>Ga0081540_1000900_pt1 | contig 26862 bp, 20 predicted proteins | sample TabmetS2T1R1_FD_71024 | JGI IMG/M metagenome (GOLD analysis project Ga0081540, IMG submission 71024) | Tabebuia heterophylla rhizosphere microbial communities from the University of Puerto Rico - S2T1R1 | ecosystem: Host-associated > Plants > Roots > Rhizosphere ...
CCCTGGGTACTCGGCCTCGGTCTCGCTCTGCTTGCCGTCGCGGCGCCCGCGAGTCCGCCCGACCCGCTCGCCGGAGCGCGCGCCGAGGCCTCACGGCTGGCAGCGACAGGCCCCGCCGTTCTCCTGGGCGACTACCTCGACGTCTACGTGCCGGCCTCACTCGCACCGCGGGGCGTGCTGATCCCCATCGGGAAGGAAGGGACCCTCAACCGGTATCCGGCGACGCTCCTCGAGCTCCACCCGGGCCGCGTCGTGCTCGCGCCGTGCACGCTCGACGGACCGGACGGAACGATCGAGCAGCACGGGGCCCTGCTCCGGAGGGTGGAGGCGGCTCCCATCGAGGCCGCCGGCGGGCCGTGGTGCCGTCACGCCGTCGAGCGTGCTGCCCGACCAGCGCGCGGCCAGCGCTCGCCTTAGCGGAGCACCGCGAACGTCTGCTGGTTCATGGCCACGCAGGTGTCTCCGCTCCAGAGGGCGCGGTGCTCGACGAAGAAGCCATCGCCCTGGCCGGCCATCTGCGCGTCATGGAAGAGGTGCTCCTCCGGATCGAGCCGCGCCGGATCGATGAGAATCTCGGCCAGGAAGCTGGTCGTGGCGACCGGTCTCGGCTCGGTCACGATCGACCACAGCGTGGGCCACCAGGCATCGAGGAGCCCGATGACGCTCGGCGCATCCCGGCGAGAAGGAACCTTGCGCTCCCGGATGTACCCCGCGGTCTCTGCGTCGTGACTGCCCGAGAGCGGTGCCGGTCCCGCGAGGCGGTACTCGTAGGCCCGTGCGAAGTCCGGTCCGAGCGGCGGCTCGAGCGGCACGACCCGGAGCTGGTCCCAGGCGGCGCGGTCGGGCGACTCCACCCCGCGCAGCGCCGGCATCTCCACCGGGCGTGGCGCGCAGAAGACGGCGCTGGCGACCGCCAGGACGCTGCTGTTCTGCATCAGCCGCGCCTGGGCGTTGCTCTGCTTGGCCCCGCGCCGCAGCACCTCGACCCGGATGCTCGCCATGCCGGGAAGGACCGGGCCTGCGATGTCGCCGGAGAGCGTCTGGAGCCGGCGTTCCGGGTCGGCGAGCTCGGCCTCCATCGCTCGGGCGAGGAGGCCATACACGAGGCCTCCGAACGCACCCCGGCCTTGCTGCCAGCCGTCGGGCACGTTGGCCTCGAAGCTGCCGGGGCCCACCTGTCGGATCGCGCTGGCCTGTTCGAAGTCGACGAGCATGGCCGGGGAGCATCCGCGCCGTGCCGAGCGGGGTTCAAGCCCCGACGGGGAGCACCGTCCTCGGGTGGGAAGCTCCGCTCCTCGCGAGCATCAGGGCGCGAGCGCCCATCGACTCCCTCAGGCGATGGGGAAGGGCGCGCGCGAGTGCGCGAGCAGCAGGAGCGTCAGGAGCGCCCGTCGCAGCTGTCGTCGATCCCCGGCCGGCAGACGCGCCCATCCGCCACCGTGGAGCTCCACCCGCAGGAACCGCGCCAGCTCGAGGAGCACCTGGGCGCGCCACTGCCGATGCAGGTCTTCTCCGACGAAGGCCCGGTGGAGTCCCTGCACCGCGTGTCGCACCACCCTGTCCGCGATGCGGCAGAGCGCGGTCTCGCTGGTGCCGGCGGCGCCGTCGTCCTCGAGCCTGTCCGTCCAGAGCGCCACGGATGTCCTCCGTGCAGTACGGACTCGGGCCCACCTCGGATTCTTCCCCCCGGCCGCCCCCCGCCTTCAGGCCACCGGCAGCGGCACGCCCGTTTCGGCGAGGTGCTCCATGACGAGGAGCGCGTCGCGAAGCTGCCGCCGCTTCTCGCCCGGGAGCTCGGTCCACGACCCGCGCCGAGCGTCGCTCCGGAGCGCCCGGGCGACCTCGAGGAGCAGCTCCGCCCTCAGCTGACGGATCGGATCCTCCGCCGTGAAGGACCGGCCGAGCGCCTTCAGGGCGGCGGTGACCAGGCCTTCCGCCCTCTGTTGCAGGGCCCGCTCGCTGGAGTCGCTCGCTCCGTCGTCCTCCGCTCTGTCGTTCCAGTGCGTCACCACTTGCCCTCCATCCCAGGTGACGCTGGAAAGCTCAGAGTGTTTCGTCCGGCGCCCGAGGAAAGCGGCCTCGCGCGCCCCGCTCAGAGCCCCTCACGCTCCGTGCTGCTGGGCAAAGCCGAGGCTCATCCTGGACGCACGGCCAGTGCTGGTTCTCCCGCACCCCGGGGACGTCTCAGCCGATGATCATCGTCTCCCGCTCCAGGTGGCCGGTCCGGAAGCGCTCCAGATCGAAGCGGGTGAAGAGCTCATCCTGGGTGTCGTTCAGCATCCAGGCCGCCATCCGCTCGGAGACGGCCGGCGCCATCATGAACCCGTGCCCGACAAAGCCGGACATCTGCAGCATGTTCGGCAGTCCGGGGGTCCGGCCGAGCACCGGGTTGTTGTCCGGCGTGACGTCGTACGGGCCCGCCCACTGGCGCAGGACCTTGATCTGCCCCAGCCGCGGAATCTGCTCGGTCAGCGCACGCGAGAAGCGGGAGAGGAAGCGCAGCGTGGAGCCCATGTTCAGACCCGCGGGCTCGCGCGGATCGCCCATCCCGCCGACGATCTCCCCGCGCATCGACTGGCTGAAGTAGAGCCCCGAGTCGAGAACCGAGACCAGCGGCGTCAGGAAGGGCTTCAGCGGTTCGGTGGAGAGGATCTCGTGGCGGTGCGGCTCGTTGGGGAGCTTCACCCCCGCGAGCCTGGCCACCTCCGGGCTCCAGGCGCCGGCCGCGATGACCACCGTGTCGCACGCGATGCGTCCCCGGTCGGTCTCGACCGCTCGCACCCGGCCACCCGACATGTCGAACCCGGTGACGGTGGTGAAGGTCTCCACCCGGACCCCGCGCTTCTGGGCGGACTGGGCGTACCCCCACAGGAACGGCCAGGGGAAGATGACCCCGTCGTCGGGGTGGTAGGCGCAGAGCACCACGCCCTTCATCGTCAGCTCGGGGACGACGTCGCGGCCCTCACCGGGGGAGAGGATCTGCGTCTTCACCCCGTGCTTGTTGTGCAGCTCGGCGCTGGTCCGGAGGCGCTCCGCGGCCTCCTCGGTCCGGGCCAGGAAGAGGTAGCCGCCTTGCCGGAGCCAGACGTTGATTCCCATCTCGCCCGCGAACTGCTTCATCAGATCGATGCTGCGGCGGGCGAGCTCGATGTTGGCCGAGGTCCCCCACTGCATGCGGACGCCGCCGCCGTTCCGGCCGCTCGCCCCGGCGCAGAGGTAACCCCTCTCCAGCACCACCACCTCGCTGCACCCGAGCTTCGCCAGGTTGTGCGCCAGCGCGAGGCCCATGATGCCTGCGCCGACGATCACCACCCGAGTCCGCTCCGGAACGGGCTCGGGAGGACGGAGCGCGTGCGAGCCCACCTGGATCACCGGCGGGACGCCTCCCACCGGTGCCCGCTGCTCGTCGACCGGCACCGAGCCGAGGAGCGACATCTCCACCGGGTGCAGCGGCGGCCGCGGAGTGAAGGGGAGCACCGCGGCCGAGCTCACCCCGGTGCGCTCGGCGAGGGCTCGTGCGACGGCGGAGAGACAGGTCTTTCCCTGGCAGACGCCGGTGCCGAAGCCGGTGTAGCGCTTGATGCTCTCGACGTCGCGGTAGCCCTTGTCGATGGCGTGCCGGACGTCGTCCAGCGTCACGTCCTCGCAGGTGCAGAGCACGGACTTGCTCACGGGTGGATCTTCCTTCCCTCGGCGAGCATCTGCACGAAGGTTTCGAGCCGCCTGGCCCGCGTCTCGGGCCGCCTCGCGGTCTGCAGCCGCCAGAGGATGGCGTAGCGGTTGGTGCGGTCGAGCGCCTCGAAGAAGCGCCGGGCGGCGCGGTTTCGCGCGAGCGCGCGCTGGAGGTCCTCCGGTGCTTCGGCGCGGCTCGGCGGGTCGTAGGCCTGGCTCCAGCGTCCGTCGGCCTTCGCCCGATCGATCTCGGCCTGTCCTCCGGGGGTCATCTTCCCCGCGGCGAGGAGGCGCTCGCAGTGCTCGATGTTCCGCTTCGACCAGACGCTTCGGGGGCGGCGAGGGGTGAACTTCTGGAGGAAGTCCTCCTCGTCGTGGCTCTTCCTCTGGCCGTCGATCCACCCGTGGCAGAGGGCCTCGTCGAGCGCCTCGGCGTAGGAGACCGAGGCCCGGGAGGAGCCCTTCTTCGCGATCTTCAGCCACACACCCTCGGGCGAGGAGTGATTCTTGGCGAGCCAGGCTCGCCACCGGCGGGCGTCCGGAAACTCGAGGATCGGAGTCATCGCCGCACCATCTCTCGTGCGACGCGCCGGCCGGACTCGGCGGCCTCGGCGGCGTTGCCCGGCCGCACCACGTCTCCCGCCGCCCAGATGCCGGCGACCGCCGTCCGGCCCTCGGGCTGGACCTCGGGCGCGAAGGTGCCCAGCTCGGGCCGGTAGGAGACCTTCACCCCTGCCTGCCGCAGCAGCTCGAAGGCCGGGGTGGGGGGCAGGGAGACGACGATGGAGTCGCAGTCGATGCGCCGCTCGCGCCCGCCGGCGTCCCGGTAGGAGAGGGCGTGGATCCAGGTGCGCCCGTGGGCCCGGACCGGAGCTCCCTGCACCGTGCCCTCCGGAGCCGTCCCGTTGCCGGTGTGGAGCACGAGGCGGGGCGCCGCGCCCTCGGCCTGGAACAGGCGCGCGAGCGGGCCGAGCTGCGGGCCCACGCCGAGCAGCGCCGGCGCATCGCCGATGAGCAGACGGCGCCGGCGGAGGAGGTCCGCCGCGGCGCGGCCGCTGAAGACACCGGGGATGTCGTTGTTCTCGAAGGGGAGCATCGAGGCGTGCCCGCCGACCGCGAAGAGGATGTCCCTTGCCTGGATGAGGAGGACCCGCGCGCCCTCGACGTCCCGCTGCACGGCCAGCAGCACCCGGCCGAGCTCATCGTCGTAGAGCCCGAGCACCGACGTGCCGAGCCGGAGCTGCACGCCTACCGGTGCCGATGGAGCAGAGCTCGAGGCGTCCTCGGGGGCGTCGAGCACCCGGCGGCCGCCGACGCGCTCCTCCTGCTCGAGGAGGAGAGCCGTCACTCCGCCGGTGGCGAGCACCTCGGCCGCGGCCAGTCCGGCGGCCCCGGCGCCGACCACGGCGACGTCCACCGAGAGGCGCTCCGCGGGTCGGGGCAGGGGAGGCGCCGCATCGGGAAGGAGGCCGAGGCCGGCGAGGTGGCGGGCCACGGTGGCCATCACCTTCTCGGCGACCGGGACGCCCGCGAACATCGAGTGGTGGTCCATCCCTCGAGGGAAGAGCCAGTCGATGCTGGAGAACACGTCGACCTTCACGCTGGGGTACGCGTTCTGCCGCTGGATGCGCATCCCCTGGCGGACCGGGGTCTGACAGGCGAAGCGATTGGGGACGCCGTCGATGCGGACCAGGCAGCTGGAGCAGGACCCGGCCATGCAGAACGGGCCGCGTGGCCGGTGGTACTTGATGCTCCGGGAGAACACGGTCTCGCCGGCGGCGAGCAGCGCGCAAGCGGCGGGCTCGCCCTCGCGCGCGGAGACCGGGTGGCCTTCGAACTCGATGGTGAGCTCCGGGCCAGTGTCCGGAGGGAGGCGTCGCATGAGCCCCTTCTACCCGAGGCGCGTCCGCGGCGCTCCGGGGAAGGTTCACCCGAGCGCCCTACTTGCTGGACCGGGACCCTCCTGGAGCGGCGGGGCCGAAATTCTGCGGAACGACGCCGAGCTGCTGGAGAATCCCGAGCCGATCGTTCTCCAGCCAGTTGCGCACGACCTTCCCGTCCCGGAGCTGGTAGAGGACGATGCCGGTGGTGCTGACGCGCCGGCCGGTCGGCGCGATCCCTCGGAACGCACCGCTGTGCGTCCCGGTCCAGGCCCATCGCACGACCACCCGGTCGCCCTCGACGAGGAGGTCCTCGATCCGGAACCGGATGTCGGGGAACCCGGCCGTGAGACCCTGGATGTTGGCGTTGAACCCACCCGGTCCTCGCTCGCCCTGCGGGCCCACGTAGTCCGGGCTGACCAGCTCCGCGGTCCGCTCCAGCTTCCGTTCGTTGATGACGACCTCGTAGATCTGCTGAACGACTTGCTTGTTCTTCTGAAGGACGGCGCTGGACACGGTTGGGCTCCCGGCGGGCTCGGCAACTGCCTGGACCGCGCAGCAGGTGACGAGAAGGGACAGGCGAAACGAGCGCGTGCGGTTCATGACCGGGAGGTAGCCCGGCCGAGCTGACAGGACTTGGACGAACTCAGTGTCCTGCGCCGGCCTCGCGTCGGGGTTACCTGCCCGGTGCATGCGGGTGATCGACATCGCACCCAGCGAAGCCCTCTCGACGCTGGTGCGCAGCTTCACGGTCGTGGAGGCGACCGAGGAGACGACGCGTGTCCTCCTTCCCGACACGGGGGTCATCCTCGGCCTGCGCTACGCCGGCTCGGCGACGCAGCTGGAGAACGGAACCGAGCACCTCCTTCCGGATGCGGCCTTCACCGGGATTCGCCACACCGTGCGAAGGATCCGCACCTCGGCGGGAGGAGGCATTGTCCTCGCGACGTTGAGGGAGGGAGCGGGAGCGCGCGTTCTCGACGCACCGCTCGACGAGCTCTCCGGAGCGACGGTTTCGCTGGACGACGTGCTTCCCCGCGCCGAGGTGATCCGGGTCGCCGATCAGCTGGCCAGCGCCCTGGGGCCTGTCGAGCGAGTCGCGGTGTTCGAGCGGTTCCTCCTCGCTCTCGGCCGCGACCGAGAAACCGACCCGCTCGTCGCGGCGGCGGTCCGGGCGCTCCGCAGCACCGAGGAGTCCGCACGCATCGCCGACCTCGCGGCGACGCTGGGCCTGAGCCAGGACCGGCTGGAGAAGCGGTTCCGCCGCTCGGTGGGGACGACACCCAGGCAGCTCGCCACGCTCCTCCGGCTCCGACGCGCCCTGGCCTCGCATCGAGCGGGGAAGAACCTCTCCCAGGCCTCGATCGAGTCCGGCTACTTCGACCAGTCTCACTTCATTCGCGACTTCCGGGCGGTCACCGGGGAATCGCCCCGGCGCTTCTTCCAGTCGACGCCGTACTGCTGACGGCTCGGCCGGGCGGTCAGAACACCAGGTGCCGGCCCTTCTGCCGCCGGGTGTAGATGCTGAGGGTCGCGGTCACCTCGCCGACGCCCATGTTGCCCGAGTCGCCGATGCCCGAGGCCCCGAACTCCTCCCACTCCAGCGCCGAGTCGGTTCCGTCGTTCTCCTTGAGCATCCCGCCGATGGTCCGGCGAGCGAGCTGGAGCTTCCGGTCGTCCCGGGTCCAGACGCTGGTCGCGAGGTCGTGGCTGTTCTCGAAGAGGCAGAACCGCACGTAGGACTCGAAGTCCGGCAGCTCCATCCCCACCAGGATGGGCATGAAGAACTCGGTGGTGGCCAGGCGGACGTCCTGCATTCCCCTGCCGTCCCAGTTCACTCGCACCGTGCTGTCGGGACGGATCTTGAGGAGGGCAGGCTTCACCGCCTCGGAGTACTCGCCATAGGCGCCGTCTGCCCGTCCCCCGGGGCGGATGACAGTGACCCCAGGCGTCTTCTTCGCCTCGGCCACGATGTCCACCAGGGTCTGCGCCTTGTGGACCATCAGCGGGCTCAGGACCTTGTCCTCGGTGGCCTCGCGCGGGTCCGCCACCCGCCAGCTGTTCATCTCCTCGTTGATGAACCCCAGAAGCGCATCCAGCGTCTTGCCGGAGGCGGCGATGCCGTGGAGCGAGGTGCACTTGTGAGCCCCGAAGCCGCAGACGGAGTAGGTGAGGCGGATGGCGATCTTCTTCAGCTCCTCGGGGGTGTAGCCATCGTCCACGTAGCACCAGTTGCAGCCCCCACCCTCGAACCGGAGCCGGTTGAGCCCGCGGCCCTCCTGGATCTTCGCCGCGGTCTCGGACGAGCCGGTGACCGCGACCACGGTGACGCGCTTGTCGGTGGCCAGCTTGGCGATTCCCTTGCCGAAGCCCTCCACCTTCTGGACGTAGGCCGGGTCGGCGCCGGCGGCGACCATCATCCGGATCATCGTGGTGTTGCTGATCGCCGCGAACGGGTGGCCCTTGTAGATGAACGGCACGCCGGCCAGGTACGCCCCGACGAGATGGATGCCGGGGATGCCCCAGATGAAGTTCATCGGGGAGATGATCACCGACACCCCGGCGGGCACCCACGGGTTCCGCCAGTAGCTGTGGCCGGGGAGCATCGGCGGGAGGATCTCGCCCTGGAGCGCGGCCTCGGCCGAGCCCTCGAGGTGGTCCGCGGCGCGCTTGGCCTCGAAGAAGTCCTTCTGCGCCTCGAGCCGGGTCTTCGGGATCTGCTGGCGGATCTCCCGCAGGCAGTCCTCGGAGAAGTAGTCCATCATCCGGCTGAAGTTCTTGAGAACCGTCTTCCGGTAGGTGAAGACCTCCTCGGCCCAGGAGAGTGACTTCCAGGTCCGGTCGGCGGCGGCCACCGCCCGGTCGGCGTCCTCCTCGGTCGAGGCCGGCACCTCCATGAGGGGAATGCGCCGATCGGCATGGTTGCGCAGGAGGGCCAGCTCGCCCTTGGCCGGAAGCCGCCACTCACCGTCGATGAAGTTCGTGACCCGGACCGGCGCGTCGGAGCTGCGCTGCGGCAGCTCGCGGTAGCAGAAGAGGTAAGGCTTGAGGAGCTCGAGCTCCTTGTCGGTCAGCAGATTCGTGAAGAGGCCGTGAGCCTTCCGGCGCTCGGCGAAGTACTGCCCGACGGGGTCCTTCCCGAGCTGCCCGCGGGCGTTGAAGGCCTGGATTTCCTCGGCGAGACGGGGGAAGGGGGCGAGCGTGGACATGGTGGCTGACCTCTAGCGCCACCCCCGCCATCCTTCAACTCAGCTCGGTGTCATGGCGGAGACCACTCGGTTTCCGCCGTCAGACCGGCTCGGGGAACTCGCGCGGCCGGGTGCCGAACCGGGTGCGGATGGTGGCTCCGAGGGCCACGCAGGTGGCCGCCGCCAGCACCAGCTTGCCGAGCACCGGGATGAGCTGCAGCACCAGCAGCACCAGGATGCCCAGCGCCAGCACCGCGGCCTGGGTCTTCCGGTTGGAGCGGAGCACCGGGAGGCGGGTCCCCACCTCCGAGGCCACCGCCGAGTACCCCATGGCGATGCCCACCGCGGTCACGACGATCAGCACCAGGGTGAAGGGGATCCCGATGACGGTGATGGTCAGGAGCACCGCCAGGCCGGCGATGGCCAGCACTCCCAGCAGGCCGGTCAGCGCGCACCGGAGCGGGTCGCGGCGGATCTCCGACTCCAGCTGCTTCATCGGCCTCGGGGCGAACATGATGAAGACGAAGCCGAGGGCAAAGTAGACCGCGAACTGGATCAGCAGCCAGAAGATGCCCGATCCGGAGTGCCTGTCGGGCGAGCGCGCCTTCTTCTCGCTGGCCCCGACGGCCGCGAGGCCACCGGACTTGCCACCAAAAGAGAGGGTCTGGCCGTGGACCTTGGCGCCGGACTCGCGATCGACGTTGCCGCCGAACGCGACCGCGTCTCCGCCCACCACCGCGTGCGGCCCGAGGTGCACGTTGCCCCCGAAGGCGACCGCGTCGTTCCGGACGTGGCCCTTGATGAGCAGGCTCCCGCCGTAGGCGACCGCGTCGTCGACCTCCTCGTTCTCCTCGACCGTGACGTTGCCGGTCCCGACGGTCTGCTTGTCCGACCCGCCGGAGCGCTTGTGGAACTTCAGCACGTCCTTCAGGTCCTTGAGGTCCTTCAGGTCCTTCAGGTCCCGCAGGGCACCGAGCTTGTCCTCGAGGTCCGAGGGTGGAGTGGCGTTCTCGCCCTCGTCCTCCTCGCCCTCGTCCGCAGCTTCGTCCTCGTCATCGCTGCTCGAGTGGTGGCCGGGGTGCCCCATGCGCGGCATGGGGGGCACGGGAGGGACCGGGGGCACGGGTGGGACGGGAGGAGCCGGGGCCACGAGCTTCGGCGGCGGAGCACCCTCGGCGTGCGGCCGCAGGGTGAAGATGCTGCCGCGCCGCTCGAGCGAGAGCCCGTAGGCGCGGGCGAGCGTCTCCAGGGCCTCGTCGGCGGGGACGTTCTGGAAGAACACCTCGGCGTCCTCGTCCAGGTCGCCCCGGACCACGACGCTGAGCTTGCCCTCGGTGGCGATGTGCTCGGCGATCTCGCGCAGCGTCCCGTGAGACTTCAGGGTGATGCGGGCTGCCGACCCGTGCGGCGCGGGGTCGGTCGGGGTCCCGGCCAGGCCGAGGAGCGGCACGAGCACCGCGAGCAGTGCAACGACACGCGTCACGGCCGGACCTGTGCCTCCACGACCCGGTGCGCAGCGAGACGGCGAACACCGAGGGTCGAGACGACGACCACACCCACCATGGCGACCACCATCGGCAGCGCCGCGGTGCTCCAGATGGCGGCGAGCGCCTCGGAGACGGCGAAGAAGAGATTGCGCCAGGTCACCACGGACGAGGCGGCGCGGGTCCCGAGCAGCCCCAGGTTCCCGTGCGTGGCGAGGAAGGCCAGCACCGCGCCCATGAGGGTCACGGCGAGGATGGTGAAGCCGGTGCGCAACTCGACGCGGGCGGGCGCCGGCTCCAGCGCCACGCGGGCCATCACCGAGTGCACGAAGCTCGGCGGAGGAAGCGGATCCGCGAGGCGGAAGAGGTCCTTCTCCAGCTGCCGGTGCTGCTCGGCGAGGAAGGCGCAGTCGGGGCAGGTGCGGAGGTGCGCGAGGGCGTCGGCGTCGTGCTCCGCCACGCCGATGAGCAGGGTCTCGAGCTCGGGGCAGGCGTTCACTGGGCGTCCTCCGTCGTCATCTGCCGGCGCAGCTTCTCACGCGCTCGGAACAGCCGAGCCATGATCGTTCCAGGAGCAACTCCCATCACCTGCGCGATCTCCTTCGTGGTGCGCTTCTGCACGTAGTACAGCGCCAGGACCTCGCGGTCGTCGGGGCCGAGCGTGGCCAGCGCGGACTCGAGGCTCCGGTGCTCCTCGGCGGCGATGACGCCCTCCTCCTGGCTCTTCTCGCCGGAGGGGAGCGCCTCGTGCATCTCGTCCACGTCCTGCGTGTGGACACGCGAGCGGCGGCGGAGCAGGTCGAGGCAGAGGTTGCGAGCAATGGCCAGCACCCACAGGTCGAAGGGCTTGGACTCGTCGTACCGGCCCAGGTGCTGGTAGGCGCGGAGGAAGGTCTCCTGGGCCACCTCGGCCGCCTCGGCCTCGGTGCGGAGCAGGCGGAGGCACAGGCCATAGACCGGGCGCTGGACGCTCCGGACCAGGGCCTCGAAGGCGGACCGGTTTCCGCGGCGCGCGGCGCGCACCTCGGCTCGGTACGGGACGGTCTCGGTCCGCTCGGCCAGGATCGACCCCAGCGCCGCCGGGGGAGTCAGCCACGAGGAGAGGAGGGTGGTCACGCCAACCCATACGCCCGCACTCCCAGGCCCATTGCCCCGCCCATGACGATTGGGCGTCGTGGTCCTGATCGGGGGCGGCCCCGACCCGGAAGCCGCGCACTCTACCGCAGCTTCTGACGCTCCCGGGCGGCGGCTTTGGCCTCTTTCCGGGCCTTTGCGCGAGCCCGGAACCCGGGTCCAGGTCTCAGAGAGCTCGTTTCACCGCGGTCCGGGACGTCCGCCGCGGCCGCGGGCCGCACCGGTGCCGGCGAAACGCCGGGTGGAGGTCTCGGAGCGCTGGTCCGGGAGGCTCCCGCGTCGGGGTGTGACGCACCTCGCCGTGCCTCGTCGGCGCCGGGCCGGCCGCGCCCTGGCGTTTGCCGGATCTCCTCGGGCGTGTCCTCGCGCGCCGTGTGGTGGAACAGCCGCTTCACGACCAGGGTCGCGTAGCTGCCTGGCGGCAGCGTGAAGGCGACGTTCAGCTTGCCGTAGCCCCGGTTCAGCTCATCGGGCTGGGTGCGCCCGAGCACGAGCTTGCTCGGCTGGACGAGCACGGCCCGCTCCTCGTGCTTGAAGAAGAGAAGGCGCTCGGCGCCGGCGATGCGGAGCTGGTCGAGCCGCAGCTTCTCCTTCGCCAGCACCCACTCCACCGCCTCCCGCACTCGCGGCTCCTCGAGCGACGTGTCCGGAGCCAGGAGCGGGAAGGTGAGGTGCCGGAGCCAGCGCAGCGTCTCGGGGTCGGCGTCCTGGTGGAAGAGCAGGGTCCCGGCCTGGTACCGCAGAGGGAAGAGCGCCGTGCGCGGGAGCGCCAGCTGCAGCAGCCGCCGCACTCCCTCGTTCCAGAGCCAGCTCTGGTACGTGAACAGGAGCAGCGCCCGGTAGGCGGCGTCGATCTGGAGGAACGCCCGGAGGTAGTCCTCGGGCTTCTCTCGGAGCGAGCGGATGACCCGGTCGTAGCGGTGTCCCGCCTCGAACGGCACCCGTCGAGTCCACTCACCCCAGTGCTTGCGCCAGAACTCCTTCACCTTCGCATCGTCGGAGCGATCGAGCAGCGACGGCTTGGCGAGGTAGTTGCGCAGCGCGGCCTCGAAGTCGCCCCGGATGAGGTCCTTGGCGATGAAGCCCTGGCCGTGCTTCAGCGAGCCGAAGCGCTGGCTGTCGAAGTAGTTCACCACGCCCAGCCGGTTCACCTCCGCCGCCGCGCGAGGGAGCTCCTGGAGGTCCTCCTCGGTCACCGCACGGACCGTGACGCTGAACCGGTTGGAGGTGGTGTTCTCCGCCGACAGAGGCCGACCTGTGCGCCCGAGCGCCTTGAGCCGGAGGTCGGGTTCCTGGAAATCGACCTCGGCCCCATCCACCGCGATGAGCTGCTCGGTGCGGCCCTGCTTGTCCTTGAGGCCGCAGAAGGTGATGGCGCCGGGGCGCAGGCCGAACCGGCCCCGGATGCGCTCCACCGCCTCGAAGGTGGACAGCTTCTGCTTGTCCATGAGGTAGACCCGGTACCGGCCGTCCGGGACGGGGTCGAAGCGGTAGGACTCCTTGACGCTGAAGTCCTCGGGTCGTTGCTTGATGCGCACGGGGGCAAGCCTTGTAACATCGGCAGACCGTCCGATGCTCAGCGCCTGTCCCCGCTGCCGAACGCCGCTCGCCCAGCCCAACCCGTCGCGGTGCCCGGGGTGCGGCGAGTCGCTCTCGTCGAGTCAGGTGCCGTCGGTGCGCACCAGCCCCCGCGGGCCGTACCTCACCGGCCGGCTGCTGGACGGGAAGCTCAGCGAGTTCCCGCTCGGTTCACGCACCACGCTCGGGCGGCACCCGGCGAACACCCTTCGCCTGGCCGATCGCGAGGTGTCCAAGGAGCACGCGGCCATCGAGCGGGTGGGCGGCGGCTTCGTGCTCAAGGACCTCGGAAGCTCCAACGGCACCTACGTGAACGGGCGGCGGGTGCGCGAGCTGCGGCTCAAGGACGGCGACGAGATCGCGCTCGGCAACAGCCGCCTGGTCTTCCACACCGGTGACGTGCTCACCAGCAGCGGCAGCCCCGGGGTCACGGTGCTCGCCTCGGCGCAGGCCGCACCTGCCTTCCTCGCCCAGCTCGATCAGCCCACGGTCGAGGAGACCGAGTTCCGGCCCGCCGAGCAGCTCAAGGACGCGGCCGCTCTCCGCCAGGACTACGAGAAGCTCCGCATCGCCCACGAGTTCCACCGGCAGGTCGGCCTGGAGCGCGACCAGAAGAGCCTCCTGGACAAGATCCTCGCGGTCAGCTTCCAGCTCCTCGCCGCCGATCACGGGGTCATCTTCCTGGTCAACGAGCAGGGCGAGCTGGTGGCGCAGGCGGTGAAGCACCGGAGCGGCAACGACGAGGAGGTGGTCCTCTCCGACACCGTGCTCAAGCGTGTCCTCGAGACCCGGCAGGCGGTCCTGACCGCGGACGCCATCCTCGACAGCCGCTTCAGCGGGAGCGAGAGCATCGTTGCCCAGGGCATCCGCAGCGCCATGGCGGTGCCGCTCCTCGCCAAGGGCGAGCTGAAGGGCGTGCTGTTCCTCGACACGCGCGAGCGGACCAACGCCTTCAGCGAGAAGGACCTCAAGATCCTCTCCGGCATCGCCTCCCAGGCGGCCATCGCCCTGGAGAACGCGGACCTCGCACGGAAGATCGAGACCGAGGCGGTGACCCGCGCCGAGCTGTCGCGGTTCCTCTCGCCGGCCGTCGCCGACCTGGTGGTGAGGGGCCAGGTGGAGCTGCTCCGGCAGGGCCGGCTCGCCGAGGTCAGCGTGCTCTTCGCCGACATCCGGGGCTTCACCTCCATCGCCGAAGGCGAGAGTCCTCAGGAGACGGTGTCGATGCTGAATGCCTTCTTCTCGGCCATGGCCGACGTGGTGTTCCGGCACGAGGGCAACCTGGACAAGTTCATCGGCGACTGCGTGATGGCGGTCTGGGGACCTCCCTCGCCGCACTCCGACGATCCGGCGCGAGCGCTGCGCGCCGCGCTGGAGATGCAGACCGCGGTGGAGGCGCTGAACGAGGCCCGTGAGGCGAACGGACAGGCCCGGATCGAGATCGGCATCGGGGTGAACACCGGTCAGGCCGTCGTCGGCTACATGGGCTCGGCAGACCGGCACGAGTTCACCGCCATCGGCGACTGCGTGAACACCGCCTCGCGCCTCTGCGGGGTGGCGAAGGGGAACGAGGTCCTCGCCGCGGACACCACCGTGGCGAAGGCCGGACCGGGGTTCCACGTCGAGGCGATGCCGCTGGCGCACGTCCGGGGGAAGGAGCGGGCAGTCCAGACCTTCCGGGTGATGGGGCTTGAGGAGCCCACGTCGACCGGGACGACCGGCTAGATCGCCCGTCGAGGGGCCAACAGTCCGTCGCGCCACTCTGTCCTTTTTTCAGCCTCGGCCGCGCCGCGGGGCCGTCCTCGCCTGGAGACCCTGGCACGCAGGTTGCGAGTCTCGGCTCGCAGTGACCGAGCTCTCCGCCCTCGATGTATCCACCGTCCTTGCTCCCGCCCTGGGACTCGGGGCTTCGGGCGCTCTCCTGGCGGTGCGAGGGACCACGGTCCAGCGGCATGTGCCCGTGATTGCACCGGTCGTGGCCCCGCTGCCCGTCCTCGCCGGCCTGCTCCTGGCCGGGGTGCTCGCCGTCATGCTCGCCGCGGGGACGCCGGCGGGGTTCGTCCTCCGGTGGGTTCTCGGCGCCGCGGCCGCGGCGGGCTGTGTCGCCGCCGGATGGACGGCCGGTCAGCTGTGGCGGCACGCCGAGCTCCTGCGGGAAGCCCGGGCCTGCACCGTGGACGAGGCGGTCCACCTGCCGCCGTGGGAACGGGACCGACGCTGCCTGCTCCTCGACGGGCGCCTCGGATCCACGGGAGAGGTCACCTCGCCCGGCGGGGTGGTGTGCGCCTTCTACGAGGCGGAGTTGCGTCTGATCGGCCCACGCGGCGAGCCGGGGCGCCTTCTGGCCCGGGAGCGCGCAGCGAGCGTGCCCATCGAGCTCCGCGGGCTGAGGACGAGCGTTCGAGTCCGGTTCTCCTCCGCGCGCGCCGCGGCACCCGTCGCGATCCGGCGGGTCCTGGTGCCCGTCGAGCGCGAGGTGGACGAGGTCCCCGCCCAGGGGGAGCCGGTCTCGGTCGAGGTGCTGTCCTGGGAGTCGGTGGGAAAGCTCGGAGCACGGGCTCTGGCGCTCGGCAAGCTCGAGCCCGATCGCGACGGCAGCTGGCGTCTGGTGGGAATCGCGGGTGGGGCCGCGCCGGTGGTGCTCCCCACCGAGCAGGACAGCGCGGCCGCTGCCTGGCGGAGCGAGGCCTGGCGGTGGTCCGGAGTGGCGGTCCCTCTCGCGGGCCTCGCCGCGCTGTGCTTCGGGCACGGGTACTGACCGCCGCGGTCAGCGGCCGGAGCGGCCCTTGCCGGGCATCAGCCGCCGAAGGCTGATCTTCCCGAACCGGTTGCCGAACAGGTACCAGGTGAACGCCGCGCCGAAGAGCGCCGCAGCGCCCGCGGTTCCCAGCAAGCCCAGCACCGGGTAGCCGCGCACCGTCCAGGGCACCTGCGAGAAGCTGATGAACGCGCCGACGATGAGGCCGCAGGCGCACAGCCCGAGGAAGGTGATGACCGCGGCCGAGCGCAGGCTCGCGTTCACCTGGTCCAGCGACGCCGACTTCACGTGCACGCTGAACCGTCCGGTCTCGAGGTCGAGGAGGATCTGCGAGACCTGGGTGGGAAGATCCGCGGCGAGGCCCTGGAACCGGAGCAGGGCGCGGAGCAGCCCGCCCTGCAGATCTCCCAGCTCGTAGCGACCCTTCAGCAGCTCCTTCGCGTAGGGCATCGCGACGCCGAGGATGTCGAGGTCGGGCGAGAGCTGCCGGAGGATCCCCTCCATCGAGATCGACGCACGAGAGAGCAGGGCGTACTCGCGCGGAACGCGGATCCGGTACTTCACCGCCAGGTCGAGGAGATCGCTCAGGAGATGCCGGGCGTTCACCTCGCCCAGCGTCCTCGGCAGGTGCCGGCCCAGCACTCCATCGATGTCGCTGCGGAACGCGGCGATGTTGGCCCGCGCATCGGGCGCACCGATCCGGTACAGCAGCCGCGCCACGGAGTCGGAGTCCTTCAGCGCCACCGCGACGATGAGGATCACCAGCTGCTCGCGCATCTGGCGCGTCAGCCGCCCCACCAGCCCGAAGTCGATGAGCCCGATGTCGCCCTCGACGAGGAGCAAGAAGTTCCCGGGGTGCGGATCGGCATGGAACAGGCCGTCCTCGAACAGCTGCCGGAACGCGGTGTCGAGCACGACGTGGGCCAGCTCGGCGCGCCGTTCGGGTGAGACCTGGGCCTCGAGGAGCCTCACCCCGCCGAAGTACTCCAGCGTCAGCACCGTCCCGCTGCTCAGCTCGTCGTGCACCCGGGGGATCCGGATTCCCTTCCGCTCGCGGTGGGTCTCCTCGAAGGCATGCACGTTCTCGGCCTCGTGCACGAAGTCGAGCTCCTCGCGAATCGCACGCTCGAACTCCTCGACGATTCCCACCGGCGAGTAGATGCCGGTCTCCTCCACCACCGCCTCGAGCAGCTTCGCCGCTGCCCGGAGCACGTGGAGGTCGGACGCCATCTGCGCCTGGATCGCGGGGCGCTGGACCTTCACCACCACCGCCTCGCCGCCGAGCGTGGTGGCGCGATGGACCTGGGCGATGCTCGCCGCCGCCAGCGGCTGAGGCTCGATGCTGGCGAACGCCTCCTCCGGGGACCGGCCCAGCCCGGTCTGGATCTGCGCCCGCACCGCGTCCAGGGGGATGGGCGCGACCGAGTCCTGGAGCAGCCGGAGCTCGGCCACGAACTCGCCCGGAAGCAGGTCGGCCCGGGTGGAGAGCACCTGGCCGAGCTTCACGAACGTCGGCCCCAGATCCTCCAGCATTCGCCGGAAGCGACGCGCAGTGCTCGCCGCTCGCGCATCGGGCGCGGGCTCCACCGCCTCGCGGCGGCCGATGAGACGGAACACCCCGGCCCGGTCGAGCAAATCGGCGAAACCGTGCCGGGCGGCAATGGTCGCAATCTGCCGGAGCCTGTTGAGGTCCTGAAGATTCAAGGGGTCAGCCCAGGGTGCTACCACCGATCCCCCCGGGCGTCGTGGGGCAGACCCTCGAGGAGGTCAGGCGGCGGCGGTGGAACGGAGCGGAGCGGCCACAGCACGGACGGTGTCGGCGGACGAGCAGCCGGCGGACGCGCCGGTCACGCCCATGATCCGCCAGTACCTGGACGCGAAGGCCCGGGCCGGCGACGCCTTTCTCTTCTTCCGCCTCGGCGACTTCTACGAGCTCTTCTTCGAGGACGCGATCCGCGCCGCCGAGCTGCTCGGCATCACCCTCACCGCCAGGAGCAAGGGCGCCGAGCGGGTCCCGATGTGCGGCGTCCCGTTCCACGCCGCGCGCCGGTACCTGGCCCGGCTCCTCGAGGCCGGTCACAAGGTCGCCATCTGCGACCAGGTGGAGGCACCGGGCTCCGGGCCGGGCATCGTCCGCCGGGAGATCGTCCGCATCATCACTCCCGGAACCGTCCTCGACGAGGACGTGCTCGATGCGGGCCGCGCCGCCTGGCTGGTGGCGGTGAGCGCGGGCGACGGCGCCCACGGCGCTGCGCTCCTTGACGCCTCCACCGGCGACTTCCGGGCCCTGCAGGGCCCATCGCTCCAGACGCTGCTGGAAGCCGTCGCCGCCCACGAGCCACGGGAGGTCCTCGTGCCCGCGGACGCATCGGCCGCCGTCCGCACCGCGATCCGCGACACGCTCGGCTCGCTCCCGGTGACCGAGCGCGAGCCGGCTCACTTCGACGCGACCCGCGCCGGCGCCTTCCTGCGCTCGCACTTCGGCGTCGCCACCCTGGAGCCGTACGGCGTCGACGGCGCGCCCCGGGCGGTGGCGGCCGCGGGCGCCGCCCTCCGCTACCTCAAGGACACGCAGAGGACCGAAGCCCTGCACGTGCACGCGCTCCGGCGCGTCCCGCTCGACTCGGTCCTGGTCCTGGACGACACGACCCGGACCAACCTCGAGGTGCTCCGCACCATGCGGGACGGCTCGCGGGCAGGCTCGCTGCTCGGGGTGGTGGACCGGACGGTCACCGCGCTCGGAGCGCGCCGGCTGGCCGAGTGGCTCCTCGCGCCGCTCCTGGACCTGGACGCCATCCGCACCCGGCAAGACGCGGTGGAGGAGCTGTCCACCAAGGCGGTGTGGCGCGAGGCCTGGGGCGGGCTGCTCCGCGAGGTCGCGGACGTGGAGCGCATCGTCGGCCGGCTCGCCACCGGACTCGGAAACCCGCGCGACCTCGCCGGTCTCGGGCGGAGCCTGGCGGTGCTCCCGGACCTCGCCACGGCGCTGGAGGGATGCCGCGCCCCGCTCTGGCGAAGGCTGGCCGGTCCACTCCGCGGGTTCGAGCCTCTCGCGGCACGGCTGCAGCGAGCGCTGGTGGACACCCCGCCCGCGGACCTGGACGAGGGCGGCTTCATCCGGCCGGGGTACTCCGAGGAGCTCGATGCGCTGGTGGCTCTGGCCACGGACGGCCGGAGCACGCTGGTGGACCTCGAGCGGCGGGAGCGGGCGCGCACCGGCATCCAGAGCCTGAAGGTCCGGTACACCCGTGTCTTCGGCTACTTCTTCGAGGTCACCCGGGCCAACCTGCACCTCGTTCCCCGGGACTGGGAGCGCCGGCAGACGATGGTCGGCGCCGAGCGCTTCGTCACCCAGGAGCTGAAGGCCTTCGAGGCCCAGGTGCTGGGCGCGGACGAGAAGCGCATCGGGCTCGAGCGCGCACTCTTCGACGAGCTCCGGGATGCAGTGCTCGCCCAGGCAGGCGCGCTGCGCGCCGCGGCGGATGGTTTGGCCTCGACGGACGCGCTGGCCTCTCTGGCCAGGGTGGCGGCGGAGAACGGCTACTGCCGCCCGGTGGTGGACGACTCGGACGTGCTCGAGCTCGAGAAGTCCCGCCACCCGGTGGTCGAGCGCCGGGTCTCGGCCGAGCCCTTCGTCCCGAACGACCTCACCCTCGACCGGACGCGCTCGCAGCTCATCGTCCTCACCGGCCCGAACATGGCGGGGAAGAGCACCTTGCTCCGGCAGGTGGCGCTCACCGTGCTGCTCGCCCAGGCCGGGAGCTTCGTCCCCGCCTCGCGGGCGCGCATCGGCCGGGTGGACCGGATCTTCACCCGGGTCGGCGCCTCGGACGACCTGGCCCGGGGCCAGTCCACCTTCATGGTGGAGATGGCGGAGACCGCGGCCATCCTCCACCACGCCACCGAGCACAGCCTGGTGGTGCTGGACGAGATCGGCCGCGGCACCTCCACCTTCGACGGGCTGTCCATCGCCTGGGCGGTGGCCGAGCATCTGCACGACGACATCGGCGCGCGGACGCTCTTCGCCACGCACTACCACGAGCTGGTGGAGCTGGCCCGGACGCATCCCAGGGTGCGGAACCTCTCCATGGGCGTGCGGGAGTCGGGTGGGAAGGTGGTGTTCCTCCGGACGGTGGTGGAGGGTGGGGCGAGCAAGAGCTACGGCATCGAGGTGGCTCGACTCGCAGGCCTGCCGGGGAGCGTGCTGCGCCGGGCGCGCGAGGTGCTCCGGCGTCTGGAGACGGAAGGTGCGCCGCGGCCGGGCGTTGTGCGGGTGGACGACGGTCAGCTGCCGCTCCGGCTCGAGGACGGCGGCGCTCCGGCGTACCTGCCCGACGACATCACTCCGGATGGTCCCTCGATGGAGAGCGAGGTGCTCGCCGCACTCCGGGGTGCCGCGCTCGACGAGACGACGCCGCTGCAGGCCCTGCAGCTGCTGGCGCGGCTTCAGAAGGAGCTCGCCGAGGACGGCGCGGCCGGCGACGTCTGCTGAGCGGCGGCAGCGCTCACCCGGCGGAGTCGTTCAACGCAGGGTTGACGTTCGGCACCACCTCGTCAATCGCATCCGCCCGGGTAGCCGCTGCTCCTGGGGAAGACCGTCGCGGAGCTGCGGGGCGCGGTGGCTCTTCCGGACGGCCTGCGTGGCACTCGAACGCTCTCGAGGTGGGACAGTCGACGTCCGAACGCGGCGAAGTGAACTCGAGGCGACTCGACCTTCTCGCAACCGGGGCACGACTCGCCGTCGCGCGAGTCGCGCTGCGATCGCCCGATGGGACCGCGGCACTCGCCGCCGTGAACACACGCGCGATGCCGTGGTCTCCACAGCGGTCGAGCAGGCGCATCCCGAATCGACCCGGCAGCCGCCTCCGGTGTGCGGGTCAGGCATTGGGGGGCCGGGAGGCACCCGGCGCACGCTCCGAGAATTTGACGATGAGTGCGCTTTTGGGGCGTCCAAGTGACCGGAACTTCGTTCCCGCGGTTCACTGTCATTCTCAGTTGGAGATATATCTCCATCCAAAACGCAGAGTGCGTGCGGACGCCTTCCAAGTCCTCGGAAATTCATTGGATGAATTCACTCCTGGTCCCAGTCCGCGGAGCGCGTACGGAGGTCGCCCCGAGGGGACGAGCCACCACGGCGTCGCGGCCTTCGCGAGGACGGCAGTTGAGGCGCATCGCCTGCCGGCCGCGTCGAGAGCGCTCGAGTGCCGCGCAGGCCTGTCGGAAGCGCCACCGCGCCCCGCACCGCCGCGCCGGTCTTCCCCCGGAGCAGCGATCGCCGCTTCACTCCGGCTCGAGGACGGTGGTGGGCCCACGTTCGTCGCGGCCGACATGACCCCGCGTTGGCCCTCGGTCGGGTCGGAGGTCACTGACGTGGCTCGTGACGTGCCACCTGATGGAACTCGGGGCGGTACCTGACGACGCCGGCCCGGTTTGCAAGGGCTTCAGGAATCAGCTCGATCGCCATGAAGGCCTCATCCGGGCAGTCGAACTCGCACCAGAGGCCGAAGCCGCTCGCCCGGCTGAATCCGAAGCGCGGGTAGTACTCAGGGTGGCCGAGCACCACCACCGCTCCGTGCCCGGCCAAGCGCAAGAGCTCGAGGCCTTCGCGGACGAGCCTTCCCCCGATCCCGTGCCGCTGGTGGACAGGCAGGACGGCCATCGGCCCGAGACCGATGGCGCTTCCTTCCGGGTCGATGCGCACCGGCGAAAACAGGACGTGACCCACGACGCTGCCCTCGGCCTCGGCCACCAGCGACAGGGTCACGCCGCCATTCGCCCGGAGGGCGCCGACGAGGGTCGCCTCGTCGGGTCCACCGAAGGCGATTGCGTTGACCCGATGAACGGCGGCCTCGCCGCCCGGTTTCTCCCGTCGAATCGCAATCGTGCGCATCGAGGCTCTCGCCGATCGCACGTTGCCCGGGCACCGCCCGAGCGCGCCAGGCCATCGCTGCCATCCGGGGAGACGGCGGCGTGGCCGTGCAGGCGACCGACCGAAAATTTGCCCAGAGGATCCACCCGGGTTCACATGGCTGTAGTCGTGAATCCCACCCGCCTGCTGGTCCTTGCCATCGGTGTCTTCGCGCTCCCCGCGCTCGCCGCTCCCGACCCGGCGGAGCAGGCGTACCAGGCGGCGCGCAAGGGGTACTACGCGCTGAAGAAGGACCCCAAGCGGCGGAAGTACCGCGACAGCTGGCTGACCGTCGCCCACCGGTTCGAGGCGGTGGCGAAGAAGTATCCAACGAGCGGTCGGGCACCTGACTCGCTGTTCACCGCGGCCCAGCTCCTCTCCGACCTCAGCCGGATCAGCCTCCTCGCCGAGGACACCACGGCCTCGATGGAGGACTACCGCGCTCTTCTCGAGGGCTACCCGAGGAGCTCGCTCGCCGACGACGCGGCCTTCGCCCTCGCCCGCGCGCACCTCGACCGGGAGCAGCCCGAGGCCGCGCGGAAGGTGCTCCAGCGCGCCGCCCAGCTCCCCCGGGGTGACCAGTCCGCACGGCTCCGGTCGCTGGCTGCCTCGCTCCCGCCGGAGCCGAAGGAGCCGGCCCGGAAGGCAGGGAAGGGCGAGACCGTCGCGAAGCGGGAGACCGCGAGCCAGGCGCGGACATCGAGCCGGGAGACCCCCACCGAGGATGCCCGGGCTTCGGCCACCGCTGCTCGGGAGAGCACGACGACGGAGCGCCGCGCCCCGGCGACTGCACGCGGGACCGAGTCGCGCACCGCCCCAACGCCTGCCCTCACGGTGCGTCAGGCACCGGGGCGCACGGTCGAGACTCCGGAGTGGCTGAAGCAGGTGACTGCTCCGAAGTCGGGCGCGGCCGACGCAGAGCCCGCCGCGGACACGGAGGATGGGTCGGAGGCCGCGGCCGAGGACACCTCGGACCACGCAGCTCCCAGCCCGCCGGCCGAGCCCGAGCACGGCCCCGCCGTCGTGAGCAGCGCCCCGGCCCCGAAGAGCACCCGCGGGACGCCGGACGCGGGCGCCATGCTCGCGCTCGCGCCGCCCACCCAGGTCCGGGAGCGCCTCCGGGCCATCAAGAAGCGCACCCCGAGCGACGTCACCCTCGCCGAGCAGCTCGGGCTCAAGTTCCGCCGGGTGGTCATCGACCCCGGCCACGGCGGCCACGACACGGGAACGATCGGCGCGGACGGGACCAAGGAGAAGGACGTCGCCCTGGCCATCGCCAAGAAGCTCCGGACGGTCCTGACCGACCAGGGGCTCGAGGTCGTCCTCACGCGCGAGGCCGACAGGTTCGTCCGCCTCGAGGAGCGTGCTCGCCTGGCCAACGTGGCGCGGGGGGACCTCTTCATCTCCATCCACTGCAACTCGCTGCCCCAGCGGCACATCCGCGGCATCGAGACCTACACCCTGAACCTGGCCTCGGACCGCTACGCCATCAGGCTCGCGGCGCGCGAGAACGCCACCTCCGAGAAGGGAATGTCCGATCTGCGGTTCCTCCTCGCCGATCTCGCCACGCGGGCGGATACCGAGGAGTCGGCCCGGCTCGCCACCCAGGTCCAGTCGGGGCTGGTCTCCGCGCTGCGGAGCAAGGACCCGAAGCTCCGCGACCTCGGGACGAAGGAAGCGCTGTTCTACGTGCTCCTGGGGACGAAGATGCCGGCCATCCTGGTGGAGACCGGCTTCCTCTCCAACGCCGAGGAGGAGAAGCGCCTCGGCTCGCCCGGCTACCAGGAGGACGTGGCCCGCGCCATCGCCTCCGGCGTGCAGGGCTTCCTCGGGAACCGGGACCGGCTGGCCAAGGCGAACTGAGCGTCGCGCCCGGCCGGCCGCCGAGCGGGCCACGCGCGCGGCGCCGGCCTCCCGACCGCTAGAGTGCCGGCTGGTGTCCACCGATCCGCACGCGCTGCCGCCCACACCCGATCGCGTCTGCTCCCAGGCGCTGGTGGCGTCCGTGCCTTCCTTCCCGGCGCGGGGAAGCCCCGGCGAGCGGCTCCGGCACCACCGCACTGCCTCCCAGGAGCGCATCCGCGCCTTCCATGCCGGCGGCGGCGCCGGTCTCTCCACGGCCCGTCTGGTCACCGCCGCGGCCGACGAGGCCCTGGGGGCGCTCTGGGACGCGCTCGCTCCAGGCCACAAGCTTCAGGGCGCAGTGCTGGTCGGCGTGGGCGGTACCGGCCGCCGGGAGATGAGCCCCAACTCGGACTGGGACCTGCTCCTCCTCCACACCGGCCGCGGCGAGGTGGCCAGCTTCGCCCGCGCCTTTGCGACCGCGCTCTGGGACGCGCGGGTCCACCTCGGCTGGAGCGTGCGTACCCTCTCCGAGGCCGACGCGGCCTCACGCGAGGACGGCAACTTCCGGACCGCGCTCCTCGATGCCCGGCGGATCGCCGGCGACGGCCGCCTCTGGTCCCGCGCCGATCGCTCGCTCCTCGCCGACCAGCGGACCCGCGAGGCCGATGCCTTCGTCCAGGCCAAGCTGAACGAGCTCGCCGCCCGCCGGGAGAAGTTCGGAGACACCGTCTTCCTCCTCGAGCCGAACGTGAAGAACGGCCAGGGCGGACTCCGCGACCTCGAGTCCGCGCTCTGGGTGGCCCAGGTGCGCTTCCACACCCGGACCCTCGGTCAGGTCCTCGAGCGCGGCGTGCTCCCGCGACAGGACGTGGCGGACGCCCGCGCCGCCCGCGACTTCCTCCTGCGCGTGCGTCACTCGGCGCACCTGGCGACCGGGCGCAAGGAGGACCGGCTCACCTTCGAGCTGCAGGCAAGCCTGGCCCGTGAGCGGGGCTATCGCCCCGGCCCGGAGGGAGAGCCGGTCGAGCGCTTCATGCGCCAGGTCTACCTCGCGGCAGGAACGCTGCGCCGGGTGAGCGACGCGCTGCTGGCCCGGGCCGAGGAGGAGCGGGCCCCCCGACGCATCTTCCGTCCCGAGCGCAAGGTGGGGCACTTCAAGGTGTTCCGGGGGCGCCTCACCGTCGACGACGGGGAGCTGTTCCGCCGCTCCCCGGCGGAGGTGGTGCGGATGTTCCAGCTCGCCGGTGAGCTGGGCGTCCCGCTCTACAGCTGGGCCCGCGAGCGCATCGCGGAGGCGCTCCCGGCGCTGGAGGCCGCGCGCGGAGAGCCGGAGGTGGTGGCCGCGCTGAAGGCCCTGTTCCTCTCTCCGGCCGGTCGGGGGGCGGTGCTCGACGAGATGCACGCCCTCGGTGTGCTGGGCGCGCTGCTGCCCGAGTTCGGGCGCATCACCGCACACCACCAGAACGACCTGTACCACGTGTACACGGTGGACGTTCACACCCTGCGCGCGCTCCGGCGGCTCTACACGCTGCGCGCCGGAGACCTGGTGGACGTCGAGCCCGAGCTCGGCCGGATGATCGCCGACCTCGAAGACCCGCTCCCGCTCTCTCTCGGCATGCTCCTCCACGACGCGGGGAAGGGGATGGGCGGAGACCACTCGGTCCGCGGCAAGGAGCTGATGGCCGTCCTCGGCGAACGGCTCGGGCTCAGCGCCCGGCAGCGCGAGGTGGCCGAGTTCCTGGTCCTCCATCACCTGACGATGAGTCAGACCGCCCAGCGGCGCGACCTCTCCGATCCGGAGCTGATCCGCTGGTTTGCCGAGCTCTGCGGCGACGTGGAGAAGCTCGGCATGCTCTACCTCCTGACCTGGGCGGACATGTCGTCGGTCGCCCCCGGGGTCTGGAACGCCTGGCGCGCCGGGCTGGTCCTCGAGCTCTACCGGAAGGCGCACGCGGTGCTCTCGGGGAAGGGCAGCGAGCACACGGCGCGCGAGGCCTTCGCCGAGGCCTGGACCCGCGCCCTCGGACCGGACGAGGCCGGCAGGCTGCTGGCCGCGCTCCCGGACCGGTACTTCGATGCCACGCCTGCAAGGGATGCGCTCCGGCACGCGCGGCTCCTCCGCCGCGCCCGCCGCCTCCCCCTCGCCGCGGTGCTGCGGCGAACGCTCGAGGGACACGCCGAGGTCCACGTCGCCGCCCCGGATGCGCCCGGGCTCCTCGCCGCATGGAGTGGCGTGCTGTCCGCGCACGGGCTGGACATCCTCTCGGCGCGGATCGTCTCCACCGCCGATGGCTACGCCCTGGACGTCTTCGAGGTCCGCGGGCGCGCCGGCGGTCCCGTGGAGCGCACGCGCTGGCGGCGCGCGCGGGCCGACCTGGTCTCCGCGGCCCGGGGCAAGCTCGACGTCCCGGCGCTCCTCGCCCGTCGCCGGGGCGGGAACGTCCTCCACCGCGCGCTGCCTCCGGTCGCCACCCGGGTGAGCGTGGACAATCGCGCCTCCCAGCGCTTCACGGTGGTGGACGTGCGCGGCGAGGACCGCCTCGGGTTGCTCCACGACCTCGCCGCCGCCCTCGCCGGGGCGCACCTGGAGATCGCGGTGGCAAAGGTCGCGACGGAGGCCAACCGGGCGATCGACTCCTTCTACGTCACCCGGGGAGGGAGCAAGCTCACCGACCCCTCCGAGGTCGATGCCCTCCGGGCACAGCTCACGGACGCAGTTCCCGCTCCATCGGCCGAGGGGTAGCCAGGCGACCAGGGGCTCCGTGCCGAGCGGCCCGGTCGTGCGCTCCCTCGGATCGGAATGAATCCAACGTGCGGTGGGTTGGCCCCACGACAGGCCAGGAGCTACGGACCCTGGGACCGGGGTGACGGTCAAGTTCTCGAAACTTGGGAACTAACGCTTGGCGCCGGCTCCAGGGAAGGTACAGCTTCTCGGTCGTATGCCTGGCTGTGCACGGGTCTTGCTTGCGTTTCTCGTGCGCCGTCGCACCTTGCGTCCTAAGGAGCGGAGCGAGGGCTGGTCGGGGTGGCCGCGAAGGGAGATTGGAAAGAAATGACGGACAAGGACAACAAGGGAAGCATGACGGTGGCGGAAGCCGGTCGAAAGGGCGGCGAGACCGTGCGCAACGAGCGCGGCCGCGAGTTCTACGAGACGATCGGCCGCAAGGGGGGCGCAACGGTCAAGGCGGAGCGTGGACGTGCGTTCTACGAGGAGATCGGTCGCAAGGGTGGCGAGACGGTCAAGGCGGAGCGCGGCGCCAAGTTCTACGAGGAGATCGGCAAGAAGGGCGGCGATCGGGTGAAGGCGACCCGCGGCCCCAACTTCTACGAGGAGATCGGCCGCAAGGGCGGTCAGAAGGTCAAGAAGCTCATCGAAGAGGGCAAGCGCGCAGCGCGCGGTGCCGCCGCCGCCGCC
>Ga0081540_1000901_pt1 | contig 26856 bp, 18 predicted proteins | sample TabmetS2T1R1_FD_71024 | JGI IMG/M metagenome (GOLD analysis project Ga0081540, IMG submission 71024) | Tabebuia heterophylla rhizosphere microbial communities from the University of Puerto Rico - S2T1R1 | ecosystem: Host-associated > Plants > Roots > Rhizosphere ...
GGACACCAAGGTGAGCGCGCCGGCGGTGATCTCGCAAACCGAGTACTCGTCGCTCGTTCCTATCCAGCCGATAGGTACGAGCCCGGTGTTCTATTGTGCGGCCGGCATGGGCGGCAACCCGCTCAACCTGCGCGCGCTCGCTCTTGAAATGGGCATCGATCAACCGTTCTATGGCCTGCAGCCGCAAGGATTGGACGGCATGTCCAAGCTGCACCTATCGATCCCCGAGATGGCCTCGCACTACATCGCGGAAATAAAGCGCAAGCAGCCAAGCGGGCCATTCTATCTCGGTGGATACTCTGGCGGCGGCGTCGTCGCTTTCGAAATGGCCAAGCAGCTCGCCGCAGCGGGCGAACGCATCGGATCATTGGTGTTTCTTGATTCGATCGCTCCGGGGGTCCAATTGCCTTCCATGCGCCACAGGCTCGACAACCATATCGTCGGTCTGCGCGAAGAAGGCGTGGACTATGTCCTTAATTTCATCAAATGGGCTGTCGATCGGCGCGTTAAAAAGGTGAGTGCGATCGCGCGCAAGCCGCTGCGCCGTCTGTTTCCCTATCACTACCGAATTGAGATCATCGCCGATACGTGGAACGAAGCTTTCGCGGCTTACCAGCCAACGCCTTACGACGGCGAGGCCATGCTCTTCCGCGCCAGCACCGGCTTCGTGCTGGGCAGCGACGTTGGTCGCTTGAACGGCTGGGAACGATTGGTCCTCGGGAATATCGAGGTCAACGAGTGCCCCGGCGACCATTCGTCCATGTGCGAACAGCCGCATGTCCGTGTCTTGGCCCGACGGCTAAGGTCCTATCTGCAGCAACAAGTTCACGACAACACGGTCCACGATTCCGATCTCACGACGCCGGATACGCAGCTCCCCTCGCCTTCGCTCGCCCAGGATAATGCGATATTGCGCGTTGCTCACAAGTCGACTGACGAAGCGATCGCGAGCTAGCCCTACTTTGGCAGATTTGTTGGTTGAGCGAGCCCGTGAGGATTCCCGAATCAAGCCCCTTGCCGGTCAGAACAGCGTGTAGATGAGCGGCACGATCGCCGAGCCCATGGTCAGCACGACGAGGCCGCCGGCGCCGACCACAGTATTCTTGCCACGCGAAAATAGCCGACGTTGGCCCCTCAAACTAGGTCTTGACGATGAACGAAAAGACCACCCGAAGGCGGCGCGGTGTGGCGCGAGGCTGGGGTTTGCCGGATGCACGGGGGGCCGTCTCCCGGTGGCCCGAAAGGTAATAGGAATGCTTTGAAGCACGGCCTCTACACGGCCGAGGCGATGGCTATGCGCCGTTTGCTTGCAGCCTTCCGATCCAGCTGGGAGAGCGTTGTCTGCGATCGTGCCAAGGCCGGACATCGTGGCCGGCCGTAGCAAGTCTGTAAATGACTCGGAGCGGCCGTGCGTGGAAGCTTCCTGGCCGCAGGGCCTGTAGGCGCCACTCTCCCCTTCAGCACCGCTCGCCACCGTCTGGTTCCGGTATTCAATATACTGAAAATAATCGCTTTTCTGGGTCAAGGTCGCTGCTCCTTCGGCCCTTGAGCTTGGTGTACAGCATACAACAGCCTGTCGAAGAGGCGGTGTCATATGGACGAAAGTTCTCGTGGCAAAAAACTGATCTTTTCCGCCATACTATTTTTGCTTGTGTTGGGATTTGCGGAGTTGATTGCGTCTGAAGCATTGCTCCTTCGCATGCGTCGTTTTGATTATGCGAATTTTTCAATGCGTGAATTTAGTTACTCTTCGGCGCTCAATGTCATCTACGCGATTGGATCTAAAGGCGGGATATTTCCGGATAATCGACTTCAACTTCGGCAAACATTCGAACCCCAACCCCACCGCGCCGTCGATCCCGAACTAGGTTATAGGGAATTGCCTGGCAAATACGCTGTAACCTATTCGCGCAAGTTTGCTAAGCATCCGTGGGAGCATCTACGAATTCAACAGACCACAAACAAAGATGGCACGCGGTGGACCGGAGAATTCTATCCCAATTACAAGTCGTCCGTGTATATTTTCGGCGATAGTTTTGCTCATGGCGACGGTGTGAATGACGAACAAACATTTTCAGCCCTACTTCAACAATCACGACGAGATCTCCGTGTTAGATTGTTTGCGCTCGGGGGATGGGGGCTGGTTCAAAGTTATGTAAATTTCAATAAGCTTAAATCTGAAATTCGTCCCGAAGACATCATAGTAATTGGATATGCCGACTACCTCGACGTCCGGCATGTAATGGCGCCATCATATCTGCGGCAAGGGGATAAATGGCATAAGGAAAGAGCACAATCAGTGGACGACCTGCTACTGCCAACGGCAACTGTAAACGCTGAAGGCCGCATCGAAATTTCACCAGTTCAACAGCGTTGTTCTCTTAACAAATCGTACTGCCAGCGAAGCGATCCTCCTAAATCGGAAATGACAAAAGTGTCGGCCGCGCTGATAAACCATATAGCAGCCAATACCGACGCCCGAGTGTTCGTGTTGCATTATGATAGATGGGGGATTCAAGGCGATCCCCGTAATCCAGTTTTTGATTTGTTAGACAGCAGAATAGTGCGCATTTCTGCGCTGGTGAGTGATTTTGACAATTTTATCAGCGATGATGTCGTGGGTTTTGACCCGCATCCGGGCCCTTATTGGCATTATGCCATCAGTAGGAAGCTGATCGATGTTCTGGCGCAGACCTAGGCGGCAGCGAACTGCCGGCGTGGGTGCATGGATTCTCATCGAGGGATCCCTCCCCTTTCGGGTTTAGGCTTCGCGGGCTCTGGCAGTCATCACATGCCACCGTCTGCGATGAACGCCGCAAGCGGTCCATTCCCGAGCAAGCGGCAAACCCTAAACCGCAGCGCTCATTATTCCTTGGGTGAAGCGAATGGATTTTCAGGATCCTGCGCGTCGCCATACTCCCGCCGACAAGAGTAGGTTTCGAACTGCCGCGTGACTGTGGCCAGCACTCCTTTGCCTTGCCGAAAGGCCACATAGGCCGGGCAGACCTCCTTCTGCATCAGAGTCCGGCAGCTGGCCATGTCGCGCCGGGCGCTGTCGTTGGCGCGCTGGCCGTACGAGACAGCATATTGCCATGCAAGTGTCTGCATGTACCGGCCCGCCTCGGGGGCGAGCGGGGTTGGAATTGCTGCGCCCTCGGGATTGCGGCCAAAGAGAATCGCATAATGCACCAGCGCAATATAGTAGCGGCCGACGTCGCTCATGTGAACGTTGTCGGAGAAGAGGAGGCGCACGCGCGCGCCGGGTTCGCTGGCCGCAACGCCCGGCACCTTGCCAGTCCACAGCGCGGCAACCGCTTCCGCCACCGCGCTGCCGCCTGGCAGAACGCGGACGCGCGGAACATCGCCACGCGCTGGAAGGTCAAGATTGGCGCGGCTGGCGAGGCACTCCCACATCGGCAATACAGCCCGCTCATACTCGATCCACGGCCATGGTTCGTCCGGGTCCATGTGGAGCCAGGTATGGTAGAGCAACACCTCGGCGTCGGGATTGCCGGCCAGGAGATGCTTGGCCATATCGGTGAGATAGAATGCTGTACGTTCCTTGCGCGCGATCGCCGGGAGGTCGTGGCGCTCAGTGACGACGAGAGCATCATATTTGTCGCCAGGGGCCAGGCGCCGGGGTTGGCGCAACTCTTCAGCGACATTGAGGCCGGCGCCAGCCCGGTTTTGGCCGGCACGGTAGCCCGGCCACCCGGAGGCAGAGGGCAGCTCGCCTTTGGTCCGTTGGCGCAGCAGTGAATAGCCCAGAGTCTGCTCCTCAAAATCCAGACGATGTCCGAGAGAGCGTGCGATCTGTTCGACGATCTCCGGAACTCCCTCGCTGAGGCTGTGGCCGGAGTAGAAGGCGCGAACATGATCCCGGGGCGCCCATGCAGTCGTGCCGGCGGCCTCAAGTACTTCTGCGCTCATGGCTACGCCCTCATTGCCTCCGAGGATCGTCAACGCCGCGAGGGCCACCCTCATCCGGCCAATACACCCCGGTCTCATCGCACATGCTCTGAAGTCACAACGACTGCGCTTGCAATATGCCCCGCTGAGACAGCGAATCGTCCGAAGAGCCGATCATGAACGTCGAAGGGAGGCACCACCTTTTGATAGGTAGCAGAAAATGTTCCGGCTTCGGCGTCGACGTCGATGGCAAGATCGGCAAACTCCAGCATCGCGCAACTGATTGGATACTGGCACTTGAAGGAAGCCTCCTTCATGCAGTACACGAGCCGCGCTGCGAGGTCCGGTGTCATGCCGCGAATGACCATCGGCTTCGCCTGCTCCTCCGGCGTACAAACTGACGACCACAACTCGGGCGGCAGCGCATCCGCTGGCTCGAGATCGATCCCGATCGCGACGAAGCCTTGGTCACGCCGCGCCACGGCGGCAGCCGCCCACAAATCCGTATGCGTGATGCTGCCGACAAGATCATCTGGCCAGATCGGCACACGGTCCTGTGCCCTGGGCATGGAGGCCTTTGCGTGGCCGAGAGCCGCCATGGCCCGCCGCGCGCATTCCCGCCCTGTTGCGAATTCGAGGTGGCGGCGAGGAACGGCATTGACGATGCTGAGCGCTTCGTCGGCGGGCAGATCCGGCGGCTCACCCCTCAATGGGGCCTCGGCGACCGCAATTCTCGGATCCAGCAACATGGCGAAGTACCCCACGGCACTTAGCTCACACGGCGTCCGGAGCGAGACGCGAGAGCATCGCGCCGGGCCGCCGCACGATCGGCCACATGACCGAGCTGCGCGCTGGCGGCGCCGCGATTCGACAAATGTGCGGCGAGACCGGCGACCGTCGGGAAGCGATAGATGTCTGTAATCGTCAGGCTAGAAGTCAGGCTGGCCTTGAGGTCGCGGTGGACCTGCACGGCCAGCAGCGAGTGGCCGCCGAGGCTGAAGAAGTTGTCGTTTATGTCCACATGGTCGATCCCGAGCACGCGCTTGAAGGCATTGGCGATATGTTGTGCGGCATCTCCGGCGGGCGCCACGATTGGCTGCTGAGCCGCAGGGTCAATCTTTCGCTGCGGCGCGCGCGCATCCTCCGGACGCGGGAGCCGTGAGCGGTCGACCTTCGCATTCGGCGTGAGCGGAAATTTCTGCAACGAAACGAAGTGCGCCGGCATCATGTGGTCGGGCAGCTTCTGCCTCACGTGCCCTCGCAACGCCTCGTCCGATGGCGCCGAACCCTTGAACCGCAGGTACGCAACGATGCGCACGTCGTTCGGCTTGTCCTCGCGCACCACCGCCACGGCCTCGGCGATCGACGGGTGGGTTGCAAGGTGCGCTTCGATCTCGCCCAGCTCGATACGATAGCCGCGCACCTTGACCTGGTGGTCGACGCGGCCGATGAACTGGATGGCGCCATGCTCGTCCCTGCGCACCAGATCTCCGGTGCGATACATGCGACCCTTCTGCGTGAACGGATTGGGCAGGAAACGCTCCGCCGTCAGCTCCGGCCGTTTGAGGTAGCCGCGCGCCACGCCATCGCCGCCAATGAAAAGCTCGCCCGGCTGTCCTGCCGGGACGGGCCTCCGCGCTTGATCGAGAATATAGAGTTGCGTATTCGCAATCGGCGTGCCCAGCGGCACGACCCCGTCGGGCTGCTCGCCGACCGTCATCGTGGACGACCAGACGGTGGTCTCCGTCGGACCGTACATGTTCTCGATCGTGGCGTCCGTCGCGCTCCGCAATTCATGCACCAGCGCCGCCTGCAGGGCTTCGCCGCCAATGAACAGATGACGCACGCCCCTGAGAGCCTGGCGGGCATCTTCGTCGATCAGAAGCATGGCGGCCATCGATGGCGTGAACTGCAGATGCGTCACGCCATGGGAACGGATAAGACCGCCGACGCTGAAATCGCTGCTTGTCTCGGAAGCGTTCCTTCCAGCATTGGCCGCAGCGACGACCTCTGCGAGCGGTTGCAATGCCGTCATGGCGGCGGAGGCCGGTACCCCGAAATCGATCAGACAGGCAATCTCGTCAACCCCGATCGCCCTGACCTGCTCCACACGGGCCAACGCATCGTCGACCGTACCGAAGAGACCGCTGTCGTCGAAGTATCGCAGGAAGGCAAACTCGATGATGGCGTCGAGTTCCTCGGGGTCGAGCGATTGAAGGTCGACGTCCATCGCTTTCGCCACGCCGGCAGGCTTCTTGAATGCCGGGAAAGCCCACGCGTACTGCTTGATCAGAGCCACCGCGCTACGGAGATAAGCCTTCATCGGCTCACGCGCGATTTCGCGCACCTGCTCCTTGTCCTCGCCAACAAGGGTGTGGAGCATCAGCGTCACGGTGTAGTCGGCAGGATTGCGTCCCGTCTCGGCGAGTGTCTGGCGATAGATTGCAATCTTCTCCCCGACCTCGGCGATCGATTGACCGAGCAGGTGGGTCAGAACATTGGCGCCGATCCTGGCTGCCTCACGATAAGTGTCGGGGTTTCCGGCGGTCGTGACCCATATGGGAGGTTCGCCGCTGACCGGTCGCGGCTGGGTGACGACGCTCACCATTTTGCCGTCCGGCGCTGCGAACTCCACAGCCTCGCCGCGCCAGAGGCGACGCACGGTTTCGATATCGCGGAGCAACGCCGCCTTGTTGTGGGGAGGCGCATTCTCCGGACGCAACAGAAAGTCCTCCGGCATCCAACCGGAGGCGAATGCCATACCCGCTCGGCCATTGCTGATGTTGTCGATCACCGCCCATTCCTCGACCACGCGCGCCGGGTGATGCAGCGGCAATACGCAGCTTCCCGCACGGATATCGAGATTGCTCGTGACCGCGGCAACGGCAGCACCAGTGACAGAGGGATTGGGATAGGGGCCGCCGAACGCGTGGAAATGTCGTTCGGGGGTCCAGACGGCGCGGAAACCATGGCTGTCAGCGTAGCGCGCGCCACCGAGCAAAAGCTCGTATTTGCTGGGGCCGGCGCCATCATCATTACCCCAGAAGAACAGACTGAAGTCTGTGCCGCCCGTTCGGGCCGCCCCTCGGCGTGGCGCGGGCGTGGCATGCCGTCGGTCGGTCTGAATAACGACCTTAAAGCCGTTTGACAAAGTCCAGAACAACTCAAGGACGGAGATGTCGAACGACAGGCTGGTGACGGCGAGCCAGACATTCTGCCCATCGCGCCCGCGCGGCACGCGGCCATCCATGCCGGCGAAGAAGTTGACAACGTTGCGATGCTCGATCATCACGCCTTTCGGCCGTCCAGTCGATCCGGAAGTATAGATGACATAGGCGAGATTATCGGCACTCACATCGCTTTGCGGCGCCGGAGCGTCCTCGGATGCCAAGGCATCTTCGATCATGACAATATTGACGCCATCGGATTTCACCGGGGCCGTCAGACTTCGATCGCTCAGGATGAGGGTCAAGCCGCTGTCCTCGATCATGTAGGCCAAGCGGTCGACGGGATAGGCCGGATCAAGCGGAACATAGGCGCTGCCGGCCTTCAGGATTGCGAGTGCGCCGATCACGAGCTCGCACGACCGGTTCAGATAGAGGCCGACCAACTTATCGGAATGAGCGCCTCGCGCGACAAGCTCCCTGGCCACACGATTGGCCTGGCGATCCAGTTCGCGATAGGTGAGCGAGCGATCTTCGCAAACCAGAGCGATCGCATCCGGGCTGCGAGCCGCCTGCGCTTCGATCAATCGGTGGATCAGCGCCGAGCGATCGATTGCGACCATCGTCTCGTTGCACTGGTGAACCGTGGCAGCCTCTTCCGCCTCCGACATCACGCGCAGGTCGGAGATGCGCTTCGAACCATCGGCGAAGAAACCCCGAAAGAACGTGTCGAGTCGTTCCAGAAGCGCGTCGCATACAAGATCCGGCATCCGAGCCGCGTCGATTTGCAGCGACGCTGGCACGCCACTCTTGGGCAGGACGAATGTCATCAGCGCGTCGGCCACCAGCGGCACGCGCGAGGTCTCGATCGCTGAGCTGACCACGGCGACCGTGAAAGGCTCGATCAATGCCCTCGGGTGGCGAAGCACCAGATCCGAAGGATAACCGCGCCGCTCGACGAGCAGCGCCATCTCCTCGCCAACCGCATGAGCAAGCGCATCGCCCGTGACGTCGGCCGCAACATCCAGAACGAGCGGGAGAGCCGGTGCGACGTATCCAGTCAGCGCAACTACGTCAGCCGCGCACTTTTCGTTCACACAGCCAAGACGGAGGGGGAGCGGCGTGCCCGAACGAATGAAGTATCCGGCAATCGCCGCGATTGCGCCCTGCTCCGTCTGTCCTGACAGCGCCGGCAATGGAAACGATCGGATATTCGGCACCTGCTCCCTGGATCGGGGCAATGAGCCGTAAACTTCCGGTGCGCACCCGGTCTGCAGTCGCTTTGCGAACCAGGCTTCTTGCCTGGCTGTTTCCGCGGTGAAGGCGCGAAGCGCGACGAGCTCTTCGCCTGTGAGGGGAACGATGCTCTCGCCGAGGGATAGAGCTGTTGCCGGTTTGACGAGTGTTCCTGCGGGATCGACAAGCGCCTTGACGCGTACGGCGCCATCCACCGTCGAGACCAGGGCCCCATCTTCGCCCGAGGCGGACACGGTACCCGGCGGATCGCGAGTTATGGCTGCGGCTTTTTCCAGCGCGACAACGAAGTAGACACCCTGTTTTGTCCTGATCTTCGGCAGCGCCAATGGATTGAGATAGCCTTGTCCAAAATCCAGGGCGCGCACGACCCGATCAATCTCGGCCGTCGTGGTCGTGAAGTCCAGCGTCGCGGCGGCATCTGGACGATCGTGCCTGGCACAGTACGTTCGATCGCCAAGGGTCTGGGCACGCCCCTCAAGCGCAGCGGTCTCGATCAGTCCGACGAGTTCGGCGAACGACGCAATACCCGCCTCGAAGCACTTGGTGTTGAGCGTCAGCGCAGTTTCGCCTTCATCGATATCGAAGGTGCTCTGCACGTAGATATCGCCTTCGTCGACCGCATCGGAAATTGCATGCCAGCTGACGCCGTACTGCGTCTCGCCCGCAAGCAGGGCCCAGGCTGGCGCGTTGAGCCCCGCGTAACGCGGCAACGGACCGTCATGGAAGTTCGCCGCCCCCCTGGTCGCCGCTCGCCAGATGGCAGCCGGAATCAGCGACAGATTGGAGATGCTGAACAACCAATCGAACATCCTTCCAGCCAGACGATCGACGAGACCCCGTCCCGGGGCCAATACCTCGACCCCGTTCTCCCGCGCCCACTCGGCGACGGAATCGTTGGCAGTCACGACGCATTCGATGTGGTGCCCGCGGCCAAGCAGGAACGTGCCGCATTCGATGAGCAGCGAGCCGTCACCAATGAGAAGACAACCGAATTTCGCTGCGGCGGGCAAAGCCTTCATTTTGAATATCCTGAACGCTACTTCAGCCGCCCCACAGGATTGGTACCACAAACCTCGGCGGACCGGGCCAGGTGGCACGAAAAAACGCGCGTTGGTCGGCGTTCAAGCTGATAAAATTTTCACTATCGTTAACGCACTAATGGACTTGTTTAGCAGCCGCGCAGGGGTGTTTCAATCGTTCGGTCCACCGCCAAACCTCGCAGGAAAGGATGTTGTGGCGCCGAGGCCGGGGCTCGCGGATCGATCGCGTGGGCAGTCCACAAGCGCAAAGCTGCCCTTCCGTCGGGATTGCTTTGGCGCGGCAGCCAGCCATGTTCGAGCGACGCGTACCGCGCGCTAGTCGGCCAGCAGCCTGCGCTTTTCTTCGTCCGACAGTGGCTTTGCGGCGTAATATTGCAGATTGGCCGCCAGTTGTTCGGGGGTACGCATGCCCAGAATAGTGACGGAGATCGGCTCGATGGAGAGCGAGAACTGAAGCGCCGCTTCGAGCGGTGAGCGCCGCATCTGCTCAGCGAGCTGCCTGATCTGCAAGACGCGTTCCCACTTCGGCTCTATTGCGCGCAGATCCGCCTCGGTGAGAGACTGTTTCAACGCGCCTCCACCGAAACACCCTCGCGCGATGATCCCGTATTGGCGCTCGGACACCTTGTCGAACACGCCGTCCAGCGCCTCCAGGTCCATCAACCCGAAGGGCATCTGCAGACTGGCGATCCCCTCCATGTCCAGGCAGTACGCAGCATCGTCGACGGAGTCGAGAGCAATTCCATATTCGCGGATCTTCCCTTCGGCCTTGAAACGCGCGAGCAGCCCCAACGCATCCTGAAGCCGGGCTCCGCGGAGTTCCTCCCGAGGCGGGCTGTGGATCTGGTACAAATCGATGTGGTCAGAGCGCAGCCGCCGCAAAGACGCCTCCACTGCCTTTCTCAAATGATCGGGCGAGAAATCCTGTGAAACCGTACCCGACAGAGCCGCTGGAACCGCGCTACTGCGCAACCCGATCGCCCGAACAATGGGCTTGGCGAACGGCTTGATGAGCTGAATGAGCTTCTTCCGCCCTGGAAGGAGATAGCCGCCTTTGGTTGCGATGAAAACCTTGTCGCGCTTCTTGCGAAAGGCTTTGCCAATGAGGATCTCGCTTTCCCCTTGCGAATACATGTCCGCGGTATCGTAGAAGTTTATCCCCGCGTCGCAGGCGGCCTCGAGCGTCCTGAGTGACGTCGCCCTGCCACCGTCCTGAGCGAGCAGCCCGCCAATACGCGCTCCACCAAATCCGATCTCGGAAATGCGCCACCCCGTTCTCCCAAACTGCCTGTAGCGCACCCCCGCTCTCCGTCAACTGGCTCTTAGGTCGCGCGCGAGGCGGTCCGCCGAGCGCGCAGCCAGCGCCATCACCGTCAGTGTAGGGTTTTTCTCCGCGCCGGTCGTGAAGCTACTGGCATCGACCACCAGGACGTTAGGGATCTCGTGAAGTCGATTGAAGCCGTCCGTCACACCGAACCTGGGTGAGGCATGCATGCGCGCAGCTCCCCCATAGTGCTTGGCCGTTCCGGGGACAAGAGTGTGGACAATCTCCCTGATCGTCCCATTGTAGCCGGCATCCTTGATCAGTTGCATCAGGTGCTCGCGTGCCCTCACCATATTGTCCAGAACGTTTTGATCAAAGCTGATCTTGATCTCCAAGGCAGCGAAGCCAAATTCGTCTTTGTGGTTCTTCGCGGGACTTACGTAGTGTTTCTCTTCGGGCACCATTGTTCCAAAGACTTGCACGCCAAAATAAGTCGTCTTCTGTCCGAACCGGCTCTTGATCTTGCCGACCGTTCCGAACGCACCAAGCGTCCATGATGAGGCAAGTAGCGGGTCCGATGAGGCGTGTGGCAGGCGCGTCAAATAGGCAGGCGGTGACAGTGAGGTGAGCGGAGTGTCCACGTCCACCGGCCACCACTCGCGGGGGTGATCATGAAGATATCTGCCGAGCAGCCCGGCGCTGTTGCCCATCCCGTTCGGGTGGTCGCTGCAGGTCGAATTGAATAGCAGCTTGGGCGAATTGAGCGGTCCGCATGCGACGACGAACGCACTGGCGCTCACGCGATTATGTTCGTTCGTCTGCCTGTCGCAATAGATTGCGGCGACTGCCTTCTTCTTCTGCCCATCCCATTCCAGCCTCAATGCGTGGGCCCGCGTGATCAGCTTGAATGCAGGTTCCCCGGAAAGCCTGGCGAGCACCTTCGAGTAGCTGTTGAACGAGGTGCCGCGGCGAAGAAACAGAAATGGCGGCCCGTCTGCAAGGGGCATCGTCGTGAAACCCTGTCCGCGCTTCAGCGCTGCCTGCCGAACGGACCGCCAGTCATCCGGCACCTGCAGTTGATAGTCACAGTGGCCGGCCGGCAGATTTGGGACATCGCTTGGGTCGGCCGTGACCTCCATCATCCTTTCAGCAACCTCGTAGAAGGGAGCAAGATCACTATAGGAGACGGGCCAGCGATATTTCTCGTGAACCCGCTCACCTGCCGTGAAGTCCTCCGGGCAGAAGCGCGGCACGGCACCCGTCCACTGATTGGAGAGACCACCCAGAGCATAGTTGTATTCGAGATTGGTCTCCGGATCGCCGGTGACGACGAAGCCGCTCGCCTTCGTCATGGCTGGAACGCGTCGATAGAGGTTCCTTCCCGCCATCCTGACGAGCGCGCCGTGCTGTATATCCTCGCCAGCCTCCAGCATCGTTACCGGAATGCCTTTACGCACGAGCTCGTACGCCGCCATCGCGCCTGCCGGGCCACTGCCTATGACAACCACGCGGCGATCGTCACTCATGTCATACCCTCGAAACTTCCCCACCACGCGTCTCTAACCTCTTTCGGCCGAGGCCGCCACGGGGCGTTCGGAACCTGCTGCGCTCTCGCAATTATCGTTAATGCCCGTAGCGCGAATCCAAGAAGAACGTCTGCGCCAGGTCCGGGGCGACATTTCCTTCCCCGGCTCCCTCGCCTTCGAGTGAGTGATAGGTTGTAACGGAACGCCTTTCCGGTTTTTTCGGACGGTTCCCAGGGTGCGCTCGGCCGCCGCCCTCCGCCGGGCAGTTAATCAGAATATAATATTTATTTTAACCTCAACCGGAAGATTGATTAAATTTGGAACGGGTTATGCTATGACGTTGCAGCGAATAACGAACTGTAAACTAAGCAGACTAGACCGAAGTGCCAAACTTGTTTAAAATCAGGCATTATCCGCACGAAAGTAAACCGAAATGAATACGATGGCCTCGACTGACAACAACCAAGTCACCGATTACGCACCTCATCGGGTGACCGGCCCAGCGCAACCTGAAATTGCAGACCTTTTTGGAATTGCTCTTCGGGGCTGGTTCTTCCTGGTCGCCGGCACGGCAGCCGGGCTCGTCGGCGCACTAATGTTGGTTTCCACTATCCCTCCCACCTACAAGGCGAGTTCCCGTATCGTGTTTGAAAGAACGACGCCGCGGTATATGCAATCAAACAAGGTGACCAACGAGCCGATCATCGAGGACTATGACACGCTGGGTCAGACCTACGTGATTCCCTCCGAAAGCATCTTGTTGAAGGTCGTTAGGTCTTTGTCGCTCGCGAGCGACCCCGATTTCGTGGGAGTAAAGAACAACGAAACCCTTGGCTCGCGGGTTCGCGGACTGTTTCGGAATACGGCGCAGGCCCTGGGTTTCACAAAAGAGTCGACCAAAGACCAATCGATCGATCCAGAGAAGATCGCTGTTGACGGCCTCGTTCGCAATTTGACCGTCACACGAGAGGATGTGGCGAGCGTCATCACGGTAGCCTTTTCGTGGAAAGACCCCGTGAAAGCGGCAGCGATCGTTAATACGATTGTCGACACCTACCTTGATGCGAGCTTTTCCAACAAGGTAAAATCGACCACTGTCGCAGGCAAGGTTGCGCAGGAGCGCGCCGAAGAGCTGAAGCAGCAGGTCAAGGACGCAGATCGTGCACTCCTTGAATACAAGGCGGCCCACAATATTGTTGGCAGCGACCAGGTGACGCTTTCGCACGGAACGCTCAGCATGCTGCAGCAACAACTGACAAGCACCCACCTCGCGATGGCCGAAGCAAAGGGCCGCATGGACCGGATAGCGGCCGATCCTGAAGCGCTTGAGTTGTTAGCGCCCGACAACGAGGAAATCAAAAAGCTACGCGGGCAGCAGCTGGATCTTTCTGTGCGTGCGGCCGAAATTGAAAAGCTTGTTGGAAAAAACCATTTGGCTGTAGTCAAGCTACGCGACCGGATGGAGGACGTCCGCCAAGCGATTGCCAGTGAGCAAAAGCGCGTCGTGGCATCGTTCACCAGGGAGTACGAGCTTGCACGCCTCCGACACAAAGAGCTTTCAGCGGCAGTTGAGCAATTTGCAAGTTCGGAGAATGCCGATAGCAATAAAATGCACGGGCTGCGTGATCTTGAGGGTTCCCTTGGGTCTCTTAAGGGCCTTTACGATCGGATGCTGCAGCAGGTCGGCGATATGAACAGGGTTGAAGCGCAGCCTTCGATCGCGCCGGACGCCCGTATTCTCAATCGCGCAGATCCGCCTTTGCAAACCGAAACCTCGAAGAAGCGATTGCTGATCCTTGCCAGCGGGTCGATGCTGGGGTTGCTATTGGGAGGCGCTTTGCTGCTGGGCAGGAACTTTCCGTTTGGCGTCTTCAGAACCTCCCAGCAAGTTACTTACGCAACTGGGCTGCCCTGCAGCGTCCTGCCGGAGATCACAAATGCTGACGAACATGCTTCGCTGAGTACTGGAGGATACTTGCTGGACCGGCCCTATTCGCGATTTGCTCAAACCGTACGCAACATTTGGGCCACCATCAATATCGCCCAGAGGGAATCCGGTGTGAAAGTCCTTGGTATTATCTCCTCGAACCCTGGAGAGGGCAAGACAACCGTCGCAATCAATCTCGCGGCGCATTTCGGCCGGCACTCGACCTCGCGCGTGCTTCTAATCGATGCCGACTTCTATCGCCAGTCGCTGACAAAGAGCGTCGCTTCCGAAGCTCGCGTGGGGCTCAGAGAGGCCCTGGCAGAGCCAACGGCTCTTGCCAAATTCGTCATCAGGAAGGAGCGCCTGAATCTGGACGTCCTCCCCTGTCCTGCTGCCGATCAGATACATAGCCCGACGGAGCTGCTCGGAACAGCCGAGATGGAGCACTTGGTCGAGGTTGCGCGCGAAGCGTATGACTTGGTAATCATCGAGGCACCTCCGATGGCTGCGATCGTTGACTACAAGATGATCGCTCGGCACTGCAACGGCTTCATCTTCGTCGTTGAGTGGGGAAAAACAAGTCAGCGGCTGGTCCTAGAGTGTCTTTCTGACGCGTCGGCGCTCTTGGATCGAGTCCTTTGCGTGGTCCTGAACAAGGCGGATCCCTCTGCGCTGCGGAGCATCGAGCACTACAAGGGCAATCGATTCCACGCCTACTATTCCGACCAGAAGAGCGCGTGAGACCTTTTGTCACCCAGAATACCTGACGCGGGCTGGCCTTTGCGCGCTCTCAGAATGCCGAATGGCCCATTTCTTGCGCGGGGCTGGTCAATTCAGGCCGAGCAACTAGCCCAATGGTGTCACTCGTCAGCAAGATCGCAGACTTCGGTCACATTCTGAATGGTCAGTTGCGCCTGCGAGGCAAGGCAGAGGTACCTTTTTCGGTGCGACTGCGAGGCCGTGCCCAAGTCTCGGGTTGCGGCGAAGTGCTGCTCGGTGACGGTGTCAGCCTTTGCGGCACCGTCGTACCCATCGAGCTGATCACATACACTTCGGGGCGGATCGAGATAGGAAACCATACATTCGTCAATTACGGCTCTTCCATCGCCGCACGAACCTCGGTGAAGATTGGCTCCTACTGCCATCTTGGGCACTACACATTCGTGATGGACAACGATCAACACGATGTCACAAGGCACTGGGAATTGCCGAACTCAGAGCCGGTTGTCATCGAAGACCATGTCTGGATTGGCTCAAAAGCGGTCATCCTTCCCGGCGTCCGCATCGGCAGCCACGCCGTCATCGGTGCAGGCAGCATCGTTACCAAAGACGTCCCTCCGCGATGTGTGGCAGCAGGAAACCCTGCGCGCGTGCTTCGTCAGCTCACGGAGTTCGACTAGGTCCTTTACCGCAACCTGATTGGCTCATGGGCTGAGCGGTAAGAGGATAGCGGACTGAGAAATCCTGGTCCGCATTGGGGCAAGGACGGCGCGTGTTGCTTGGAGTGCGAGGATGCGATGAATAACACTGCCACGAAAGCCGTCTTGGTCACGGGAGGCGCCGGCTATATCGGCTCGCATGCCTGCAAGGTGTTGGCAAAAGAAGGATATCAACCGATTGCCTTCGACAATTTGTCGTCGGGGCACCCGTGGGCGGCCAAATGGGGGCCTCTCGAGAGAGGGGACATCCTCGATCGGACTGCTCTTGATCGGGCCATTGAAAGGTACCGCCCAAGCGCCTGCCTGCACTTTGCCGCCTTCTCCTATGTCGGAGAATCGGTTTCAAATCCCGGAAAATACTATCGCAACAACGTCGCCGGCTCTTTGACGCTGCTCGAGGCGCTGAGAGACCATGGCGTCGATCAATTTGTCCTGTCGAGCACGTGCGCCATTTATGGCATTACCGACCAGGTGCCGATCGACGAGACGTTACCTCAAGCACCGATCAATGCTTATGGCGCCTCTAAACTTATGGTCGAGCGTATGCTCGCCGATTTTCATGCGGCCCACCGATTGCGCTCGGTAGCGCTGCGCTATTTCAATGCGGCCGGAGCGGATCCAGACGTCGAGATCGGAGAGGACCACGATCCCGAAACGCACCTGGTGCCACTCGTTCTCGATGCCGCCTGCGGCGACCGCGAGGCCATCACGATCTTCGGAGACGACTACGAGACGCCCGACGGAACATGCGTTCGTGACTATATCCACGTGACCGACTTGGCGGAGGCGCATGTCCTGGCACTCAAGGCCCTGGAACAGGGTCTCACGCACCGCGCGTTCAACCTGGGAAATGGCCACGGCTATTCTGTTCGCGAGGTGATCGCGTCGGTCGAACGTGTTACGGGGCTACCCGTCCCTGCCAGGCTCGGCGAACGGCGACCGGGGGATCCCGCACGCCTGATCAGCGATTCCAAGCGCGCGGCAAGCGAATTGCGATGGCGGCCGCACATTACCGGACTCGATGACATCATCTCCACAGCATGGGAGTGGCACAAGAGGCGGGCGCAGGAGAAAAGCCGCTGGAAACCCAACGCGACGATCGGCCAATCGACGCGTGCCTGAAGCTGGCAAGGATCCATGAACTGCCCGGTCCTGGAAATGGCACGGTTGAAGGGCGCAGCGCCTTACCAGGCACCGGCGCCCCAAGGGAGGGCTATCTGATCCCCAGCCCCGCGACCCCCTATTCGACTGGCCAATTGGATGGATTGCCTAGCGCGATCCCATTGGGCTAAACTCCGCGCCCGGGGAATCTCCCGCGAACCAGAGGGACGACGTCATGAAGACCACTCAAGCTATTGCCTTTCTCGGGTGGCTGCTCGCAGGCGGAGTGGTTTCAGCATCGGACGTAATGGCAGCCGATCAGTATAACGGTCGGGCGCGCGCTGTCGTCAGATCTGCGGGTTGCGAATATAGCAAAACATGCTGCCCTGATCGTTATACGTGCTCTTCCCTGTATGGAGCCTACGGCCCCCAAGGAGGCGGTGTCTACTGGACTCGATACACATATGGCGGCTGGGGATACTATCGCTGACCATATCGAATTCTGCTTTCCGGCGAAGATCTGCGCGACGTGGCTGTGATCAATCGCAAGCCAGCAGTGGCCGGCGCTGCCGGTTTGGCAACGAGGGCGCGGGACGCCCTCCCTTCCGGCTAAGTTGTTTTCCGGCAAAGCGAAAATCGAACCGTGCTTCAGCGCGGATGACGAACCATCAATGACGCCGCGGGACGAGCGCTGCACGGGCAAGCATGCCTGGCAAGACGCCCATGCACAGCAAGTAGCGGTAGAGGAGCCGTTGCGGATCGCTCGCAGCGCGCCACAGCCATTCCAGACCCCAACGCTGCATCCAATGCGGTGCACGCACCTGTGCGCCAGCGATGAAATCCAGTCCGGCGCCAATGCAGACAAACGAAGTATTGGGCAGGAGGCTGCCTCCGTGATCGGCAAACAGCTCCTGCTTGGGTGCGCCGAGGGCGACGAAGCAAAGATCGGCTCCTGAGCTACCGATTGTCGCAATGCAATGGCGTGCATATTCGGATGTAGGATCGAACCCCTGCGGTGGCGCAAAAACGCCCGCGATCGTCAGACCTGCATTGCGCTCCTGGAGAAGGCGCGAGGCCTTGTTTAGCACCTGCGGGCTTGATCCGAACAGGTAGATGGATTTGCCGCAGCGCGCCGCTTCCGCGCTGATCGGAGCGATCAAGTCTGATCCTGCAACGCGACTGACTCGTTTGCCCTGCAGGCGACAGGCCAGCGCGATGGGAAAGCCATCTGCCGTAATCAACCCCGCTCGCCCATACACTTCTCGAAATGCCGCGTCCTTGCGCATTTTGACGACGTGGTCGAGGTTCATCGTGAAAACAATTTCGGCGGCCCCGGATCCCGCTTGGCGGCAAATTAGCTTAGCGGTCTCCGCGAGCGGGAGCGCACTGATCTTCAAATCTTCAATGTAAGCATCCGAGGACACGGGATTTCCCTCAACTTCTCGGCTCGCCAAATATTAACTCTTATCTGCCATTATTTAATTTATTAATCCCAATTTTATATATATTGATTTTCTATTGAATCCAATCAGATTTTCATTCCCCTGCCTTGAAATGCATGGCGCCGATGCAAGGGTTACCCCCTGCCGCAAAGGCGACGCGCCATGATGCATGAGAGCCGACTGGGCGTAGCGTTCGGTCGAAGCGGCAAGTCTGTCTGCGATCGCCGCATTTGTCTCTGCCTTGAGCAGGCCGAGCACGGCTGGCATTCGTTGGGGCGTCGGAGCCAGCGCTGGCCAAGACTCTATTCATGATTGGAGCATGACGGGCTCAAGTTATCGGCAACACCGCCTGCAGGATACAAATTGCCGTGGTAACCATCCGGTCATTTGGTCAAAATTGAGCTGTTACCACGCGCCGTTCAGTCTGTATTAGTCACCAGTCGCCAGAATGGAGTGTGCACCCGCCTTAACGATGAAGGAGGCCGAAGGCAATGCCATATGTTTTTGGTTGGACACCAGACCTCAATGCCAATAGCATTGAAATGCTAGCAACTAAACTTAGCTACACGACAATCGCCTGATTAGAGTGCCTCGATGCTATCCTGACTGAACCACCGAGCTCGTAATGATAGACTCCTGACCACTGGGCAACAGTTTACAGAGCAGACCGGTCCTTCAAATGTCTTTTCAAATGTCTTACGAATCACTCGTCACTTTCTCGCTACTTTTCATCTCGATTCGGTGTGCTACGACATCGGAGTTTTTTGGCGTTGACGCCTCCACGGGAACTCGTTAGCCGTGGCACTTGCAGCGAGTTCTGAATTGCTGGCTCCCACCATCGAAGCGCAGCCTGGGCGCGTAAAGCTCAGCATAGTCATCCCTTGCTACAACGAGGAGAGGACGCTTGAAAGCTGCGTGGATAGCGTGCTCGCGATCCAGGATGAAAGCCTTGAACTTGAGCTGATTATTGTCGATGACTGCTCGACGGATGGGAGCCTGGCCATTGCACGCCGCCTGGCAGAGCGCGTTCCGGGCATGATTATCCGTCACCACGCGAAGAACCAGGGCAAGGGTGCGGCGCTCCGCTCAGGCATCGCTTCGGCCACGGGAGATTTCGTGGCCATTCAGGACGCCGACCGGGAATACGACCCGCGGGACTTGGTGCGGTTGCTTGTCCCGCTCCGTGCTGGAGAAGCAGACGTCGTGCTAGGGTCGCGTTTTCTTTCGCATGGCTATCACCGCGTTCTTTACTACTGGCACTCGTTGGCAAACCGCATCTTGACGACGCTCTCCAACATGCTCACCGATCTCAACCTCACGGACATGGAGACTTGCTACAAGGTATTTCGTCGCGAGATCATCCAAAGCATCACCATTGAGGAAAACAGATTTGGGTTTGAACCGGAGGTTGTAGCCAAAGTCGCCCAGATGAGGCTCCGGGTCTACGAAATGGGTATTTCGTACCGCGGTCGAACCTACGCCGAAGGGAAGAAGATTGGAGTGCGAGACGCCTGGCGCGCCCTGTACTGCATACTCAAATACAACCTTCCCAAAGTTCCGGTCGCAGTTCAGTTCCTGTTCTACCTGTTCATCGGCGGCTTTTCGGCCATAGTCAATTTATTGGTGTTCGTCGCGATGCACGGCGCTGGTATCAGCGTGTCCGTGGCGGCACTGACAGCGTTCTTCATCGCCGCGCTGGTCAACTACTTCCTGTCGATCAAGCTGATCTTCCGACACAATGCCAAATGGCGGACGCCCGCCGAACTCCTGGTGTATTTTGTTGTGGTGTCCATAATCGGTATCATCGACGTGTACTCCACGGTGGGATTCGTTTCACTCGGTTGCCCGCCCTGGCTGGCTAAGGTCAGTGCGACGGCGATCGGTCTGGTGCTGAACTTCACAGCTCGACGCTTCATCGTGTTCCCAGAAGCACGGAGGGCCGATTGGAAGCCTCAAGATCCCAAGTGACGTTAACGAGGTAACGCCGTAACCGAGGCAGCGAGGCAGATCACCAAGCGTTGGCTAACCGCAACTCGCGCCATCAGGTTCGCGGTCGTATTTTCCAAAGAGCATCGCCATTTGCAGTACTCGGCGCGCTCCGCGGTCAAACGGCTTAAGAACGCCTGCTCATTGGCTGCGATAGGATAGATAGGCACAGCTGGAGGCAGGTGTATCTCCTCGTTACAGATAAGGTAGCGTATGTTCAGTGCATCAATATCGTCGTTAAAGTGCTCGACCCTGAAAAATGGGTGAGGCGCTCAAGTTACGAAAGTTGCAGTAATATCCTTGAGCAGGATACAGGATCACAGCTGCGTCGTTAGGAATTCACGACGGGCCAGCTCAATCATTTCGGTATTAGACCCGCGCTACTTCAAGTAGGCTACCCGCGAAAGATTTCCTACCTGGAAAGCGAGACTGTGCTGTATGTTGGCAACACTGCTTCTTAGGCCAAAGAGCAGTGCAAAAACTGCTAGAGCAGTATGACAATGAGCACTTCGCGCCGCGTCCACAGTCCGCCAAGTTTTATCCGGGTCGTGAGTTCGCCGTGGCTGTTGGATTTGCCCGGTTGGGCGGTGGTAGCGACGGGAGCTGGCGCAGAGCCGTCGGCATAGCGCAGCGTCAGATCCCGGCGCGGATGGAAGGTGAAGGCAAACTCGACTGGCGTCCTCATCCGAGTTGCGAGGTTGGTCGTGCGTCGTTGTAATCGGCCCGCCAACATCCGAGGGCAACGACGCGCCTGGGCCAGCGAGGTGAACAGCGTCTCGTTCAACAATTCATCCCGCAACCGGCCGTTGAAGCTCTCGATAAAGGCATTCTGCATCGGCTTGCCCGGCGCGATGTAGTGCCATGCGACGCGGCTCTGATCGGCCCAGGTCAGGATGGCGTTGCTGGTGAGTTCGCTGCCGTTGTCGCTGACCACCATCTTCGGCTTGCCGCGCTCGATCAGCAGCCGGTCCAATTCCCGCGCCACCCGGGTACCGGAAAGCGAGGTATCGGCCACCAGCGCCAGGCACTCGCGGGTGCAGTCGTCGACCACGGTCAGGACGCGGAAGCGGCGGCCGTCCGTGAGCTGATCCGACACGAAGTCGAGCGACCAGCGATCGTTGGGCGCCATCGGCACGGTCATCGGTGCCCTGGTCCCAATTGCCCGCTTGCGACCGCCGCGGCGGCGCACCGCAAGCTTCTCTTCCCGGTAGAGCCGGAACAGTTTCTTGTGGTTGATCCCGTAGCCCTCGCGCTTGAGCAGAACATGCAGGCGCCGATAGCCGAAGCGAGGGCGCTCCTGGGCGACCTCCCTCATGCGCTGGCGAAGGCCGGCATCGTCCGCCCGGGTCGTCCGGTATCTCACGTCATGCGGCAGCGATGGCTTTTACACGCCCGCCGTTCGCTCATCCCGAATGCGGTCTCGCAGATGGACGACAGCTTTCCGCTCCGTCGCGGGCAAGCGGGAGGGAACGCTGCAGTCTGTCGGCACACGCTCGGAGTTGATTTCAAAAAGCGACTAAACGAGAGGTCGCCCGTTGTGACGTGCTCATCGCGGCAATTGGCAACCGCTGGATCGATCTGGCCGACGAAACGGGCCAGCGTCGTATCGACAATCCTCTGGCGACGGTCGAAATCCTTTGTGTCGCGAAGGGACCACACGATCTCCCTAGCGCTCTGGCACTCCCCCAAGTCATTTGTACTCAATCTGCATCAACAGCGATCGGGTCGCCCGTCTCTTTCGGAAAAGTGGGGATGTCCATCAATCCGATGATGAACGCTTGAAAGGCAGTTTGAACCGCAATGACAACAAGGCTGAGCCCCGCGATTACGGCGCGTGGGGCAAAGGCAGTTTCAAGCTGCCCAAATCCCACCAAAGCCCATTCTCTGAACGCCCCCAAGAAAACGCCAACCCCCGCAACAAATAATAGAAGAGCCAAGAGAACAACGTTGTCGGTAGTGGCGTGTTCGCGGAGCCACTGCGATCGAGTCCCCATCGGGAGGATGCCCATAACCGCGGCGTAGCGCCGCGCCATGAGTCCAAATCCGATGGACTGAGTGCCTAGGATGGAGAGGAAGCAGGCCACGATGAAACTGTTGAGATCGAGCGCCGGACCTCCGGGGATCTGGAGCGCTCCCGTTGCGAGGTTCAGTGCCAAAATGATACCCAGTGCTAGAAAGACCACGCCAGGCATAATAAACAGCCACATCGGACTGTAGAGGAGAAGAAACTTCAGGTGACGCCAGCCGTCACGCCATGTCTTCAGATGAGGTGGTCGACTTCTGCCATCCGGCTCAAGCGTCGTCGGCGACTCGCTCATTTTAAGTCCGACCAACCCCGCCCGAACGATGATTTCAGACGCGAACTCCATTCCCGTCGTGCGTAGCCCCAAGTCCCGGATAGCTTGAGTTCGAAAGCCTCGCAACCCGCAATGGAAGTCACCCAATGGAACTTTAAAGAACAAGCGACCTGCCAAGCTTAGTGCGGGATTGCCCAAATATCTGTGCAAGAATGGCATCGCGCCCGGAGCAATGCCGCCCTTAAATCTGTTGCCCACCACAAGATCATTGCCCGCGCGAAGCTCTTCGAGAAATTTGTCGAGCGAAGAGAAATTGTAGCTGTCGTCGGCATCTCCCATAATAGTAAACGTGCCACGCGCCTCGCTTATTCCGCCCAAAAGCGCCGCCCCGTACCCGCGCCGACGAACATTTACCACGCGGGCACCGAGCGATTGAGCGATCTGTTGCGAACCGTCGGTACTTCCATTGTCGGCAATTAACACTTCGCCGGCGACGCCAGTCCGATCGAGAAATTTCTTAGCCTTATTTATGCAGGCAGCAATTGTTTCCGCCTCGTTGAGGCAGGGCATCAATATTGTTAATTCCAAGTCTATCGCGTCCATTGAGAAACCCCTGGCAATTAAGCCCTATGATAGCACACTAGGCCGAGCATCTTCATCACGGAAGGAATCTCTCTGACGACAACGGCCGCGTGGAGGATACCGCGCAGCTCCAGCGGCAAAAGAGAGGTGTCGGACGCTTCGTCACCGGCACCGAAACTAATGCGCTCAACAGCGTTACTAGCGGCCAAACGCGGAACGCTGGCGCATTGAATGATGGTCAGGCCAGATATGTCGCCAACCAGACCAATCATCGTGTCTTGGCCACACTCATTCTGTGATTCTGGCTACGACGAGCAGAAGATTGCTTGGCCAGCCGAGAAGATTGCGATGAAGGACCTTCATCCGATAGCCAACAAGCTCCCGCCCAATAGACTTGAGCTGGCTGCGGCTCATCAATTGAGATTGGCCTCATCGGCGAGGAACTCGAGGCCTACTGCCTTAAATATTTGTCGATGCGGCTTTGGCAGCCAATGCACAGAAGGTATTTGGGTATGGAAATCAATCGGAAACCATCGATTGGGCGTCGTTATAAAAAAGCCCCGGCAAGCGATTCTTGCGCACTCACTCGCGCACGAGGCGCGTCTGATTGGCAAAACTTGCGCTGGCGACAATGCGCGCGTCGAGGGGAAGCATGTCTTGCGCGTCGGTAATCTTCCTCATTAAGTAGGCAGACCTGATGTGTGGCTTAGGCTAGGCCTATCCGTAATCTTGATCGAGTGTATTGGGGGGCCTTATGCCTTGGCTCGCGACAGAAGGTTCATCGTTTTTTCCCGTTGTTGTCGCGATAGGTTTTGTGTGGTTGAGCCTAGCCCTGGGCCGTCGCCTGCTTATCCTGCTGGGTGCTCGCAGCGCAGCTTCTCCTTACGAACAGGGAGTGATTGCCGCAGCAGTCGGCGCCGGAGTGCTGCAGTTTGTGCCGTTGGCTCTCGGTGCCCTAGGCTTACTATCGACGACCAACGTACGCGTCTTTATAGCGGCAATAGTATTAGCAGCGGCTGCCGATTTGCGCGCGGTGGCTATGAAAGTTGTCGCGGCGATACGCCGAGAGACACGCCCGAGTTCCTGGACGACGGCTTGGCTCATTGCGCTTGTCCCCGCGCTGCTGATGACGGGACTATCGGCACTCGCGCCAACATTCGATTTGGACGGGCTCTCATACCATCTTATGGCTCCGAAGCGGTGGATGGAGACGGGCTGGCTCAATTACCTTCCGACTTATTATCCCACCAATTCTCCTATGGGCATGTCGATGCTGTTCGCTGTGGGGATGGCATTCGCAGGCGACGTGGCTGCCAAGTGCTTTCACTATGTGTTGGGTGTAGTGGTGGCTGCTCCCGCGCTCTATTTAGCGGGGAAGCGCTTGGCGGGCGCAATGACCGGCGCAGTTTCCGCCACGCTTTACCTTGTGGGCCCGTGGGGGACCCCGGCGCTCTTCGGATTTGCCTATACTGAGGGTGGTGCGGTGGCAGCTACAGCGACCTCGGCATTGTCCTGGCTGATCTGGTTTCGGACAGGTCATCGAGGCTATCTTCGCAGTTCGGCCCTGCTCGCGGGCATCGCCGTTTCCTTCAAGCTCACCATGCTTTTGTTTCCGATAGCCCTGCTGGCACTCACGGCGGTCGCAACCGCCGCCAAGGCCCGGGATGAGCAAAATAAAGGAAGATTTATCGACTTAGCTACATCTGGCTTGCTGTCCACTGCGTCTCTGATCCCATTGGTGGCTGTTCCGCTCTTGCCATGGTTCACGCGCGCCTTCCTGCTCACAGGCAATCCGCTGTTCCCTGTGTTGGCAAACCTGATCCCGACTCGCGACTTTTCGGCGGAACTTGCAACCCAGATCGATCGCTTCAACCGCTACATGACTTGGGCCAATACATTGGGCAGCGACTGGACTATTGAGCAGCGGATGTGGGTGCTGCTCGGTGTCGCCGCACTATTGGTTCTCGTTGGCCTGCTTGCGTTCTTCAGGTTCCGCGGCTGGACCGCGCGCGGAACGGTGGTTGTATTGACAATCATCGGGCTCATCGAGCTCTACGCGTTCGGGCTCTATCTGCGGTATTGGCTGCCACTCGCCGCTGTTCTCACGGTGCCGATTGTGGCAGCGTTTGCGCCGGTTCTCTCTCGGCGAACTGTTATGCTGGCATGGATAGGCCTCACCTTTGCGGGGTCGCTGCTGCATGCGTATAGAATCTACCTCGATCTCGGGGCTAACTCCGCGAGGTTGCTGCGGACGGTTGCCGGGGTAGACGACCGCCTCGATTTTCTGCGCAGCCGCATACCGCCCTACCCGCTGTATGAGTATGCGAATCGCGAATTGCCCGTTGGGGCGGGGATCATGTTGTCCGGATACTGCGGGGGCTTCTACATTGATCGCAAGACGTTCTGCTCTGAGTTTGTGCAGGACTCCTTGCGGTTCACGAATTGTCAAGATTTGACGAACGACTTGCGGCGACTCGGTATCACCCATGTAATTGCACCTACCACATGGGCGGCCGAGAGACCGCCGCCGGCCTCCGAATTGCCCCGCTGGGGTTCATATCTCCGCCCAGAACAGTATCGATTGGTCTGGCAGCTACTGACTTCGCATGCGCGAACGCTCGCTATCGCGTCGGATGCAGGACTCTACGAAATCGCGCCCACGCTGCTGGCGATGTCGTCTTCTTCTCTTTGTGAGCCACGCTAGTAATATCGCCTTGACGTTGACGCTATGGGTTCGCGGACGCCTGTCCCATTCTCAGCACGGCGTGTGGGCACTACGCGAAGCGCGCCCTCGGAGTGAGCCATGGCATGTTCACTGAGAACGAGCGGAAGGAGGGATTTGTCGCCAAATCCCAGAGCGCCTGCGTCAGGGCGGCTGCATCGCCTGCCGAAACCGTAAGGCCCGTTTCTCCATTGCGGATAATCTCAGGAATCGTCGCCACATTCGTAGAGATGATCGCCATTCCAGAGGCACCCGCCTCCGAGGATCGGCGCGCTGGCCATTACCCGTAGAAAGTTTTCCAGACGCAACCAACCTGCGCATCTGCGCTTCTACCACGTCAATGCTGCGGGGAAGAGCAGGCAATCCATGTGAAATCAGCAAATGGCTAATAGGCTTCCTTGTGTCTGTCGCCCAATCGGATGAGAGTGAAAGCACGATCGACTCAGCGTTGTCGATCTCACGAGCCCGCGCTGACGGCTATCCCAACCAACGTACCGGCCAACTCTTTGAAGGCATTATGATGCGGGCGACCAGTGTCGCTCCCCGGCCGGCAGTCTAGGCCAGTGCTCGACCGGCACAGAAACAGCGCTACGCAGGCTCGTATCAAGACAACGCAGAGTCGAATTTCAAGGATGCACGCAGGCTCTGATCGGACAATAGCTGCTCAAAATAGGCGATCGTCTGAACAAGACCCTCCCTAAGCTTCGTCCGTGGAGTCCAGCCGAGCGCTTGATTGGCCGTGGAAATATCCGGACGCCGCTGCCGCGGATCATCTTGCGGAAGTGGCGCGCGGATGATCCGGGAAGACGAACCGGTCAGATCGATAACTGCCGAAGCCAATTCAAGAATCGAGAACTCATCGGGGTTTCCAACGTTGACGGGACCGGTGACCTCGTTCGAAGTTCCCATGAGCTTGACGAGCCCATCGATGAGGTCGTCCACGTAGCAGAACGAGCGCGTTTGCGAGCCATCACCGTAAATCGTTATCTCGCGACCAAGCAACGCCTGCACGATGAAATTCGAAACGACTCGTCCATCGTTGGGATGCATGTGTGGCCCATATGTGTTGAAGATACGGGCGACCTTGATGTTCACATTGTTTTGGCGCCGATAGGCGAAGAAAAGGCTCTCCGCGCAGCGTTTACCTTCGTCATAGCAGGACCGCAGACCGATCGGATTAACGTTGCCCCAATAATCCTC
>Ga0081540_1000903_pt1 | contig 26812 bp, 25 predicted proteins | sample TabmetS2T1R1_FD_71024 | JGI IMG/M metagenome (GOLD analysis project Ga0081540, IMG submission 71024) | Tabebuia heterophylla rhizosphere microbial communities from the University of Puerto Rico - S2T1R1 | ecosystem: Host-associated > Plants > Roots > Rhizosphere ...
GGGGGGGGTGCTGGCCGATGGAGGCGTGGCGGGCCCCGACGGGTGCCCGGACGGCTTCGAGTGCGACGACGGGGTGTGCGTCGCCCACGGCGGCAACCACGAGGACGAGTGCCGCGGCCACGACTCCGGGACTTGCCGGGACGACGACGACGACGACGATCACGAGCACGCCGACGCCGGGCATCCCTGAGCCCGGTCGCTGGCGCGCCCTCGCGCTTCCCCCTGGTGCGGGGGCTGACGCGGAGACTCGCCGAGAAACGACCACCTCCAGCCGGGCGGGCTGCTAGCGTGCTCGCGTGTCGCTCGCCTTCGCCTGGCCAGGGGTCATCGCCGGCGGCGTCTTCGCGCTCCACGCGCTGCTGCCGGCGCGTCGGGTCACGGGCTACGTGCGCGGCGCGAGCGGTGCCCCGCTGACCTACCGGCTCAACGGCCCGCTGGTCTTCGCGGTGAGCATCGCGGCCTGGGTGGGCCTCTGCCGCGCCGGATGGCTCGAGTGGGACGCCTTCTACGTTCACCGGTGGGAGATGGCGGCCGGCGCCTGCGTGCTCGGGATGCTCTTCACGCTCCTCGTCGTCCTGCCCGCGCCGAGGGTTTCCGGATGGGGACTCGGCAAGGAGCTCTACCTGGGGCGCGTGGAGCAGCCGCAGTGGCTCGACGGCCGGGTGGACGCCAAGATGTTCCTCTACCTGTTCGGGGCGGTGATGCTCGAGCTGAATCTCCTGTCCTTCGGAGCGCACCACTTCCTGGTGCACCCGGAGGACCCGTCACCGGGTGTGGTCCTCCACCTCGTGCTCTTCAGCTTCTTCCTCGTCGAGTACCTCTTCTTCGAGCGGGTCCACCTCTACACCTACGACTTCGTCGCCGAGCGCGTGGGCTTCAAGCTCGGGTGGGGCTGCTTCTGCTTCTACCCCTTCTTCTACGCCGTCGGCCTCTGGACCACCGCCGAGCTCCCCGATCCGCACTGGCCCGTCTGGGCATACGCCGCGATCACCGCGCTCTTCTTCCTCGGGTGGGCGCTCGCGCGGGGCGCCAACCTCCAGAAGTACTGGTTCAAGCGGGACCCGACACGGAAGGCCTTCGGGGTGATCGCCCCCGAGGCGCTGGAGGGGCGGGTGCTGGTGAGCGGCTTCTGGGCGCTCTCGCGCCACATCAACTACCTGGGTGAGCTGCTGATGGCCACCGCGCTGACCCTGAGCCTCGGACATCCGGAGGTCCTCGGTCCGTGGCTCTACCCGCTGTACTACGTGGCGCTGCTGGTGCCGCGGCAGCTGGACGACGACCGCCGGTGCGCCGAGAAGTACGGTTCGCTGTGGAGCGCCTATCGCGAGCGGGTGCGCTGGCGCATCGTTCCCTTCATCTATTGAGGAGGATGGCCGCGGCGAGCGCCTCCAGCGCCCCGCGGAGAATGCGGGCGGCGCCGGGGTCGAGCGCGCTTCCCTCCTGCAGCTTCCGGGGCAGGAAGGGCCGGGTGAGCGACGCCTCCAGAACCTCGAGGCTCATCGTCCGGAGCGTCTCCGCCAGCGCGGCCTGCGCGAAGTCGCCTCCCGCCGCCGAGGCGTTGAGCAGAAGCACCGGCTTGCCGGGGACCTGGGGGCAGGAGACCAGCCAGTCCAGCGCGTTCTTCAGCGAGCCCGGGACGCCGTGCGCGTACTCGGGGCTGGAGATCACCCAACCCTCCGCGGCGATGACCCGGGCACGTAGCTCCGCCACGGTTGGCAGGACCGGGCGGCCCTCCTCGTCGTCATCCGGATTGAAGTGCGGAAGGTCCGCCAGCCCCTCGAAGGTCTCCCACTCCATCCCGGACGGGGCGAGCGAGGCCGCAGCCCGGAGGAGGGCGCGATTGGACGAGCGGGCACGCAGGCTTCCGGAGATGGCGAGGACTCTCACGCTGCATCGCTAACGGGCTGCTAGCGTCGCGCGCATGCCGACCCGAGGAGGACCCGGTGACCGATGAGGCCTTCATGCGGCGGTACGGGAGCTGGGCGGTCGTGGCCGGCGCGTCCGAGGGCCTGGGCGCCGCATGGGCGGATGCGCTGGCGGCGCGCGGCCTCGGTCTGGTGCTGTTCGCCCGGAGGGCCGAGGTGCTCGAGACCACCGCGGCCGGCATCCGCGCGCGCCACCGGGTGGAGGTGCGCACCGTTGCGCTCGACCTTGCAGGCGCCGGGCTCGCCGGCGAGCTGGAGCGTCTCGCCGATGGGCTGGAGGTGGGCTTCGGGGTCTTCAATGCCGCGCATGCGCCGCGCGGCCAGTTCCTGGAGCTGAGCCTCGAGGACCAGCTGCGCAGCCTCGACGTGAACTGCCGCGGACCGCTGACGATGGCCCACGTCCTGGGGAAGCGGATGGCGGCGCGAGGGCGGGGCGGGCTGGTCCTGATGTCGTCGCTGACCGCCTTCCAGGGGAGCCCCTTCATCGCCACCTACGGCGCAACCAAGGCGTTCAACATGGTGCTGGGTGAGGGGCTGTGGTTCGAGCTGCGGGCTCGCGGGGTGGACGTGCTCGCCTGCGCGGCGGGAGCCACGCGCACGCCGGGCTTCGAGCGAGCCTCGCCCCGGGGCGAGCCGGGGATGATCGAGCCTGCCCAGGTCGTGGAGGAGGCGATCGCCAGGCTGGGTCGAGCAGGGGTGATGGTCCCCGGCCGGTTCAACCGCCTCGCCTCGTTTCTGATGCGGCGAGTATTGCCCCGCCGGACGGCAGTCGGGATCCTCGGCAATCGCACGCGGAACCTCGTCCTGCCATCCTGAGCGGACAAGGAGCAGGTCATGACGTTCGTTCATCTGGAAACCCGGGACGGCCTGGCGACCGTCCGTCTGGAGCGAGGCAAGGTCAACGCGCTGAACGAGCAGGTCGTCGACGAGCTGTCCCGCTGCTTCCGGGACCTCGATGCCGACCCTTCCGTCCGCGGGATTCTCCTCACCGGAACGGGGAAGTTCTTCTCCTTCGGCTTCGACATCCCCGAGTTCCTCGGCGCCTCGAAGGAGGAGTTCGCGCAGTACCTCCGGAAGTTCACCACGCTCTACCGCGAGCTCTTCTTCCATCCACGACCAGTCATCGCCGCGCTGAACGGCCACGCGGTGGCGGGAGGCTGCATGCTCGCGACCGCCTGCGACGCGCGGGTCATGGCGAAGGAGAACGCGAAGATCGGCCTCAACGAGATCGGCTTCGGTTCGTCTCTGTTCGCCGGGAGCCTGGCGGTCCTTCGCTTCTGCATCGGGGAGCGGAAGGCGCAGGAGGTCGCCTACGGCGGCGCGCTGTACGGCGCGGAGCAGGCGCTCTCGCTCGGCCTGATCGACGCGGCCGTCGACGGAGCCAGCCTCGTCGAGGAGGCGAGGCGACGGCTCGACGCGCTCATGGCGAAGTCACCGCGCGCCTTCCGCAGCATCAAGCGGCTCCTCCGCCAGCCGGTGGTGGAGGAGATGCAGCGCCGGGAGGAGGCGTCGATCCGGGAGTTCGTGGACGTCTGGTACTCGGACGAGACCCGCGCGGAGCTGGCGAAGATCCAGATCCGCCCCTGACCCGACCGGGCTGCGCCAGTCAGCGCCGTGAGCGTGAGCGTGAGCGCGTGCGCGCTCCGCGCCGTGCCGCTGCCGACCGTGAGCGCCGTCCGCGCCGTGCCGCCGCCGAGCGGGCCTGCCTGGCGAGGGCCGGCCTCGATGCGGCGCGTCGCCCTTCCCGCCGGAGCGCACGGCTGGTGGCGCGGCTCCGCCGCTTCGAGGGGGACCTGGGCTTCCGCTTCTTCTGGCCGACCTCGTAGGCCCGTTGCGCCGAGCGGCGCGTGCGCCGGCTGGTCTGGCCCTTGCGTGGCGGCTTCAGCGGGACTCCGGCGCGGCGGGCTTTCGACAGACCGATGGCGATGGCCTGCTTCGTCGACCGCGCACCGTGCTTCCCCTCGCGAATGTGGTCCATCTCCTCGCGGACGAACTCTCCAGCGGCCGTCGTCGGGCTCTTTCCTTGCCGGAGGTCCTCCTTCGCCTTCTCCACGGTCCTCTTCTCGGGCATCTCGAGCACACCTCCTCGAAGGAGGGTGGGGGTCGTCCTCGCTGACAGCAAGGGTCCGGGACCCGGACCGTTCCAGGCAGGCACCCGTCCGCCCGGCGGGGTGCAGTGCCCGACGGTCCTCCGGGCGCGCGGCCGCGGGACGTCCGTGAGGGGCGATCGCCTCCGTGGAGACGGGTAGAGTCGGCGGCCCACGAGCGGCCCGGGCCGCTCCGAGGAGGGCACATGGCACTCGAGTACGCGTTCGAGATGGCTGCCTCCAGCATTCGCTTCGGGCGAGGCGTGACCCGCGAGATCGGGATGGACCTGGCGGAGATGCAGGTCCAGAAGGTGATGGTCCTGACCGACTCCCGGCTCGCGAAGCTGCAGCCGGTGGACACGGTCCTCCAGAGCCTTCGGGACAATCGCATCACCCACGCGCTCTTCGACCGGGTCCGGGTCGAGCCGACCGACGTCTCCTTCCGCGAGGCGATCACCTTCGCCACCGAGGGTGGCTTCGATGCCTTCGTGGCCGTGGGGGGAGGGTCGACCATCGACACGGCGAAGGCGGCGGACCTGTACGCCACCCATCCCGCCGACTTCCTCGACTACGTCAACGCGCCGATCGGGAAAGGGAAGCCGGTCCCCGGCCCGCTCAAGCCGCTCATCGCGGTCCCCACCACCGCAGGGACCGGGAGCGAGACGACCGGGGTCGCGATCTTCGACTACACGCCGCTCCACGCCAAGACGGGCATCGCGCATCGGCGGTTGAAGCCGCTCCTGGGAATCCTCGATCCCGAGAACACGCGCAGCATGCCGGCGCAGGTGGCGGCCACGAGCGGATTCGACGTGCTGAGCCACGCCATCGAGTCCTTCACCGCGCTGCCCTTCCACCAGCGCCCGCGCCCGGATCGGCCCATCGTGCGCCCCGCGTACCAGGGCTCGAATCCGATCAGCGACGTGTGGTCGCTGGAGGCGATGCGCTGGGTGTCGAAGTACTTCGTCCGCGCGGTGGAGAACCCGGACGACGACGAGGCGCGGGAGAAGATGCAGCTGGCCGCCGCGTTCGCCGGGGTCGGCTTCGGGAACGCAGGGGTGCATCTGCCGCACGGGATGTCCTATCCGGTCTCGGGCATGGTCAAGGACTTCCACCCCGATGGATTCCCGGTGGACCACCCGATCGTGCCGCACGGGATGTCGGTCATCCTCAACGCGCCGGCGGTGTTCCGCTTCACCGCGCAGGCCTGTCCGGACCGTCACCTCGTCGCGGCGGAGATCCTCGGCGCAGACATCTCGAGGGCGAAGCCGGAGGACGCGGGGAAGATCCTCTCCGATCGGCTGGTCGGCGTGATGCAGCGGCTCAAGATGCCGAACGGGCTGAGCTCGGTGGGCTACGGGAAGTCGGACATCCCCGCGCTGGTCCAGGGGACGCTGCCGCAGGCGCGGGTGACGAAGCTCTCACCGCGGCCGGTGACGGAGACCGACCTCGCGCACCTGTTCGAGGATGCGCTGCATGGATGGTGAGCGCTCGAAAAACGGGAGCGCGCCAGTTCAGAAGCACGCGGTCACCCTCTGGGTGACGAAGCGTGCTCAGCTCCACGGCGCCTGGATGCGTCGTCCCGGACGGAGCTCCTCGGGGCGGTAGAGCGTCGACCGCCAGACCAGGCCGCCCCGGATCTTCGCCAGCACCGCGGCCCGGAGCAGCAGCACCGTGTTGACGATCACCCCTAGCGGGGAGAGGAACGCGGGTAGGGCTCGCTGGCAGGCGAAGCGGCACATCCACAGGGTGCTCCCGATGAGGAGGCCCGCCCCGAGGAGGCCCAGCCAGCGGGCCGCGGGGAACGGCCCGAGGAGGGCGGTCACGAACGGGCCGAGCTCCAGCGCGGTGAGCGTCCCCGTCCAGCACACCGCGGGCCACAGCCGGAAGTCGAAGAGCGCTGCTCCCTTCTCGGTGCCACGCGCGAGCTCGGCGAGCGTCCGGTACCAGTGCATCAGCACCAGCCCCCGGCCGTTCACCACCGCGCTCCGTGCACCCGAGGCCTTGAGCATCTGCCCCAGCGCCAGATCGTCGGCCACCTCGAGCTTCAAGAACTCGATGCCCGGGCTCCGCTCGAGCGCCGAGCGACGGACGAGCCCGAACGCTCCCACGCTCCCGCCCACCCTCGACCGCGGGTCGGAGATCAGCCACACCCGGCCCAGGATGAGGCCGGTGCGCGCGAAGGAGGCCAGCGCCGTGTCGACCAGCCAGGTCGCCGGTCGGAGCTGCGGGAGGATCGAGAGGTGGTCCAGCCGCTGCGCCTCGGCGAGGCGTACCGCCCGCTCGAGGGTTCCCGGAGCCAGGTGCACGTCGGCGTCGCTGAAGAGCAGCCACTCGCCGGTGGCGTGCCGCAGTCCCTCGCTCATCGCGTGCAGCTTGCCGAGCCAGCCCGCCGGCAACGTCGTGAGGTGGAGCGCCCGGACCCGTGAATCCGCGGCGGCGATGGCATCGACCATCGCGCCGGTCCCGTCGGTCGAGCGGTCATCGATGACCACCACCTCCAGAGCCGGATAGCCGTCCTCCAGGCGGCTCCGGATGGCCGGGCCCAGCGTCTGCTCCTCGTTCCGCGCGGGGACGATCAGCGACACGCACGGCCACCGCTCAGGGGCAGGGGAGCGGTCGCGGAGGAGCACCGGGATGCCGCGGACGACGAGGGCAGTCCCCCACAGGGAGGCGATGGCGTAGGCGAGCCCGACGATCGCGACCAGCGCCCAGCAGATCTCCGCCGGCGTCATCCGCTCGAAGCTCCGCGCCGCCACGGCGTGGCGTGCCCAGCGTCTCTCCTCGCGGACGTCGAATGCATCCTCAGTCGGAACCCGGCCCGGGCCGGCGTTGCAGCGAGGATGGCACGCGTTCTCCTGCCGGTCACGGCTCCAGACCGTCGGCCCGCGGCTTCCAGGCTGTCGGGTCGGGTCGGCCAGGGTACGTCGCGCACAGGGAGGGAGACGAATGGCACCTCGCAGCTCGCGCATCGTGTCCGCGGCGCTGGTCATCGGAACGATCGCCGCGGTCACGGAGATGGTCCCGGTCTTTCCCATCCAGGCCGCCCTGGGCGTCTCCCCGCGGCTCGTGCTGCAGTCGATCGCCAGCGGCGTGATGGGGAAGGCGGCGTACTCTGGCGGAGCCGCCACGGTCCTGCTGGGGATCGCCTTCCATCTCCTGATCTCGGTCGTCGCCGCGCTCCTCTACGTCATGGCCGCCGAGCGCTGGGCCTGGCTCCGGCGCCATCCCTGGCTCGCCGGGATCGCCTACGGGACGGTCGTGTTCGCCGTGATGCGCTGGATCGTGGTGCCGCTCTCGGCGGTGGCCTACAGGCAGTCGACCGACTGGGGCATGTTCGCGATCAGCCTGACGGTCCACATCCTGGGCTTCGGCCTCCCGGTCGCGCTGCTCGACCGCTGGCTGGCCAGGGCGAACGCGCGGCGAGAGGCAGACCTCGCCCCGACGGCCGCGGTCTCCTGACCGACTCAGTCCTCGCCCGTCCCGGTCACCTTGCGCCACGCCCAGCGGAGCGGGTCGAAGAACTCGTCGACCACCCGCTCCTTGAGCGGGATGATCGCGTTGTCGGTGATCCGGATGTTCTCCGGACAGACCTCGGTGCAGCACTTGGTGATGTTGCACATGCCGAGGCCCATCTTTTCCTTCAGCAGCTCGCGCCGGTCGTTGGTGTCCAGCGGGTGCATCTCCAGCGCCGCGTAGCGCACGAAGAACCGGGGCCCGGCGAAGTGCGCCTTGTTCTCCGAATGGTCACGGATGACGTGGCACACGTTCTGGCAGAGGAAGCACTCGATGCACTTGTGGAACTCCTGCACCCGGTCGATGTCCTCCTGCATCATCCGGTACTTCCCGTCCGGCCCTTTGGGTCCGGGCTTGAACGCCGGGACCTTCTTCGCCATCTCGAAGTTGAACGAGACGTCGGTGACGAGGTCTCGAAGCACCGGGAAGGTCTTCATCGGCGCGACGGTGATCGGCGCCTCGGTGTCCAGCGAGCTCATCCGGGTCATGCACATCAGCCGCGGCTTCCCGTTCACCTCGGCGCTGCAGGAGCCGCACTTCCCCGCCTTGCAGTTCCAGCGCACCGCGAGGTCCCCGGCCTGCGTCGCCTGCAGCACGTGCAGCACGTCGAGGAGGACCATGCCCTCCTCCCAGGGAACGTCGTAATCCGCGAGCTGCCCACCCGACGCGTCACCTCTCCAGATGCGGAGCTTCGCCACCCGGGCCATCGTCACCCCTCGAGCAGAGCCTTGAGCTCCGCGGGCATCTCGGAAATGGGCTCGGCGGTCACCGACAGCGCCTCGCCCCGCTTGCGGACCACCATGTTCACCTTGGCGAAGGCCGGATCGGTCTTCGGGAAGTCGTCGCGGGCGTGTCCACCACGGCTCTCCTTCCGGGCGATCGCCGCCCGGGCCACCGCCTCGGCGCACACCAGGAGCGAGCGGAGGTCGAGCGCGAGGTGCCAGCCGGGGTTGAACTGGCGATGTCCCTCGACGCGGACGCGCTTCAGCCGGGCCCGGAGCTCGCCGATCTTCTCCACGGCGCGCTGGAGCTCGCGCTCGACGCGGATGATGCCCACGTCCGACTGCATCGTCTTCTGCAGCTCGTGGTGGAGAGTGTACGGGTTCTCGTTGCCGCCCGGGTCGAACGGAGTCACCGCGTCGCGCGCCAGGGCCTCCAGACGCGCGCCGTCCACGTTGAGCGTCCCCGAGTGCTTCCTCGCGTACTCGGCCGCCGCCAGGCCTGCGCGTCTCCCGAAGACCAGGAGGTCGGAGAGCGAGTTGCCCCCCAGCCGATTGGCGCCGTGCAGCCCGCCCGCGACCTCGCCCGCGGCGAAGAGCCCCGGCACCGCGGTGGCCGAGCCCTCACCGTCCACCCGGACGCCGCCGTTCATGTAGTGGGCGGTGGGGCCGACCTCCATCGGCGTGGTGGTGATGTCGACGTCCGCCAGCTCCTTGAACTGGTGGTACATCGAGGGAAGGCGACGCTTGATGGTCTCGGCGTCCCGGCGGGTGGCGATGTCGAGGAAGACGCCTCCGTGGGGGCTGCCGCGTCCCGCCTTCACCTCGGCGTTGATCGCGCGCGCGACCTCGTCGCGTGGGAGCAGCTCGGGTGGGCGGCGGTTGTTCTTCTTGTCGGTGTACCAGCGGTCCGCCTCGGCCTCCGAGTCCGCCGTCTCCTTGCGGAAGAACTCGGGGATGTAGTCGAACATGAAGCGACGTCCGGTCGAGTTACGCAGGACACCGCCGTCGCCGCGCACGCCCTCGGTGACCAGGATCCCGCGGACGCTGTGGGGCCAGACCATCCCGGTGGGATGGAACTGGTAGCACTCCATGTCGATGAGGTCCGCCCCGGCCTCCATGGACATGGCCACGCCGTCACCGGTGTATTCCCAGGAGTTCGAGGTGAACTCCCAGGCCTTGCCGATGCCGCCGGTGGCCATCACCACCGCCTTGGACTTGAAGACCACGAACTTCCCGGTCTCGCGCCAGTAGCCGAAGGCGCCGCACACCCGGTCGCCGTCCTTCAGCAGGCTGACCAGCGTGCACTCCATGTAGACGGTGATCCCCTTGTGCACCGCGTGCTGCTGGAGAGTACGGATCATCTCCAGGCCGGTGCGGTCACCCACGTGGGCCAGCCGCGCGTAGCGGTGGCCTCCGAAGTCGCGCTGGAGGATGAGCCCGTCCTTCGTGCGGTCGAAGAGCGCGCCCCACTCCTCGAGCTCCAGCACGCGCTCCGGCGCCTCCTGGGCGTGGAGCTGCGCCATCCGCCAGTTGTTGAGGAGCTTTCCCCCGCGCATCGTGTCGCGGAAGTGCACCTTCCAGTTGTCCTCGGGCCAGACGTTGCCCATCGCAGCGGCGATGCCGCCCTCGGCCATCACCGTGTGGGCCTTGCCGAGGAGCGACTTGCAGATCAGCGCGGTATTGGCGCCCTGGGCCGAGGCCTCGATCGCCGCGCGCAGGCCCGCGCCTCCAGCACCGACGACGATGACGTCGTGCTCGTGCGTCTCGTATTCGGCCATCAGAAGAGCCTCAGGTCCCGGAGTGTGCCCATCGCGACGAGTCGCACGTAGAGGTCGGTCAGCGCGACCCCGAAGAGGCTCACCCACGCGATCTGGGCATGCCACGCGTTGAGGACCGAGAGCCGCTGCCACAGCCGGTAGCGGGTCGGGTGCTTCGAGAACTTGTCCAGGCCGCCGCCGCAGACGTGCCGGCAGGAGTGGCAGGAGAGCGTGTAGAGCGTGAGGAGCGAGGAGTTGACGATGAGGATCAAGGTCCCGACCCCGACGCCGAAGCCGTCGGGGAAGCGGAAGGCCCGGATCGCGTCCCACCAGAGGAAGAACAGGATGGGGATCGAGGCGTAGAAGAAGTAGCGGTGGATGTTCTGGAGGATGAGCGGGAAGCGGCTCTCACCGAAGTATTTCGACCGCGCGTCGGGAACCGCGCAGGCGGGCGGCGCCCAGACGAAGGCCCGGTAGTACGCCTTGCGGTAGTAGTAGCAGGTCAGCCGGAATCCTCCTGGCGCCCAGAGGATGAGGATCGCCGGCGACCACTTCCACCAGTCCCCGAACAGCGTCACGTCGGAGTGGGCGCAGTTCGCGCTCAGGCACGGCGAGTAGAAGGGCGAGAGGTACGGGTTCGCGTAGTAGTACGCGTTCTGCAGGCCGGCCCAGGTGGCGTAGATGACGAACGCGCCGAGCACGGCGCACGTGATGACCGGCTTCACCCACCAGGCGTCGACCCGCAGAGGCGCACGCGTGAGCGAGTTGGACGGCGCCTGCGGTGCGACGGCCGACATCCAGACCTCCATCAAGGGGGCGCGGAGCCCGCGGACGTAGCGCGAAAGTCTCCGGGGCCGACCCCGGGGGTGTCAAGGAAGGAAGGAGGCCCGTCCGGAAGCGGCTCTACTCGAGTCGCAGCTCGCTCCGCTCGTCGTACTCGCTCGACGGCCGCAGGTGTGAGTTCTCCATCAGCACCCGCGCACACGTGTTCCAGCGAAGGATGGCGTCGTCGTTGCCGGCCGGCCGGAGGGCCTCGGCCTGCGCATACCAGCGCATGGCGCGGGCGAAGCCGTCGTACGCCTCCTCGGGGCCGAGCGGCGCGCCGGACTCGAGCTTGAAGCGTGCGAGACGCTCCTCGACGATGCCGGCGTAGTAGCAACGGTCGTACTCGGACGTGAGCTGCTCGAGGAGGGCGCGGGCCCGCCAGACGTCGGGCCGGTGGCTGGTCCGGAAGCTGTCGGTGATGGCGAGCAGGTAGAGGGTGACCGCCTGCTGGTTGCCGGGCTGGGTGCGGAGCACGTCCTGGCAGATGCTCTCGGCCTGCTCGGGCTCGTTGAGGAGCCGATAGCGCTCCGCCTTGGAGAGCGCCGCCGGGATGGCCTCGGGGCGCAACGGCTTGAGCTCGAACACTGGCGCCTCCTCGCGGTGAGGGAGTGAGCGTCTCGGTTCTTAGCACGCCACGGCGCGGCGTCGCCCCGGTCCCACCCCTCGTTCCGCCCTCACGGCACGCCGCTCGCCTCGTGGGCTTGCGTGCGTGGGGGACTCCCACCGGGACGACGCCCCGCGTCGTCACCGGCCGGTGCGACCGCTACGGATGCGCACTGGTGCCGAGCTCGGACAGGAGCTGGGCCCGGACGTCGCGGAGCAGCCGGAGCACGGTGGCCTCGGCGATGCGGTGGCCCGCGGCGGAGTCGAGGGCGCTTCCCACGGTGCCCAGCGGAGGCTGGTAGTGCCCGTCGAGATCGAGCTGGGTCTCGTCGGGCGACAGTGGATACGCGCTGAGGCTGGCGTCCATCGTCGGGAAGAATCCCGCCGCCTGGCTCGCTTCCCAGGTGAAGTCGAGGCGGGTTCGCGGGTCGCCGGTGGCGCTGGTCTCGTCGACGATGCGCTTCACCCGGAGCTGCACGTTCACGCCGATCTCCAGCGGCCCTACGTTCAGACGCAAGGTGGCCACCAGGTCGCGAGCGCGCTCGTTGAGGGTGGCCGTGGCGTGGGAGAAGATCGCCACGCCGTCCGAGTGCAGCAGAGCGCGAACGTGCCCGTACTGAACGGGCACGTAGTCATAGCAGCGTACCGCGCGTCCCTCGGACATGGGGCGCGGCATAGCACGGCGCCGACGCGCCGGTCATCGAGCCGTGATGGTCAGGCCGGGCGCCTCACCCTCCGGTAGATGAAGAGCACGATGAGGGCGCCGATGATGCTTCCCACGATGCCCGACGGCTCGAACGGATTGTCCGTGCCCCGATGGAACAGCATGCTGGCCAAGAATCCGCCGACGAACGAGCCGACGATGCCCAGCAGGATCGTCGCGAGCCAGCCCATCGGGTCTGCGCCGGGCATGATGGCCCGGGCAATCAGTCCGGCGATGAGACCCACGACGATCATCGAGATGATTCCCATGATCCTGTGACCTCCGGCTGGAGCTCGTCCCCCCAGCGGGGCGCACGCTGCCGCCATCCCGGCCGCCGTGCAATTGCAAGGGACGACCTGTCGAAAGGACGACGGTCAGCCCCAGCGGATCTCCACCCGGTCGCGGACCCCGGCATCGAGCGCCTTTCGTGCGTCACCCCGGTGGACCGCGATCTCCACGAAGCCCTGGCTCCCCACGAGGGCGAGCGCCTCACCCGCGGGAACGTCGCCGTAGGTCCGGCGGCCGCTCAGCGTGCGGCCGCCGATCGCCGCCGTCCACGGGCCTCGCTCGGCGAGGACCGTTCCCGGCACGTTGGAGATGAGGTTGCCGAAGCGATCGATCGCCTGGACGACTCCGTGTGCGCCGCCCGGGACCAGCTCCCAGCCGGGGAAGTCGAGCGTGACCAGTCCCTCCATCGGGATGGCAGGCCCGAGCGACTCGAGAGGGGTGCCTCGCGCCAGATGCGCCGCGACGGGGGAGAAGATGTCGCGTCCGTGGAAGGTCGCGCTCGGGCTCGGCGTCCGCCAGAAGCGCGGGTCGGAGAGCTCGACTGCGGCGACCGGCGGATCCGCCTCCAGCGCGCCGCTGAAGAGACCGTTGTCCGGACCGACGTAGCTCGACTCGCTCCCGGCCCGGATCGCGACTGCCCGGCGCGCGGTTCCGACGCCGGGGTCCACGACCGCGAGGTGCACCGTGCCGGGAGGGAAGAAGGGCGCGGCGGTGAGCAAGCGGAAGCGCGCGAAGGCGACGTCCTGCGGTGGCACCAGGTGGCTGACGTCGACCAGACGGGCATCGGGCGCGATGCTGGCGATGACGCCCTTCATCGCCGCGACGTAGCCGTCCTCGAGACCGAAGTCAGTGAGCAGGGTGATGATCCGCATCGGAGCCCCGGGCGAGGAGCATCGCGCTCCCGGAACGTGGACTCCAGACGGTGCGAGAGGAGCGCACGTGAACCAGGACCGTGAGCCGCTCGCGGGGTCATCGGGACCCCCGTCACTCCGAGCTTTCCGGGAAGGGAGGATCCGGTGAACTCGAGCAGGGAGACCGTGTTCAGCCAGCGCGCCTCGTGTTCGGGCCGCTCGGCGATCCGTGTCAGGACGGCCTTGAGCCGTCGATGCATGGGCGGCAGCCGTATGACCCAGCCGCGGCAGATCGCAGCAGGCCGTCGTGAAAACGATGCGAGCCGTTCTCCATTCGCCCGGCCAGGCCCCATGCTGCGGTGCATGCCCCAGCGTCCTTCCCCCTGGCGGTTCTTCGGGCCGTCCCTCGTGCTCCTTCTCTCGACGGCCGCCTCCGCGGCTCCCGCACTTCCTGCCAGCGGTCGCGAGGCGCTCGAGGCGATGCGCGCTGCGTACGCCGGGCGCTGGTACACGACGCTCACCTTCGTCCAGAAGACCCGGAAGCCCGCTCCCGGCGGGAAGGAGACGGTGGAGACCTGGTTCGAGAGCCTCCGCCACACCGACGCGCAGGGCACGCAGCTCCGGATCGACGTCTCGCCGCTCTCCGACGGGAACGGGGTCCTCTACACGGCCTCCGAGACGCGCCGCTTCAAGGGAGGGAAGCAGGTGGCGCTCAGGGAGGGCGGCAACGCGCTGCTCCCGCTCATCGAGGGAGTGTACGTGCAGCCTCTGGAGAGAACGATCGCCGAGCTCCGGCCGACCGCTGTCGATCTCTCCCGACCGGTGATCGCGGGGACGTGGGAAAAGCGCCCGGTGTGGATCCTGGGCGCGGCCTCGGCGACGGATCTCCGCTCACCGCAGATCTGGGTGGACGTCGAGCGCAAGGTGGTGGTCCGGGCGCTCCTCGCCCCCGTGCCCGGCGCGCCGCTGATGGACATCCGCATCGGGCGATTCGTCCCCCTCGCCGGCGGCTGGCTCGGGACGCTCTGCGAGTTCCTCGTCGACGGGAAGCTCGAGCAGGCCGAGGAGTACGAGGGCTGGAAGGCCGGCATGAAGCTGCCGGAGACGCTCTTCGATCCCGCGAGCTTCGCCTCCACGCCGCACTGGGCGGCCGCGGCCCCGAAGCGCTGACGACCGCGTTCGGTCAGTCGAGGTCGAGCGGCTGGTACATGCCCGCCGCGTCGAGCACGGTGCCCCAGACCTTGTGCGACGCCTGGTGCTCGGACATCCCGAACGCCAGCGGCACGCCGAGGCCGATGTCCAGCTTCTGGATGCTTTCCAGCGCGTTCACCAGCTCCTCGGTGTTGAGGTTCTTGCCCGTGCGCTTGAGGCCGTCGACGAGCAGGTTGCCAGTGACGTAGCCCTCCAGCGACACGAAGTCCGGCTTCTCGCCGGGCGCGTACTTCGCCAGGGCCTCGCGGTAGCGGATGCTGAGCGTGCTCTGGCCGGTGGGGAGGGGAACGACCTGGGTGACGATCACGCCCTGGGGATACTTCGGTCCGAGCTGGGTCAGCTCCTCGGACAGCGCCTGGCTGCCGACGAAGGAGACGTTGCTGAAGATCATCCCCGGACGCTGGTCGCGCACCTTCTCGATGAAGTGAGCCGCCGGACGGTAGGTGGCGACCATCACCACCGCGTCGACGCCCTTCTTGTCCTGGAGGATGCGATCGACCGCCTCGGAGACGTCGGCGGTGTTCCGCTTGTAGCTCACCCGGAGGATCGAGCTCGGAGCGCGCTTGTACTGTCGCAGGCCCTTGGCCACGCCCTGGAAGCCGGCCTCGCCGAACGCGTCGTCCTGGGCGAAGACCGCGATCCGGTCCGGCTTGATGCGCCGGACCTCGACCAGGTAGTGGACCATGGCCGCGGTTTCCTCGACGTAGCTCGCGCGGTAGTTGAAGACGTACCGGTCCGGCGGCTCCTTCCGGAGGAGCGACGCCCCGGTGAAGGGCCCGAAGAACAGCATCTTCCGCTCGAGAGCGTAGGGGACCGCGACCGCTGCGGTGGGCGTGCCCACGTTCCCGACGAAGCCGAACACGCCACGCTGCTCCGCGAGCTCGCGGACGACGTCGTGGGTCCGGGTCGGCTCGTAGCCGTCGTCGATGGCCAGCAGCTTCACCTTCCGGCCGTTCACCCCTCCGGAGGCGTTCGCCTGCTCGAAGGCGAGCTCGACGCCGATCTTCATCTGGCGGCCCAGCTCCTTCGACGCGCCGCTGAGCGGAGCCGCCATGCCGAGCGTGACCTCGGTGTCGGTGACGCCGGAGACCGTCGGGGCAGACGGGGGGTGCGCCGTCGCCACCGCTGGAGCCGCCGTCGCCGCCGCTGGCACAGGCTCGGCGGAACGGGCGCGGCGCATCACCAGGCTGGCTGCCGCGGCGAGACCCCCGCCGACCACGATGGCCAGCAGACCGAGGAGCGCGTTGCGGGTCGCGTTACTGCGCCTGCGCTCGTGCCGGATGCTCTTGAAGGGCGCGGTGTGCGGCCTGGAGGTCTCGCCCGGCGAGGAGTGCGGCGCGGTGCGGGGACCCGAGGTCGTGCTCCGCGGACCCGACGCCGTGGTGTTGCGCGCCGCGGAGACCACCGGTGCGCTGACCGGATACTCGGCCGACTCCGGCCTCCGGGCGGTCGCGACTGCGGGGCCAGTCGCGCGCGCAGCAGGAGGTGGCGCGGGCGGGCGGGGAGTGGCGACGACCGGGCGCTCACCGGTCATCGTGGGTGGCACCGGTCGCGGGGCGGACACCGCCGGGACCGGTGGACGCTCACCGGTCATCGTGGGCGGCACCGGTCGCGGGGCGGACACCGCCGGGACCGGAGCCGGCGGGGGCGTCACTGCCCGGAGCGTCGGCGGGCCCGGCTTCGAGGGAGGATGTCCGAGCACGCCCGCCAGCGCCGCCCACGGTTGCTGGATGGTGCGACGCACGCTGCGCGGCCCGACCTCCACCTCATACTTCCCGTCGCGGAGGGTCATCATCCGGCGCAGCGCCTCGAGGCCTTCCGAGTCCTCGAGGTGTGCGTCGGTGATCTCGCCTCCCTCGAAGAAGACCGCGCCGTGCAGCTCGGCGCCGCCGGCCTCGGTGAGCGTGACGCGAACGACGGTGGCCTGACCTCCGCGGCAGCACGCGTCCAGCACATCGACGAGTCGGGCGTCCTTTAGATCGCCCGAGCGAAGCGGGGTGCTCATCCCTGGAATTGTACCGGGGATGCGGTGGCGACGTGGTCGGGTGATCCAAACGACCACGTCCCGCGCAGCACGATCACCTCGGTGGGAGGTGTGGGTCTGGACGCTGGAATCAGGAACGAAGTGTCGCTTCTCGGGTCCGGACGCCCCTTGTTCCGGACAAACGGCTCATTGCGAGGTGCGGAGATCCGCGCACCTGTCGCGTCCGTCACCCCATCACCAGACTCGAACACGCTCCTTCGGCGCCAGATAGAGCGCCTCGCCGGGCTTCACCTCGAACGCCGGGTACCAGGCATCGAGGTTGCGGACCGACTGCGCCCTGTATTCGTCGGGTGCGTGGCCGTCGGTCACCACCAGCTGGCGCAGGAGCGGCTCGCGGAACTTGGTGCGCCAGCTCTGCGCGTAGGCGATGAAGAACTGCTGCTCTCCGCTGAACCCCTCGACCACCGGCGCGGGCTTTCCCCCGAGCGAGGCCAGCCATCCGTCGTGCGCGGCGGCGAGCCCGGCGACGTCGGCGATGTTCTCGCTCAGCGTCTGCTTCCCGTTGACGTGGAGGTCGGGGAACGGCTGGTAGGCGTCGAACTGGGCGGCGAGCTGCGCTCCCGACGCCTGGAAGTGCGCGAGGTCCTCCTTCGTCCACCAGTTCCTCAGCTTGCCGGTGGAGTCGAAGAGTGCGCCCTGGTCGTCGAAGCTGTGGCTGATCTCGTGTCCGATGGTCCCACCCGTGGCGCCGTAGTTGGTGGCGGCGGGCGCCTGCGGATCGAAGAGGGGCGGCTGGAGGATGGCGGCGGGAAAGCTCAGCGCGTTGCGCATCGGCAGGTTCACGGCGTTCACCACGTTGGGGAGCATGCACCAGTACGTCCGGTCGACCTTCTTGCCGAGGTCGGCCAGTCGCTGCTTCAGGAAGAAGCGCTGGGCGCGATCCACGTTCCCCACCAGATCGTCGCGACGGACGTCTAGCCCCGACCAGTCCTGCCAGCGGTCTGGATAGCCCACCCCGACATAGAGTGTTCCGACCTTCGCCTTGGCCTCCGCCTTGGTCGACGGCGCCATCCAGTCGAGCGCGTCGATGCGGCGAACGAACGCCGCGGCGATCGACTTCACCATCTCCGAGGCTCTGGCCTTCGCCTCAGGGGTGAAGTGACGCTCGACGTAGAGGCGTCCCACCGCCTCGCCCACCAGGTCGTTCATCCAGTCCTGGGCTCGCTTCCAGCGTGCGGGCTGCTCGGTGGTGCCGCTGAGCACTCCGCCGTAGAAAGCGAACGATTCCTCCTGGAACGCCCGAGAGAGGAATGCCGCGCGACGATCGATGGCGTGGAACGTCGCCCAGTCCTTCCAGCTCTGGAGCGGCTCGTGCGCGACCAGCGCGGAGAGGCCGGCCGTGGCCCTGGGGTGCCAGGCAACGATCACCGGTTGCTCGCTCAGCCCGGAGGCGGCGAAGAAGCGGCCCCAGTCGAGGCCGGGCGCCCGCCGCGTCCATTCGGCCCTGGGCCAGGGATTGTTCGCGTTCTTCACTTCCAGCGACTCGAGACGCGTCGCGTGGACCTTGGCCATCGCGTTCTCGAGCGCGACGACCCGGGCCGCCCGTGCCTTCGCGTCCTTGATGCCCGCCAGCCCGAGCACCGCCTCGACGTGGGCACGGTACTTCTCGCGCGCCTCGACCATCTTCGGCGTCGAGGACACGTAGTACTCGCGGTCCGGAAGGCCGATGCCGCCCTGGAACAGATACGGGACGCTCCGCTCCGGCGCGTCGAGAGCCGGCGCCACCCACAGCCCGAAGAGCCGCGAGGTGTGGAAATTGGTGCAGTCCATCGCATCGACGTCCGCGCGCAGCTCCTCGCCGAGGTAGGTGGCCAGGTCGGCCTTCGTCTTCAGAGCCGCGATCCGCGCGAGGGCCGGCTGCACCGGCGCGAGGCCCTTCGATTCGACCGCGGCCTCGTCCATGGCGGAGGCGTAGAAGTCACCGACCTTCCGCTGCAGAGATCCCGCGAGGGCATCGGACTTCGCGGCGGCCTCGAGAATCTCCCGGGTCTGGAGGCGCACCCGCTCGTCGAGCTCGGCGGTCAGGCCCCACGACGCGCGGTCCGGCGGGATGGTGGTGGTCGCGGCCCACTTGCCGTTGGCGTAGGCGAAGAAGTCGTTTCCGGGCTTGACGGCGCGGTCCATCGCACCGACGTCGATCGCGGCGGAGGCCGAGGGGCGCTCGACGGGGGCCGTCGCGGGGGCAGCGGAGGCAGCCGCGGCGACGAGCACCGCCAGGAGAGGACGCTTGGGGAAGGGCATGCGAGCGACGCTCGCCGTCCGGGAACGCGCCCCGCAAGACGGAATCTGCGAGCCGCGCGCGGGCTGCGATGAACGGAGCGCGAATCGCCGGACGCCCCGGCGTTCCGCAGGCTGGCTGCTTCGCCCGGGCGTGGTTCGGTCACCGATGCGAGCCATTAGTCACGCTTCTGGGGGCCCCTCGACCTCCAGGGGATTGACCGGCTAGTCGACCGCGCGCTGTCCCGAGACCCGTCCCCGAATGACCGAACCGTCGTCGTCGCTCCTCCTCCCCGTTCCCTGGGAGGACTTCTTCAGTCACGCCCCGCTGCCGATGGGAGTCCTCTCCCGCAACGGAGCCGACGCCCGCTTCCTCAAGGCGAACACCGCGAGCGCGGCCCAGCTCGGCCGCCAGGCCGACGAGATGGCCGGACGCTCCGCGCTGGACCTCGGGCTTCCTCCGGCGCTGGTCCAGGGCTGGCTCATGTCGCTGGAGGCGGCGCACCAGCTGGGGAGACCGCTGGACGTGCGCTGGCAGCTGGCGACAGGGCACGGGCTCCGGACCTTCACCACCCGCCTGCTTCCCTTCGTGGAGGGTGGGAGCCCCGCGCAGCACTTCGGCTACATCAACCAGGACTGGACCGGGGGGCAGAACGTCCACGTCGACGACGCCGCCGAGCGCGAGCGGCTCGCCGGTGCGCTGGCCTCCGCGATGGCCGAGGAGGTCGAGGCCCCGCTCGAGCAGCTGCTCGGGCTGATCGGCGTCGTCGCCGACGAGGTGGGAGCGCTGGCGGACCTGGATCCGACGCTCGAGCTCGAGGAGTGCGGACGCGTGCTCGCCTCGGCCATGCTCCTGGCGCGCCGGGCGCACGTCCCCGTGCACGAGCTCCGCGAGTTCCTCCGTCCCGTGCCCTACTCGCCGGGCCCGGTCGAGGCCGGTGAGTGCATGCGGAGCGCCCTGCGCCTGGTCAGCTCCGAGGTGAAGCGGTCCTGCGGCGTGCGGACCGAGATCCTCCCGGCGACCTTCGTCCAGGCCGACGAGCCACGGTTGCGGCACGCGCTGATCCGGACCCTGCTGGAGACGGGCCGCGGGCCGGGGCTCGTCTGCGCCCGGCTGGGAGAGCTGGTCGTCTCGATGACCCGCGACACCTCGGTGCTCGAGCTGGTCATCACCCGCACCGATGGCGGTGGGACGCCGCAGGGTGACCTGGCCACCTGCGAGCGCCTGGTCCGTGAAGCCGGCGGTCTGCTCCGCGTGGAGCGCCGGGTGGGAGCGGGATTCCGGGTGCGGGTCGCGCTGCCGCTCGTGCAGCTCGGCTGAGGCGGTCCCCGTCTCAGCGGACGAAGTCGACGATCGTCTTCACGAACAGCTCCGGCTGATCGACGAACGTCATGTGCCCAGAGTGGGGCAGGATGACGAGCTTCGCTCCGGGAATCTTCGCCGCCATCTCCCGCGACATGGCCGGGTCGACCTGGTCGTGGTCGCCCACCATCACCAGCGTCGGCACCTTGATCTGCGGGAGACGGTCGAGCCACTCGACCTCCTGGAGGTTGCCGTCCACCACGAACTCTCCGTGGGAGCCCCACATCGCGCGATAGAGCTCCCAGGAGTTGCTGGTGTTGGAGAGGAGCGGGTCGTAGTTCCCGTCCGGGTGCGCGCCGTAGAGGTACGGGAAGTAGCCGATGCCCCAGGCCAGCTTCGCGTACTCGTCCGGGTAGCGGTTGTGCTCGTACGGGTCGCCCTTGCCGAACAGCCCGGCCTTCTCCAGCGCCTCGAGCCGCGCCCGCCTGTCCGCGGGCATCGCCTGCTTGATGCGGGCGAGGGTCTCGTTCAGCTCACGGGTGCTGGAGAAGGTGCTCCCGAGGATCAGGTGGCTGAGGTGCGCCTGGTACTTGAAGGCGTAGGCCTGCACCACCACTCCGCCGAACGAGTGGCCGAGCAGGGCGATGTTCCCGAGCTGGAGCGCGGAGCGAACCGCCTCGACGTCGTCGGCCATCTTCTCCACCGTGTACTGGGTCGGGTCCTCGAGGCGCGGCGAGCGGCCCGACCCTCGCTCGTCGACGAAGATCACCCGGTAGCTCCTGGCGAGGAGGTAGAGGTTCGGCAGGAGGTAGTCGTGCGATGCGCCGGGACCTCCGTGCACGACGACCAGCGGGCGTCCCTGCCCCACCGACTTGAAGTAGAGGAGCACCCCGCCGTTGTCGACGAACCCCTCCTCGATCGGCATCACGGAGGGACGGGAGGCGGGAGCGGGCGTGGCACAGGCGGCCAGCAGCGAGCCCAGGGCGAGCACGGTCAGCATCCACGAGCGAGGAGCCATGTCGCGCGACGCTAGCCCGGCGGCGGCTTCCGCGCCTCGGAACCGGCTCCGGCATCTGGCAACGCCGTCGCGCTGCTTTTCCGGCGGTAGGTGAGGGTGTAGTCGACGGGGCGGGGGAGATGGCCGCTGGTGATGGTGAACTGGATCCGGAGCGTGTCGCCGCCGGGCAGCAGGGTCCAGACCACCTTGCGCGTGCCGCCGTCGCCGCGGAACTCCTGGACCAGCGTCTCGCCCACGAAGCGCTGGCTGAGCTTGCTGGTCTCGCCGAGCTTGTTGCGGTGGTCCACCTCGCGGCCGTCGTCCGGGCTCACGTCGGGCACCTGGCAGGGCCCGGAGACGGAGACGTTCCCGCCGGAGAACCCGAGCGTGTAGTGCGCGCAGACATCGCAGTTCTTCAGCAGCCGGTCGTAGGCGATGCCCCGGGCGATGAAGAACATCCCGTCGACCGAACGCTCCACCGCCGCCGGCACCGTTGCGCGTTCCTCGGCGCCGCCGACGAAGAGGTACTCCCCGGCCCAGCGCTGACGGAGCTCCTCGGCGTGTGATGCCGCGGGCCCGAGCGTTCCCAGCGCGGCGACGACCAGCGCCAGCCGGCGACCCGCGCGGCGCCACGGCCAGGGCACGAGGGCCGGGAGCGAGGCCGTTTTCTCCGCCCACGCGGGATGCCGGGCGCGCATGCGCCGATCCATCCACGGGATGCTGACCGCGAGGAAGAGCACGGTGATCGAGAGGGGGCCGACGGCGGTCCAGGCCCAGCGAGGCTCGGCCGCGAGCCCGAACAGCCACAGACCCCACCAGAAGGAGATCTCGCCGAAGTAGTTCGGGTGCCGGGACAGTCGCCAGAGCCCGGCGTCGACCACACCGGACGCGTCACGGCGTCCGCGGAGGAAGCGGCGGAGCTGCCGGTCGGCGACGGCCTCCACCGCGATGCCCGCGGCCGTCACCCCGAGCGCGGCGACGTCCAGCGGTCCGAGGGGACGGCCGTGCCCGGAGAGCGCCGGCCAGGTCGGGAGCATTCCCAGGAAGACCCAGGCCGTGGGCAGCAGATGGATGCCGAAGAGGCTCGCGGGCCAGTAGAGGCGTCCGGCCTTGCTGCGGATCTCCACGTAGCGGAAGTCCTCGTCCTGCAGTCCCCGCCACCGGGCGACCCAGTTCCCGGTGAGTCGGATCCCCCACGTCGTGACCAGGAGCAGCACGAGGAGGGCCCGGAGGTCGACCTCCCCGGCAGCCGCCCAGTAGGCGGCGATGCAGATCGGGGCGACGCTCCAGTACGGGTCGTAGACGCTCGAGTTGTCGTGCCGGACGCTGAAGGCGAAGACGACCAGTGTCGCGGCGACGTCGGCGAGCGCGGCGACGAGGATGGGGCTCCGCCCACAGAGGACCCAGCTTGTGGCGAGGGCCACGGCCAGCGCCACCGCGTACGCGACACAGACGACGAGCAGCCCCCGGCGGCGGTCAGCCGTGGGGACAGTGATCGACCGAGACGGGGAGCCGGGCACCGAGGCTCCCCACCTCATCACAGGTCGCGAAGGACTACTTGAAGAGCCCGCCCAGGAGTCCCGCCACCTGGGGCCCGGCGACCTTGCCCACCTGGTCGGAGAGGATCGGCGCGAACTTCGAGACCGTGTCCGGCGACATCCCCAGCTTGGAGAAGACCCCCTGGACGTCGGCGAGGCTCGAGAGCGACGATCCTCCGAGCAGCGGTGCGGCGGCCTTGGTGATGTCGCTGCCTCCCGGGATGGCGTTGGAGACGGCGCTGGCCTGCTCCGGCGTGAGCTGCTTCTGGGCGTACCCGAGCATCGCGCCGGTTCCACCGACGGCCTGCTCCGGCGTGACCCCCAGCTGCGAGGTGAGCGAGCTCACCAGTGGATTGCTGGTGAGACCCGACAGTGCGCTGCTGCCACTCGCGCATCCGCCAACCGCCGCGAGAAGAGCCAGAGGAAGAACGAGACGAAGCATCCGAGCGTGCATGATGACCCCCTGCTGTGGCGTGAAGCGGGCGCACCGTGCTCCTGATCCGCACCCGGTGCAAACGATCTTCCGGGAGGAGTCCGCGCCAGTGGACACGGACCTCACTGACCCCGGACTGGCGTCACTTCCGAGTCGACTCCACGTAACGCCTGAGACACGCCAGGGTCCGCACGTTCTCCTTGCGGAAGCCCCAGAGCAGGGCGGGCCGGAGGAGCTTGAGCGGTCCTCGGAGGTCGATGGTCAGGTCGAGCTCGCGGAGCACGGCGGTTCCTCCCTGACTGGGCTCGAAGGTGTAGCGGATGCGGGCGTCGACGTCGGTGGTGATCGGGCGACGGATCATCACCGTGTGCCGGAAGGCGATGCGCCTCGGCCGATCGAACTCGGTGACCTTGCCCGGCTTCTGGATCGGGCCCGCCTCGAGGTACGTCGTCCCGAGGCGCACGGGGTAGGGCGTGACGTCGACGGTTCCGCCGAAGGACGACGAGTCGGGGAGCCACTTTCCGTAGCTCGGAAGGTCGGCGACCAGATCGAACACGACCTCGGGAGGGCCGGCGATCTGGGAGGTGAACCGCAGCTGGACCTCGTCGGACATCGGATTCCCCCTCCGAGGTCGAGGAGCCTAGACGAAAGGCTTCGTGGCGAGCCGGGAGTCGCCTGTCCGTGGCATCAGGCTCATTGCGCGGGTCTGCGTCGACCGACGGGCTCGCGTGCCTCGAGCTTCGGGGCGACGTCGGCCGCGCGCTGCTCCAGCGCCTCGACGAACGCCCGGACGCGGCCGGTGCGCTGCACGTCCTCGTGCAACACCAGATAGACGTCGTCGTGCTCTAGCGGCTCGTCGGGCCAGAGGCGAATCAGCTCCGGACGCTGGTCGGCCATCCAGCAGTGGAGCGCGCCGATCCCGAGCCCCAGGACCGCGGCCTGCACCAGGGCCGACATGTTGTTGGCCCGGAGGACGTCGCGCGCATCCGGAGGCGGCTGCGACCAGGTCCGCACCCCTCCCTCGACTCCGATGGCGTCGTGCCCCCGGAGCGACCCTCGACGCGCCGGCGCCGGGCGACGGGCGAGATAGTCCCGCGAGGCGTAGAAGGCCGCCGCGACCCGCCCGATGCGACGGGAGACGAGCCCACCGGCGTCCGGCCGCACGTAGCGCACAGCGAGATCGGCCTCGCGCCGGGTGATGTCCAGCCGCGCGCCGCCGGTGAGGAGGATGATCCGGATGTCCGGGTGGCGCTCGTGCAGCGTCTGCAACGCCGGCAGCACGAGGATCTGCGCCAGGGCATCGGTCGTCGCGATCTTCAGCAATCCGGTGAGCGTACGGTCGGCGCCCAGGGCCCGGCGCTCCAGCGCGAGCGCGCCTTCCTCCATCCGCTCCGCGGCCTCGCGCAGCCCCTCGGCGGCCTCGGTCAGCACGTACCGATCGCGGACGTGCTCGAAGAGGGTGATCCCCAGCTCCCGCTCGAGCGCCCGGATTCGCCGACCGACCGTCGTGTAGTCGACCCCGAGCACCCGCCCGGCGGCCGCCAGCGTGCCGGCCCGGGTCACCGCGAGAAAGGTCCGGATGTCCTCCCAGTCCGCCATGGCATGCGTTTTCGCATGGTGGGCAGGCATCGATCCAGCCACAACGGACGAGATGAGCGTGCATCCATGCGTGCATGGAAACCAGGAATGCGCGTGGAACACTGGTGGCGACGAGCTTCGGCCTGGGCATGGCCCTGCTCGACGTGACGGCGGGCAACGTCGCGGTGCCGAGCATCCAGAGGGACCTCGGCACCGGGATGGCAGGGCTCTCCTGGGTGATCGACGGCTACACGCTGACCTTCGCCAGCGCGCTGCTCCTCGCCGGCGGCCTCGGTGACCCGCTGGGCGCGCGGCGCGTGTTCGCCAGCGGACTCGTGCTCTTCACGGTGGCCTCGCTGCTCTGCGGTGTCGCTCCGACCATCGGGCTGCTCATCGGCGCCAGGGCGACCGCGGCGTACCCGCCGCCGGTCGGACCGAGGTGCGCGACCACACGCGTGCCCGACCACGGACCCGGCGAGGTGACCACGCCGGCGACCTCGCGGCCGGGTGTAGCTGGCAGGGTCGGCCTCGGTGGCCCCTCCCGCACGCCGGACCTCAGCGTCGCGTCGACCAGGTGCACCCCGCACGCGTGCACCTCGATCCGCACCTGATCGGGACCGGGCTCTGGATCTGGCACGTCCTCGTACCGGAGCGTGTCCGGTCCGCCGAACTCGTACTGCCTGATCGCCTTCACGTCGCCGACCCTAAGACCTCGACTTATGTTGAGGTCAAGGGCGGCCGGCGGGCGCCGTCACGCCCGGTGATAGCTTGAGAAACGTTTCCCGAGCCGGGTTTGCCGAGGTGACCACCGTGACGACCAGCGACACCTATCGCGAGGAGCCGGACGTCTACGCGGCGTCCCGGGACACGACCGAGGGCCGCGTCCACACCGTCGCGGGCGGCGACTGGAACGAGTTCCTCGAGGAGGCCGCCGGCGAGGACCGGCTGGTGCTCAATTTCGGCCCGCAGCACCCGTCCTCGCACGGCGTTCTGCGGATCGTGCTGGAGCTCGAAGGCGAGACGATCATCAGCGCCCGCCCGGTCATCGGCTACCTGCACACCGGCATCGAGAAGAACACCGAATACCGCACCTGGACGCAGGGCACGACGTTCGTGACGCGGATGGACTACCTGTCCCCGCTGTTCAACGAGACGGCGTACTGCATGGCGGTCGAGCGGCTGCTCGGGATCGAGGCACCGCAGCGAGCCCAGACGATCCGCATCATCCTCATGGAGCTCAACCGGATCTCCTCGCACCTCGTCAGCCTCGCCGCGGGCGGCCTGGAGGTCGGCGCGCTGACCGCGATGACGATGGGCTTCCGCGAGCGCGAACAGGTCCTCGACGTGTTCGAGCTGGTCACCGGGCTACGGATGAACCACGGGTACGTCCGGCCCGGCGGCGTCGCGCAAGACCTGCCGCCCGGCGCGGACGCGGCGATCCGGCAACTGGTCAGCTACCTCGACGGCAAGCTGCCCGAGTACGACAAGCTGCTGACCGGCCAGCCGGTCTGGAAGAACCGGCTCAAGGGCACCGGCTACCTGTCGGTCGAGGGCTGCCTCGCGCTGGGCGCGACCGGTCCGGTCCTGCGCTCGGCCGGGCTGCCGTGGGACCTGCGCAAGACCCAGCCCTACCTCGGCTACGAGACGTACGACTTCGAGGTGCCGACCGCGACTGAGGGTGACAGCTTCGCCCGCTACCTGCTCCGGCTGGAGGAGATGCGGCAGTCGCTGCGGATCGTCACCCAGGCGCTCGACCGGCTGGAGCCGGGCCCGGTCATGGTCGAGGACCGCAAGATCGCCTGGCCGGCGCAGCTCGCGCTCGGGCCGGACGGCCTGGGCAACTCGCTCGACCACGTTAAGAAGATCATGGGTCAGTCGATGGAGTCGCTGATCCACCACTTCAAGCTGGTCACCGAGGGCTTCGCGGTGCCCGCGGGCCAGGTCTACACGGCGGTCGAGTCGCCGCGCGGCGAGCTGGGCTTCCACCTCGTCTCCGACGGCGGCACCCGGCCGATGCGCGTGCACCTGCGCGAGCCCAGCTTCATCAACCTGCAGACGATGCCCGCGATGAGCGAGGGCGGCATGATCGCCGACGTCATCGCGGCCGTCGCGAGCATCGACCCGGTCATGGGGGGTTGCGACCGATGACGTTGCCGGAGGGCATGCCCGAAGCCCTCGGACCACTGGACAAGCCGGAGGAGGTCGTCTGGGCGGGC
>Ga0081540_1000904_pt1 | contig 26798 bp, 26 predicted proteins | sample TabmetS2T1R1_FD_71024 | JGI IMG/M metagenome (GOLD analysis project Ga0081540, IMG submission 71024) | Tabebuia heterophylla rhizosphere microbial communities from the University of Puerto Rico - S2T1R1 | ecosystem: Host-associated > Plants > Roots > Rhizosphere ...
CGGGCCAGCAGGTCGAGCGTGCGATGGCGCTCGCCGCGATCATTGCCAAAAATGCGCCGCTCGGCATTCAGGTCACCAAGGAAGCGGCCCTGAAATATGTCGAGCACGGCGAGCGGGCGGCCATCGCCTATATTCCGGCGGTGCGCGAACGCGTGCTGAACAGCGCCGATGCCCGCGAGGGCATTCAATCCTTCATCGAGCGGCGCGCCGCGGTATTCCAGGGTCGGTGAATCGACAATCTCGGCGGATCGATCCGGTAGATGCGGCGGGCTGCGGCGCGGCCGCCATGCGGTTGCCCGGATCAAATGGCAATAATGGCGCGGACAGGAAACCGGTTGCGATGTAAAACGTAGCTTGGGCATCTGCCACGGAGCAACGCCATGCGCGCCATCGTCCTGCTTCTCGTGCTTCTTTTCGGCCTCGCTGCGCCCGCATTCGCCGATGACGTCGCCACCGCGCAAAGCGTGATCCGGGCGCAGGAGCAGGCGTTCGGCCGCGACGATGCGGCGGCGGCCTATTCGCATGCCGCGCCCGAGATCAGGCAGATCTTTCCGCAAGCCGACATCTTCATGCAGATGGTCCGGCAGGCTTATACGCCGGTCTATCGTCACAAAAGCTTTGAATTCGGCGAGGCACGCGCATCCGACGGCCACATCGCCCAGCGCGTCCACATCGTCGACGACAATGGCGAGGCCTGGGAAGCGATGTATACGCTGGAGCAGCAGCCGGACGGCAGTCTGAAGATCACCGGGTGTTCATTGTTGAAGGCCGGACAGGCCGTTTAAAATTTACGTCATCGGCCTGGCGTGAAGGTGCGCGGTGGTTGTCGCACCGGCCGCCGGGGGTAAGATAGAGAGAAGACAATCAAACTGGCAGGGAGCGCGGCCATGGCAACGGCAGCGGCGCAGACGACACCGTGGTTCGAGCGGCGGAGTTTTGCAACCTGTCGCGAGGAATTCGACCGTCGCGGCTACCTCATCTTCGAGCGTGTGCTTTCGCCCGACAAGGTCGCCGATATCCGTGCCGCGCTGGCGCCGCATCTGGCGCGCGACCTCAAGGGCCGCAACGATTTTGAAGGCGAAAAGACCAATCGCGTCTATGCGTTGATGGCAAAGTCGCCGGTTTTCGCGGAGCTTGCGATCCATCCGCTGGCGCTGGCCTTTGCCGAGGCCGAACTCGGACCAAGCTGCCTGTTGTCGTCGCTGCTCGCCATCAACCTGCATCCCGGCGAGACCGTGCAGCCCTGGCACTTTGACGACAGCAGCGCCAAGGTGCCGCGGCCGCGGCCCGCGCTCGGCATCAGCACGTTCTGGGCGATCGACGATACCACCGAGCAGAACGGCGCGACCGAGATCATTCCCGGCAGCCATCTGTGGGACGGCGAGATCATCCAGGGCGCAGTGAAGCCTGCCGACTTCGCCCACAAGGGCGCCGATCACGCTGACGGAGACCGGGCGGATGCGGTCAAGCTTGTGATGCCCTCGGGCTCGCTCGCCATTACCAAGGGCACGCTCTGGCACCGCGGCGGCGCCAACCGCTCCGACCGCCCTCGCCTGATCATCACCCCGCAATATTGTGCAGGCTGGATCCGGCCACTCGAGAACATGGCGCTCGCGGTGCCCGCCGAGGTCGCGGAGAAATTGCCGGAGCGTGCGCGCGAGCTGATCGGCTATTCCATCCATCCGCCGTTCATGGGTCATGTCGACGGACGGCATCCCGGGAAGCTGCTGAAGTCCCAGGTGTGAAGCGGTTATCACGCGATTGCATTTTCCTGTGCTACACGCGAAGATGAGTGGCTTGTCGGACGCGGGCTGTCTGCCGCGTGACGTCGGCGAACAAACGGGGAGCAAGCGATGAAGGGCACCTTTTCGATCGGTTTGTTGGCAGCGGCCTTCGCCGTCACTGCGGCACAGGCGCAATTCGTCGGCGAGCTCGAATTCATCCCGGCGGGATGCGAGGCAGCCGGCAAGTGCACGATCAAGTCCGATTTCGAATACAAGGATCCGGCGGGCGTGCGGTGGCAGACGAAGGCCCAGGACAAGACGGATGGAGCCTCGATTCCGGTATGGGCGCAGCCCTTCGTGGGAACGCCGTTCACCAAGGAGTATATCAAGGCGGCAGTGATCCATGATCACTACTGCGACCGTCACGTGCGTCCCTGGCGGCAGACCCACAAGGTATTCTACGACGCGCTGATCTCTAGCGGCGTCAGCGTGGAGAGAGCCAAGCTGCTTTATTATGCCGTCTATCTCGGCGGGCCAAAATGGGTGGAACTTATCCCCGGCACCGGCTGCGGAGGAAATTGCGTATTCAAGATCGAGACCGACACCGGGTTCGGCAACGACAACAAGGACAAGACGATCATGTCCCGGCCGGCGCGCTACAACGAACCCGGCTTTTCGGCCGAGCTGAAGGAAGTCGAGAAATTGATCAAGGAGGACGGCAACAAGGTCGACCTCGAGTTTCTGGAAAAGCGGGCGGAAAAGATCGAACCCAACGATTTCTATTACAAGAATCCGGGCAAGGTCACGATCGGCGGCGGTGTCCCCATCAAATAACGCGGCGCAGAACGTGGCGCCGGGCCTTACGCCATCGCCAGCCGCTGGCGTGCGCGCATCAGCAGCAGCAGCATGATGGCGATGTTCAGCGCGTTCCACGCCAGCCCGTTTACGAACGCTGCGCTGTAGGTGCCGGTGGCATCGAAGATCGCGCCCGAAACCCAGCCGCCGAACGACATGCCGAACACGGAAGCGAAGATCACGATGCCGACGCGGGTGGCGGCCTCGGAGGCCGGCATCGCCTCGCGCACGATGATGGCGTAGCTCGGCACGATGCCGCCCTGGAACAGTCCGAACATCGCCGAGATGACGTAGAGCGAGGTCAGGCTGTCGAAGAACAGATAGAACAACAGCGCGGTGCCCTGCGCCACCGAGCCGATCAAAAGCGTGCGGATGCCGCCGATCTTGTCGGCGAGAAAGCCTGATCCGATGCGGCTGATGATGCCGAAACCCAGCATCAGCGACAGCATTTCGGCGCCGCGCGCCACGCCATAGCCGAGATCGCCGCAATAGGCGACGATATGCACCTGCGGCATCGACATCGCCACGCAGCAGGCAATCGCCGCGAGCGAAAGGATCGCCGTCAGTGCATTGGTGGAGAGGCGCAGGTCGACGCGCGGCGGCGCCGCATTCTGATGGTCGCGCTGCACGCCCGCCCCCATCAACATCCGCAGGCCGATCAGCGCCAGCGTCATCGCCACCGCCGTGAAGATGCCGATCGCGATGTGGGTGTTGCGCCAGCCCATGGTCTCGATGGCGTGGTTGATCAGCGGCGGCCAGATCGCGCCGCCGATATAGTTGCCGCTGGCGGCGAGGGCGACAGCGAGCCCCCGGTAGCGGTCGAACCAGTGCGAGGCTTCTGCCATCAACGGTCCGAAAGTGGCCGACGAGGACAGCCCGATCGCGAAATGCACCAGGATGAATTGCCAGATCGAGGATGACATCCCCGCAACGACATAGCCCAGGCCCAAAATGCCGATGCCGAGCCCGATCGCGGTGACAATGCCGTAGCGGTCGGTGATCTTGCCAGTCAGCACCGCGCCGGAACCGAATCCGAGCATGATCATCGTGAACGCCAGCGAGGCGGTGCCGCGGCTCGCGGCAAACTCGGTCTGCACCACCGGCAGCGCGACCACCACCGACCACATCCCGACGCTGCCGAGCGAGCCGATCAGCACGGCGACGGCAAGCCGAATCCACGCCCGGCGCGAGTCGGGAACGAACAGACGGGAATCTCGGGTGAGTTCAGAAGAAATTGCCACGGCGGACGCAACTTCGGGGGCAAATCGCCTAACGTCAAGCCACATTGCCGCGATATTGGGCATGCAGTTGTGGTGGGGGTGGATGCGCGCAGCCTCCACCCACCGTCATTCCGGGGCACGCGCAGCGTGAACTATGGTGCGCACTTGCGCACCTGAGAATCTCGATATGAGGTGAAGCACTTCTAGATTCCGGGTTCGATGCTGACGCATCGCCCCGGAATGACGGAGAAGGAGAGAGAATCAACCGACCGCCGCACCTTGGCTAAATCGCTTATCGCTATTACTTTCCCGCCATGTTCGTTCGCTTGACGAGGCCGGTGCGCGCCAAGGCGGGGTGGTTCGTCGCCCTGCTCTATCTGTTTTGCGTGCTCACGCCGGGCGCGGCGCTGGCGCTCGGCGACGCCGCCTCATGTCTCCTGCACCAATCCGGGACGGTTGCCGCTATGCACGGGCACCAGGATGCCCAGCCGGAGCATGCGGCCTCGCACTTGCATCATGCGAAGCAAGCGGATCAGCATGCGATGCATCACGCCGATGCCGGCCACGCCGCCCTCGAGCACGCCAAGCATCAGCACGACGGCAAGGGCTCCATGGGACCATGCTGCGCCATGCTGTGCGTTTCGGCGATCGCGGCCGATCCGCCTGCCATCGTAAAGCCCGTGCAGCCGATCTCGCGCTCCGTCTCCGAGAATTTCCAGCGCCTGCCGGGCGAGGCGCCGCCGCTGCTCTATCGTCCTCCGATTGCCTGATCCGACGTAACGGTGCGGGCGGCCACGCTTCGACCAAGCGCATACGCCCGCCATTCCATTGCCAGATCACGGATTCAGCCCGGTGTGGCGCGCGTCGTTGCGGCTCCTCGCTGACGAACAAGAGAAAGAACATCGAATGAAGAACATCATGACGGTTGGCTTGGTGCTGCTCGCCTTTTCGGCGATGCCGGCGCCTGCGAACAGCCACGACAAGCACGACCACAAGACCTACTCGGCCGGCGAGCCCGGAGATCCCAAAAAGCCCGCGCGCATCATCGAGGTCAAAATGAGCGAGATGACCTATACGCCGCCGAGCATCGAGGTGGAGCGCGGCGAGCAGATCCGTTTCGTGATCCGCAACGTCGGCGAGGACGACCACGAATTCCTGCTCGCGACCACCGAGGAAAACCTCGAGCATGCCGAGGACATGAAGAAGCATCCGCATATGGAGCACGACGATCCGAACGCCGTGCGGCTCAAGCCGAACAAGTCGGCCGAGATCGTCTGGAAGTTCACCAAATCAGGCACGTTCGAATATTCGTGCCTGATCCCCGGCCACCGCGAGAGCGGCATGATCGGCAAGGTCACGGTGAAATGAGCCACAGGAAGACCGACTGACAAACGCGTCCACATCGTCATTCCGGGGCGCGCGAAGCGAGAACTCAGGTGCGCAGTTGCGCACCTGAGAATGAAGACAAACAGTAGGAGCCGTAGGATGGGCAAAGCGAAGCGTGCCCACCATTCCTTGCGGAGTGTTGATGGTGGGTACGGCGCGATGCGCCTTTGCCCACCCAACGCTTCTCGACATCGCGGCACGAACCCGTAGGATGAGTAAAGCGAAAGCGAAACCCATCAGCCCCCTGCGGCGAGCATCAGATAGTCGCGCCGGAATCGTTGAACGGTGGCGCGACCGCGGTGGATGCCAACGAACGAGACAGGCCGTGCGACGGATCGACGAACAAACTTTTCTGCTGCTGCTATTCGCGGTCACGCTGGCATTCGCCTGGATTCTATACCCGTTCTACGGCGCCGTGCTGTGGGCGATCATCGTCGCCGTCATCTTTGCGCCGGTCAACCGGGCGCTGCTGCAATCGATGCCCGGCAGGCAAAACCTTGCGGCACTGCTGACCGTGCTGCTCATCATCGCGATGGTGATCCTGCCGCTCGCGATCGTCGCGACCTCGCTGGTCCAGGAAGCCACCGGCCTGTTCGGGAAAATCCAGTCCGGCGAATATGACCTCGCGGGCTACGTCCAGCGCGTGTTCGATGCGCTGCCGGCCTGGGCGGTCGGCTGGCTGGAGCGGTTCAACCTGACCAATCTTTCGGGGCTTCGCGACACGTTGTCATCCGGCCTGATGAAGGGCGGCCAGATCCTCGCGCCTCAGGCGCTCAGCATCGGCATGAACACCTTCGAATTCGTGATCGGCCTCGGGATCATGCTGTACCTGCTGTTTTTCCTGATGCGCGACGGCAGGATGCTGGCGGAGCGGATCAAGGACGCGGTCCCGCTTCGCGCCGACCAGAAGTCGGCGCTGTTCACCCGGTTTGCCGACGTCGTTCGCGCCACCGTCAAGGGCGGCATCCTCGTCGCGATGGCGCAAGGCGCGCTCGGCGGCATCGCGTTCTGGTTCCTTGGAATCCACGCAGCGCTGCTGTGGGCCGTGCTGATGGCGTTCCTGTCGCTGATCCCCGCCATCGGCTCCGCCCTGGTCTGGCTTCCCGTTGCGATCTACTTCCTCGCCACCGGCGCCATCTGGCAAGGAATCGGATTGATCCTCTATGGTGTGCTCATCATCGGACTGATGGACAATCTGCTGCGTCCCTTCCTGGTCGGCAAGGGCTCCAAGCTGCCGGACTACGTCGTGCTGATTTCCACGCTGGGCGGCATCGAAGTCTTCGGTCTCAACGGCTTCGTCATCGGCCCGCTGATCGCGGCGATGTTCATGGTGAGCTGGGAAATCTTCTCTGCGTCGCGGCGGGCGCCGCAGGATGGCGCATAGGGCCTGCCCCTTTCGTCACGCCCGGCCTCGTGCCTGGCATCCATGCTCTTTCGGTTCGTCCGGATGAGAAGACGTGGATGGCCGAGACAAGCCCCGCATTTGATCGATATCGGACATGAAAAATTCAGCCGTGCTTGGGCACAAAGGGGCACCATGGCGAGGTCGCATTCACGGATATTCTTTAGCGTAGCGGTCGGGGTCGCGCTCACGTTCTTAGCTGGGTATGTTGGATCTCTGGTATTCCCAGGAGTGGTTGCAATTTGGTTTTGGAGTGTATTGATTTCCATATTTGGCGGCGGCGCAAAGGCCACCTTGGCACTGCTGATCGTGCCGAGCACGATCGGGGCACAATTCGCCTGGCCAGTGACTTGCATCCTTTTCCCTTTGATAGGTCTCCTTCGGCAGCCTGCGACCATCTCAACGGTTTTCGTTCTCAGCGGGTGTGGGGGTCTCCTGGGAGCATCGATCACCTACGCTAGGTTCGTCACTCAATTGATCGTCTTCGTAAATCCACAAAACCATCCTCATTTCGTCGTCGCGAGCGCAATCACTGGCGCAGTCTTAGGTGGAATCTTCGGATTCTGCCTATGGAGGTTTGACGTGGCATATCCGACAAGAGGAACCGAAGCAGCCACTTAACCGGAATTGCGGAGCGGTACCCGGAGAACTCAGGGACACGCTCGCTAACGTCGGCTTGTGGCACGAAACGAACCTGCCTGGTCAGGCGGACGATGTCCGGTCACAGGGGCAAGGCGGACCTCGACAGTGGTCGCGTCAAAGGTCTGTAATTGACCCGAACCGGACACTCGGTCGGGGCTGGGCTAGTCAGCTAGATTGGATCAAGGCCGTCATCTATCGTCGCTGAAGTCGGCTTCCCGCTTGGCCAAAGGCTTGACCGCCGCAGCGGTCGGCATAGCCTCCACCGCCATCATTGGTCTTTACTGGAACTAGCTCGGTCGGATTTCATCACGCCAGTTTAGTTCAGTATGCCCAAGCAAGTGGGAGAATTGTGCCATGCCGAAGCGCTCTTCCATAGGCAAGCGTCGGAGCAAGGCCTTACCCGCCTTAGGGTTTGCCGGCATGTCTCTCTCGATGGCAAGCGGTGCGTGCGCCTCAACTAGCGAAGCGTCGGCGAATACATCACCGCCCTCGCAGAAGCACGAACTCTTTCTTGGTGAGGAGGAAATCTCCGACGTTAGTTTGGCGACGTTCCATGTCTTCGACAAGGAAAATGCTGGACCACCACCGCTCTTCCAAAAACCAAGGCTGGCCAGAGGCTGTGGCTGTGCCTGTAGCTGTGCGCCTTGTGCCTACTGGCCGCAAGCTCCGCAGCCTCCAAAGGCAACGCAGCCGACACAGCATCGAAAGAAGAAGCCTCCGCACCGCACGAACTAAATGGCGTCCGGGACAGCCGCCTAAGTCAAGCTTTGCGCGACAGGCTTACAACGTCCTAGAGTCCTCACCGTCAAAATCGAACTGATGTCTGGTTATGGCACCTTTGAGACATGCCCGCCTATCCTGAGAATGTCCGTTCACCGGGGTAGACCAGAAGTCGCCGTGGCCCGGCCAAACCGACGCGATTGACCCATAGCGGACCTGCGCAGGTTTTCCACGGGATGGGGCGGCCATATTTTGGCCGCGGTGTAGCTTAGCTTCCCGCACACGCAGGCTTGAAGCCGTTGCCCTTCGGCTCCAACCGCCCACCCAGGAAGGATCGCGACATTGACCCACGTGATTTCCACAAAGCACGCACCTTCATCGATTGGCCTTGCGACTGCGGCGTTTATTACGCTAGTCGGATCGACGCCAGCTTTTGCCCAGGATGCGGTTGTCGCAACGCTTCCTCAGGACATTCATTTCGAAGGACCCGTCGGAGCGGTTGGGGTCGCTGTCTTATATGGCGACCCGAAAAAAGCAGGAGTATTTTTGGAACGGGTAAGAATCCCAGATGGCTTCAAGATCATGCCGCATTGGCATGGTGAGACACGAATGGCCATCGTTCTGTCCGGCACCTTCTATTACGCGAACGGTGATCAGTGGGATGAAAGTAAATTCAAGGCATACCCACCCGGCTCGTTCTTGATTGAACCAGCGAAAATCTCCCATTACGCGATGGCAAAGGACGGCGAGGTGGTCCTTCAAGCGACAAGTATCGGTCCGAGCAGCACCGTCAGGATTGAACAAGCGAAGAAGTAGGTTAGCGGTAGCTCACGCCTCAGCCCGAATGTTCGCTCCTGGCACTTTTGAGACCTAACAGCCCTCGCTGACGACGTCCGTTCCTGAAGGCAAAGCCGACTTCTGGGTTGCACGCCCGGACTTCTCAGTTTGACCCATCTGGGACATTCGACCTTCCCGGCAAAATGAAGCCTCAGGCGCTCGCGATAGTCGATGAGGCACTTTCAAAGAGAATCCGAAAACTCAATTGCGGGCAGCAAGATCGTCACCAAAGGTCCTTGTAGTTTGCAAACAGCTTCAGTGTCGCGTCGTAGCGTACTGGAACGATCCAGGGCAGCGCCAGCTTGAATATTGCATTTGCAAGGATCGACGTATGGCGCGCATAGAGATCAATCGGATCGAGGCGGTGCCTCATATGCAGCTTCGGATCATAGCTTAGGCCGCTGCTACGAAACCATTTGTACCCTTTGCTGATCCCCCAATTGATCATATCCCGAACTACATAGTGATAGAGATGCAGGTCGAGTGCAACGGCGTAGTCGAAACCCACGTACTCCGCGTACAGTGAGTCGCCTTGCACCATGCAAAGGCTGAAGGCCACCAGCATGTTTCCGCGACGCCACGCGAAGAACCGTACTTTATCGTTCATTCGTTGGCCGATCTGGCGGAAAAAGTCCTTCGTTAGCTTCTCGAATTGCATCCTTGAGCGCTCGAACACCTGCAGATAAAGCGGATAAATCTCATCGACGAAACTTGCCGCATCGTCGGTGACGCTCATGCGAATATCCGCTACACCCGCGGTCGCCTCGAGATTCTTGCGCAATTTCTTTCGCGATGAGCTTTTCAGCGCCTTTACCATGTAGGCGTCGAAGCTGTCATATCTGATGTCGAGCATCGTCATCGGCATGCTCGGCGCACGCGCGAAGCCGCATTGCACGAAGCAGAGGAGTAATTTGCGATAGCGAGAAGGAAATTCCTTGAGCACGATGAGTTTCGCGTTGAGCGACCTGGCTTGCTTGATGATACCGTTCGCCAAGGTTTCCGCGACGATGTCGACGGGCAGAGTTTCCGTGGCTGCGAGGTGAGCCTCGCCGGCGGAACAACCGACCATCAAAGTGCGCAGCTTAAGGAAACGCGGATAGAATCGTCGGACCCGCGAAATCCAATGAATTCGTTCAGCACCGAGCCCTTCAAGAATGTCCTGATCGACAAGGAAGAACGGTTGGACCGCTCGTATACGGCCGTTGCTATCAACAATCGCAAAATATCGGTACTCGAAGTTACCCTGGAGAGTATCGTCCAGGATCTCGTAATACCGATAATCTTTTCGCTGGTCGGTGAAAGTAGAGGTCCAAGCCGCGCATCCGGACAACTCAGCACGGGATACAACGGAAATCGAGAACGCTTCACAGCGCGCGCTGGAAACGGCGGGACCAATCGCGCTCATCTCTCCACTCCGGGGGACTCCAGTGAAAGTCATAACCCCGCGCGATGCTAATTATTTCCTGCCTCTTCGGTTTCGGCGCGGACGTGCAAGAGAGAGTTTTCTGTCTTGGAATTTAGAAACTAACAATGGGCGCCTCGAAAGGCCGCGGCTGTTTCGCCGTACAGGTGAAACTTACCTGATGGCCAAACGCAAAATCTCGGCGCTACGTTTGCGGACAGCAAAACAATTCTGACCAATTCCCACGTCAGCAGCACAGTCTCGCCGACAAAGAGACTGCACATCCTAGTCGGCTGCGCCAAATGCTGCGGTGCATTAGTCCGGATGTGGCACCTTTGAGACATACCCGTCTATTCTGACAATGTCCCTTCACTGGGTTGGACCGGAAGTCGCCGTGGTCCGGCCATACCGACGCGAATGATCCGGAGCGGAAGTTGCGCTCAATGCGGCAAATCGGAAGTGACGCGCGAGGCTGACGAAGCCGGCGCTGCCGATGTCCGCTTTCGGGAGCAACTCTGACTGATCGGAGTTCACCAGGCGGCGGCTGCGGGTTTTGCCCTGCACCTCGCGCTCAAAAATTTCCTCGGTACCGCCGCGAATTTCTGCCCGCGCGAGGATTGATCGTGAGAAATGTCCACGTCAGAAAGCCCCGTGTCCGTCGAGGCGTTTTTTGGTCGCCCGTCGCGTTTGGCAGCGGTCTATTCGCAGCCGATGCAAGCGGGACAGCGGCGTTTGGTGCTCGATATCTCAAACACGCGACTAATCCGTAAAAACGACCACGCATGTTCACCACCGTTTCGCTTCCAGGTCAGATCCACAGCGTTCCCGAGGAGCGCGTTGCGCCAGGCCATTCTTGCTTGCGCGCCCCGACGAGATACATGCCCTTGGCTGCGGTACAGGGGGCTGGGTTGAGCCAACGCTGTTTTCTCGCCGGAGCGCGCACACAAGAGAGCTCCTCTGGTTTGCGATGTTATGAAAACTGAGCCGTTCGGAAAGCCAGCAGTCCGGATGTACCAATTTTGGTAGCAGCGGTTGGCCGCCGTCAGAACCGACCCCTGACGCGGTTGCAATCCGGATACGTTGTTTGGCGTTCGGGCGGTTCAGGCCCGTGGCTAGGGAGCAATCCCTATCGCGATCCCGATACCGATAATCGCAAGCGATATGACGATCACCAGCACGTCAATCGTCAGCCATGTGGGTATGCGTTTCGCAGGTTGGGTCATAGCGTGTCCCTCTGCGCCTACGTTATGTACCTGATGACGCAAATGGCTATGAACGAGTTCACATGCCTTGGCGACGCGCCTCAAAGGCGCCGTACAGACTTTCGAGCAACCGTAAACATCTGACAGACGCTCTTCGCAACGCAGGGCTGCCGGAATAACAGCCGCACCCGTTCGTCATGCCCGGGTCGCGTGCCCGACTTCGCTGAAGCTTCGGCGGACTGGCATCAAGCCCGGCGACGCCTTGGTGTAGGAAGCCTTGGTGTAGGAAGCCTTGGTGTAGGAAGCCTTGGCGTAGCCGGCCGCCGGGCATCCACGCGCTCGCAGGGCAAATGTCACTGACGGCCGGTTCTTTCAATGTGGGTCGGCACGTTCGCGTCCGGTCGCCGGGCAATGAGAGCAGCGACGAGACACTCAAGCACCCGTCTCTCGCCTTTGATTGCGCAAGATGATTCGGAGGCGAAGGATTCCTCTGTCGGATTTGGACCTCGACTCGCGTTTTTCGAGAACTATCAAGTCAAGATCGAGCTCATCGTCCGGGTATACCGCGTTAGGCATCCTCAGTTCATCCCAGCCCAGTCCCCCGAGGAAATGAAGTCTTGGCTGAAGCTGAGACGTCAACAAAATATATATTGAGAAAGTATGGGGACCGCAGGCAGTGAGCCCCCCGAAAATTGAACGTGCTGCAGCCTCCTCATCGATTTTTTCGGGCACTGGATCATACTGTTGAGCGAACCGAATAATTTCGCTCTTCGTGACGCGATAGGGTCCAGCCGTGTAGCTGTCACCGACTTCCACGTCTTCAAAGTATAAGCCGCCCATCGGACCGCTCCCAGCCCGGAAACTGGTGACAGGAATTCTTCAGTAAATCGCCAGGTCTGTCGACGGAAATGTTCGCGGCAAAGGGCAGCCTCATCCCGCAGCGATTGGCGATGCTGCCCGCTGCGGTGCATGCGCCCGGTTCTGACACCTTTGAGACATGCCGACGGCCTCCGAGAATGTCCGCTCATCGGAGAGGACCAGAGGTGATCCGATCGCCACTGGCTTTCGGCGCGATGCCTTGATCTATATTGCAAATGGAGGGAACTTTCGGTTCCTCTCGGCGTCATCTAAAGTGACGCGATGAGGCTTGGCGCGGGAGGGTGCCATGTCGAAGACCCGCATTGGAATTGCCGTTGTCGTTCTGGCAACCCTGCTGTCCAGTTCGGCCCTGGCACGAGCGCGTCTTGGCATCGGTCCCCTTGGGGTCGCGAGATTCGCGGTAACCCGCGTATTGACCCTAGGGGGAATACATCACGGTCGTGCCCTTGCTCGTCACCGCCAAATCCGAACGGCTTCCGTCAGACCGCAAAACCTGCGCAACGCCATGGATTCCGGGCTTGGCAATCCGGCGGTGCGCAGGCAAATCGTCGCGGCTTCAGCGCTGGCGGGCTGGCATGGCGGCCAGACCGCGAAGGGGTGGTGGCGACACGGCGACGGCGGATATGGATGGGTCGGGCCGCTGTTTTGGCCATTCGCCGTCCATGATATCTACGACTACATCATCTGGGGCGACGCCACCGGCCTCTGGGACTACGGTTATCCTGACGTCTATGCTGCGATCTTCGCGCCTTACGGCCGTGATGATCTCGCCGCCTATACGGGACCGGGCCCGCACGGCCGAAGATATCGCAGAGTCCCTCCGCTACAGCAGCTCTGCGGCGATGACGGCCGCGAAATTGCCGGCCTCCCCATCAATCAGATCCAGCAGGCGATACAGCCGAATGAGGCGCAGCGCGCCGCTTTGGACGATCTTGCCAACACATGGATCTTTGCCGCCCAGATGATCCGCGCGACGTGCCTGACGCAGACGGCGTTCACCGCACCGAACCGGTTGGCCATCATGCACCAGCGCATCGGGGCGATGACCGGGGCCGTGTTGGCCCTGCGGCAGCCGCTGGGGAAATTCCTTGACCTGCTGGAAGAGGAACAGGAAGAACGCCTCAATGCACTCGCGGAGGATCGACGCAAGGCGTCCACCGCAAATGGGGCCACGGAAGCGCCGGCCCAAGGTTGCGGCGCGGCGCAAGCCGCCGTGTTGCAATGGCCGGCGGACGAGATCGAGGCCAGGCTACACCCGAACGACACTCAACGCGAGGCGCTCAAGGTGCTGCAGGACGCCAATGCCAGGGCTGTCGAGATCCTGACCGCCGAATGCCAGCCGAAAGACGCGGTCACACCATCCGCTCGTCTTGACGCAGTAGAGGTGCGGCTCGCTGACATGCAGCAAGCGGTCCATCTGGTGAGCACCGCGCTCGAGGGCTTCTACGCCACGCTGAGCGACGAGCAGAAGGCGCAGTTCGAGGCGATCGGACAAAAACGAACGGCGTAATTTCCCGAACCGGCTGCGATCGCCAAGCCAGGGCCCGATCCAGAGGACCGGTACGTCACCACGGTCACGGCAGCAAAGATTTTGTTATCGAACTGAACTCCGAGTGGGTACCGGATACGCTGCCGGATTTCTTCCGGGTTTGGCGCGAAGCGGACCGCGTGCTCGTGGTCGGCGATGGATGCTGGCTGGGGTGAAGCGGACATTGTTCAGAGTCGTACCAACGTCCGCTAATGACCCCTTGGCAGACCTTTACCATCGCGGCTGTCGTGTCGGCTAACTTTCTTTAGGCCTATTGGCATCGAGATATCGCAGCAGCCGACGCATGCCCAAACCGGCGATAACCAGGGGCACCGCGAAATCCGGCAGCAAAAGAAGACCGTAGGGCCACAGATTGACCTTCTTGCGCGGGCGGACAGTCAAACCGTTGACAATGCGCGGCGCTGTAGCGACCGCATCGTCGCCTGTCGAGGATAACTCTGTAACGTCGCGTCGGGGCTCCACGGTGGTCATGTTGCCAATCTACCTTAGGTAACGAAGGCTCACAACTTCTCGATCATTAAGGTTATGAAATTGAGTCACGCCAACTCGCCAAGCAGCGCCTTGGCGTCTTGCAGCACAGGCGTGTCGAAACCCTCGGCGAACCAGCCGTAGATCGGCGCGAGAAGATCACGGGCTTCGGTCTTCGTGTGTTGAAGTCGGGCGATAGCCGGCCCGCTGCAGACCTTCGGCTCTCGACTTGAGCAAGCTTGCGCCTTGCAAGATCCGGCAGCTCAAGGTCATGCGGTTGGTTGATTCCATACCCGGCAGGATTGAGACCTCGCCACCCTCCAGGACATCCTTGATGTCGCGGCCCTCGGAGGCCTTCTTGACGGCCCCCTGAGCCAGCGCCTTGGAGCGACGCAGGAAATGGTGGCGGTTCTCCAGGCTCTTGCTGCCCGGATTCAGACGCCGATCGACAATGAACATCGCCACTGTTGCAGCCGCCCTCACCCGGCCCGTTTCACGCGCATGTACCAGTCGACGAGCCGCCGGACCTGCCGTCCGGTATAGCCGTGCTGCACCATCCGAGCGACGAAATCGTTGTGTTTCTTTTCGGTCTCGCCGTCCTTCTTCGTGCCGAACGAAATCACCGGCAACAGGTCCTCGACCTGCGAGAATATCCGCTTTTCCATCACTTCGCGGATTTTTTCGTATGAGGTCCAGGACGGATTCTTGCCCCCGTTACGAACGCGCGACCGCAGCGAGAACTTCACCACCTCGTTGCGGAAATCCTTGGGATTGGTGATGCCCGCGGGCTTCTCGATTTTGGTCAGTTCCTGGTTGAGCAACTCGCGGTTGAGCATCTGACCGGTGTCGGGGTCCTTGAAGTCCTGGTCCTCGATCCAGGCATCTGCATAATCGACGTAACGGTCGAACAGGTTCTGGCCGTAATCGGAATAGGATTCAAGATACGCCTTCTGGATCTCGTTGCCGATGAACTCCGCATAGCGCGGCACGAGCTCGGCCTTGATGAATTCGAGATAGCGCTTCTCGACTTCCTCAGACAACTGCTCGCGCCGAATCGCGTGCTCGAGCACATACATCAGATGGACGGGATCGGCACCAATCTCGGCGGTGTCGTGGTTGAAGGTTGCCGCCAGCACCTTGAAGGCAAAGCGGGTCGAGGCGCCGTCCATGCCTTCGTCGACGCCGGCCGCATCCTTGTATTCCTGGACGCTTCGCGCCTTGGGGTCGCTCTCTTTAAGACTTTCGCCGTCATAGACCCGCATCTTGGCAAACAGCGTCGAGTTCTCGTGCTTGCGCAGGCGCGACATTACCGAGAAGCGGGCGAGCGTCTCCAGCGTCGCCGGCGCGCAGGGCGCGGCCGCAAGCTCGGAGCCGGAGATCAGCTTCTCGTAGATCTTCTGCTCCTCGATCACGCGCAGGCAGTACGGGACCTTGATGACACAGACGCGGTCGATGAACGCCTCGTTTTTCTTGTTGGCCTTGAAGCCCTGCCATTCCGCCTCATTCGAGTGCGCCAGGATGATGCCGCCGAAGGGAATCGCGCCGATATTTTCGGTGCCGATGTAATTGCCTTCCTGCGTCGCCGTTAACAGCGGATGCAGCATCTTGATCGGCGCCTTGAACATCTCGACGAATTCGAGAATGCCCTGATTGGCGCGATTGAGCCCGCCCGAGTAGCTGTAGGCGTCTGGGTCGTTCTGGGCGTAGGTCTCAAGCTTGCGGATATCGACCTTGCCGACCAGCGAAGAGATATCCTGGTTGTTCTCGTCGCCCGGCTCGGTCTTGGCTACCGCGATCTGCCGCAGCCGTGAGGGCTGAATCCTTGCCACGCGGAACCGAGAGATGTCACCGCCGAAAGCTTCGAGCCGCTTGTAGCACCACGGGCTCATCAACCCGTTGAGACGGCGGCGAGGAATGCCATACTTCTCCTCGATCATCGGTCCGAGGTTTTCGGGATCGAACAGGCCGAGCGGGGACTCGAACACCGGACTAAGCTCGTCGCCGGCTTTAAGCACATAGATCGGGTGAACTTCCATCAGCGACTTCAACCGCTCGGCGAGCGATGACTTGCCGCCGCCAACGGGACCCAGCAGATAGAGGATCTGCTTGCGCTCCTCGAGCCCCTGCGCGGCATGGCGGAAGAAACCAACGATGCGCTCGATCGTGTCTTCCATGCCATGGAAGCCGGCGAAGGCCGGATAGCTGCGTATTGTCCGATTGGAAAAGATGCGGCCAAGGCGACGGTCCTTGGCCGTGTCGATCATCTGAGGTTCACCGATCGCAGCTAGTAATCGCTCGGCCGCATTAGCGTATCGCATCGGATCTGTTCGACACGATTCCAGATATTCCGCCATCGACAGGTCGGTCTGACTTCGAGCCTCGAAGGACCGAGCGACAGCGTTGAACAGCGAATCGCTATACATGATCCCCTCCAAGGTATGATCCGCCGCACTGGTGAACCGAGTCGGGTTACCGCTCGGTACCGGCCTTGGTCAGTTCATCTGATCGTGCAGTCGGGTCCTCCCATTCCAACATGTTTCTAAATTGGCTATTCGCGAACAGGATATCAAGGCGGCCGGTCGCAACATGGGAAGGCTGCGTTGGTCCAGCTTCACTTCGCACCACCGGGCTCCAATCCCGTGGGAACGCTGGCATCTGCGCCCTCATGCGATGCGGCTGTCGGATCAATTCCGCAGGGAGGGCCGGGGGTATTCGGTTTCGTGTCGGCCTTGGAATCTCGGTATCATTGGAAGCGTCTGACAGATCTCTGCCTCAGCAGTCGGCCGACTCCAGCAGCGGGCCCGGTCCGCAACCCGGAGCAGCCACACCCCCACGGTATGGCCAATCGGCCCCCTTTTTGCTGCGGTGCATGAGTCAGCAATTGGCACGAAGCGGACCCAAGCAAGCGGCTTCGTAAACGCGGACATCGCCAAGTCCTGCAGCATTTCGGGGTTCACGAGTACACGCCCTCGCTAAGGCGTCTAATTCCTTATGACGCTTCCTGGATCAGCCTCCACTCAAGGCGTCATCACGATCTTGCCAAGCGCCGATCCCGATTCCAGCAGGCTATGCGCCTTGCGGACGTCGGCGAGCTTCAACCGGGCCGAGATTGCGGGCCGGATCACGCCTCGCTCAAGCGCACCGATCACTTCACGCATCAGCGCGCGGCGGCCTTCGCGGTCGTGATCGTAGACATGGAACGAGAAGCAGCGCACCGCCGGGCAGATGTCGAGATGATCGCGCATCGCCGCCACCAGGTTCTCCTGCGGAAGGCCCGCGAAGGCGTTGTAGGAAACCAGCGTGCCCCATTTGCCGAGCGCGCGGATATAGCCGACGAAGTCCGGCCCGCCGACATGGTCGAGGATCAGGCCGGCGCCGCGCCCGCCGGTCAGCTCGCGGGTACGGGCGATGACGTCTTCGTTGCGGTAATAGATGACATGGTCGGCGCCGTTGCGGCGCGCGAACTCCGCCTTCTCTTCCGAGCTCACCGTGCCGATGATGGTCATCCCGGCGAGCTTGCCGAGCTGCACCAGCGCCGTGCCGACGCCGCCGGCCGCGCCGATCACCAGCGCGCTGTCCGGCCGCTGCGTCGAGGCGCATTGATGCAGCAGCGCCCATGCGACCTGGTAGTTGGCGAGGCAGACCGCTTCCTGCAGATCGACGGTGTCGGCGAGCAGATGCACCGCTTCGGCCGGCGCCGCCACGAACTCGGCATAGCAGCCGCCACGCTGGGCGAGATCGCGGGCGCTGAGCAGTACCTTCTGACCGATTGCGATTCCCCTTACCTCGGACCCGACAGCGTGCACGTGGCCTGCGACATCGTTGCCGGGATTGACGGGCAGCGGCGGCATCCATTTGTAGACGCCGCGGCGAATCAGGACATCCGGCTGGCCGACCCCGAACGCCTCCGCACGGATCACGACCTCCCGAGGACCCGGATCCGGACGCGGCATATCGACATATTCGAGGGCTTCGGGGCCGCCGACCTGGCGGACGAGAACGGCTTTCATCATCGCGGGCATGGGCTTCCTTCCATATTTTCGAAAATACTATTGTTTACGAAATTTATTGCAATAGCTTAGTTGGCACGCCATGTTCGGGTCGCCAGCGTTCGAATCGAAGGTTCGTTAAGGGATGTCCGTAACCGGCCTGAAGCCGCGCCGAGAGTTCGGCAAAACGGTCGCCGCCGATACCACCCACCGGCTGCGGCAGGAGATCGTCGGCGGCAAGCTTACGCCGGGCGAGCCGTTGCGCTTCGACGTGCTGCGGTCCTCCTTCGGCGTCAGCTTCACGACATTGCGCGAGGCGCTGACGGCCCTGGCCGCCGAAGGGCTGGTGCTGGCCGAGGAGCAGCGCGGCTTTCGCGTCGCCCCCGTCAGCGCGCGCGACCTCGCCGAGGTGACCGACGCGCGCGTCCTGATCGAGGTTGAGGTGCTCCGCCGCTCGGTCGAAAAAGGCGATGACGAATGGGAAATGCGGGTGGTTTCGACCTTGCACCGGCTGCGCCGGATCGAAGAGCGCGCGCCTGAAAATCCGCTTCGCGACGATCCCGAATGGGACGTCGCGCACCGTCAATTCCACGAGGCGCTGGTGTCGGCCGCCGATTCCGCGACCCTGCTTTCGATCCGCGCGACCCTGTTCGAACGGGCGACGCGCTACCGTCATCTGTCGGCGCATCTGCGCCCGCAGCCGCGCGACAAGGTCGGCGAGCACCGCGCAATCATGCAGGCGGCGATCGCCCGCGACGCCGACCTCGCGACCAAACTGATCGAGCGCCACATCCGCTCGACGACCGAAAACGTGAAAAAATACGCCGCGCATCTCGTCAACGACTGACGGCAAAGGCTCTTCCCTTACGACCCCGCGCTCATCCCGACGGCCATCTTTGCCGTTTTCTTTGCCCGGACGGCTTGCGTTTTCAACAATTTTCGAAAATACTACCTTTATCGAAAATCTGAAAAAGGCATCCGGGAGGCGCCGCGCATGAAGCTATTGTCATTCTCCATCGGTGGGCGGGAGAGCTGGGGCGCGGTCGTCGGCGAACAGGTGGCCGATCTCGGCCGCGCCCTGCCGCAATATCCGACACTGGCCGACTTCATCGGCAGCGCCGATTTCGCCCGGCGCGAGGCGCTCGCAGCGAGCGCGAAGCCGGACGTGAAGCTCGCCGACATCACCTATCTCCCCGTCATTCCCCGTCCGGAAAAGATCGTCTGCGCCGTGCGCAACTATCTCGATCACCACAATGAGGCGGTGGCGTTCGGGATGAAGCGCGAGATCACCGAATTCCCACCGATCTTCCTGCGCGTCTGGCGTTCCCAGGTCGCGCACGACGCGCCGGTGGTGCGGCCAAAGGTGTCGGACAATCTCGATTGGGAAGGCGAGCTCGCGGTCGTGATCGGAAAAGGCGGCCGCCATATTCCGGAGGCAGAAGCGTTCGATCACGTCGCCGGCTATTCCATCTACAACGATGTCAGCGTCCGCGACTGGCAACGCCACGCCCAGCAGATCGCCTCCGGCAAGAATTTTGTCGGCACCGGTCCGTTCGGTCCATGGCTGGTGACGCCGGACGAGATCGGCGATCCTGCAAAGCTCAAGCTCGAGACCCGCGTCAACGGCAAGGTCGAGCAGAAGTCCGACACCTCGATGCTGATCTTCTCGATCCCGCGGTTGATCAATTATTGCTCGACCATTTTCGACCTCGTGCCGGGCGACGTGATCGCGACGGGCACGCCGGCCGGCGTCGGCTTCACGCGCAAGCCGCCGGTGTTCCTCAAGCCCGGCGACGTCGTCGAGGTCGAGATCGAGAACATCGGCGTGCTGCGCAATCCCGTCGTGGATGAGTGAGGTGCGCGATGTCCGCCTACGATGTTCGCAAGACCGCCTGCACCGTTGAGACGATCTGGCACGAGCGCGGGCCGCGGCTGGCAACGCCCCTGCTCGTCGGCACCGCCATCGCCGTGATCCGCAATCCCTTTGCGGGACGCTACGAACCGGGCCTGATGCTGTTCCAGGCCGCGCTGCGCGACCTCGGCCGTGAACTCGCCGCCGCACTGATCGCGCAACTGGGCGGCGCGGACAAGATCGAGGCCTATGGCAAGGGCATCGTGGTCGGCGAGGACGGCGAGCTCGAGCACGGCGCGGTGTGGCACGAAGCCGGCGGCTGGGCGGCGCGCGAGGCGCTCGGCAATCCCAAGGCGATCGTGCCCGCTTCGAAAACCATCGGCGGACCCGGCACGCGGCTGATGGTGCCGCTCGGCCATATCCATGCGGCCTATGTGCGCAGCCATTTCGGCACCGCCGAGATGACGGTGTGGGATGCGCCGAGGCGCGACGAGATCGCGTTCGGGCTGGTGATGGCAACCGGCGGGCGACCGCACGCGCGCATCGGCGGATTGGCCGCCGCTGATATTTCGGTGCACGACGGCCAGCGCTGATCGCAAGCAGCCGTTTCAATTCGAGGGGGTGACACGATGATCAGGGTGAAGCGGGTCAGGCACACAGCGCTGGCAACCCAGGATCTGGAACATCTGCTGGAATATTATCAATCCGTGATCGGGCTCGGCGTCATCAGCCGCGACGGCAAGCGCGTTTACCTCGGCAGCGATTCCGACCAGCTCACCACTGTCATCGAGCAGGGTACGAGCGATCATCTCGGCGCGATCGCGTTCGAAGTCGCCCCCGGTTCGGACCTCGCCGAATTGCAGCGCACCCTGACCCATCTCGGCATCGCATCGGAAATCAGAAGCGACAGTCTTCCGGGCGTTCCCAGGACACTGACCTTGAACGACCCGGACGGACATCGCATCGATCTGTTTTCGGAGTGGCAGTTCTGCAAGTCGACTGAGCCGATCCGCGGCCTTGCCGTCAACAAGCTCGGCCACGTCGCGCTTCGCGCGCCCGAGCCGCAAGCGACCGCACAATTTTACGCGGACGTACTCGGCTTTCGCGTTTCCGACCGCATCGAGGAAAACTTTGTCTTCATGCGCTGCGGCTTCGAGCACCATTCGATGAACTTTGCCCGCGGCGTCGACGGGCGGCTGCATCATCTGGCGTTCGAGCTGCGCGATGCCTCCCACATGCACCAGGCCTGCGACCTGCTCGGACGCAGGAAAATTCCAATCCTGTGGGGACCGGTGCGGCATGGCCCTGGGCACAACGTCGCGGTCTATCACCGCAGTCCCGACGGCTGCCTGATCGAACTGTTTTACGACATGGACGTGATGGTCGACGAAGAGCTCGGCTATTTCGAGCCGCGGCCGTGGCACCGCGACCGCCCGCAGCGTCCCAGGACATGGGTCGGCCTGCCGCGCGACATCTGGGGCGTCGGCCCCGACAAGGCGGCGCTGGAGTTTTCGCCGGAAATGCGGGGCGCGGTGAAACCGCCCTGAGCGCGCGGTTCGCCGAAAGCGCTCAAAAAAAGCACGCGCATAAAAAACAAAACAGAGGGAGAGAAACGTGATGCCTGGAATTTCCAGCCTGTCGGGACGTCGATGCGCCCGATCGGCCCTGTTCGCAGTCGCTGCCCTGTTCGCGCTGGCGCCATCGGCCGTGGATGCGCAGTCCTATCCGAACCGTCCGATTCGTCTGCTGCACGGATTCTCCGCCGGCGGCGCGGCCGATGCGCTGGCCCGTATCGTTTCCGACGGCCTTTCGAAGCGCCTGGGCCAACCGATCGTCGTCGAAGCCAAGCCGGGCGCCGGCGGCAACATCGCGGCCGCCGCCGTCGCCAATGCACCGCCCGACGGCTACACGCTCGGCCTCGTCACCGGCGCGCACGCGATCTCGGGCGCGCTCTACAAGACGCTCGCCTACAATCCGACCGACAGCTTTGAGATGGTGTCGACGCTGGTCTATTACGCCCTTGTCATCGCCGTGCGCGCGGATTCGCCGGCCAAGACATTGCCGGACCTGATCGCGATGGCGAAGGAAAAGCCGAACGAGCTTTCCTTCGGCTCGGTCGGCTTCGGCAGCACCCATCACCTCGCCGGCGAACTGCTGACCACCACCGCCGGCATCAAGATGGTCCACGTCCCCTACCGCGGCGACGCGCCGAGCGTGACGTCGCTGCTCGGCGGCGATGTGCCTGTCATCGTCGGCACCACGGTGCTGCTGGCCGGGCAGATCGAAAGCGGCGCCATCCGCGGCCTTGCCGTCACCTCACCCACCCGCACGCCCCTGCTGCCAAACGTGCCGTCCGCCGAGGAAGCCGGCCTCAAGGGATATGACGTCCGCACCTGGGCCAGGATCGTTGCGCCGAAAGGTACGCCGCCCGATATCGTCAAGAAGCTGAATACCGAAGTGGCCGCCATGCTGGCCGATCCCGCGGTGAAGAAGGCATTGGAAACCGCGACCGGCGGCGAAGTGCGCGGCAGCACGCCGGAAGAAATGCGCGCCCTCATCCGCTCCGAGATCGCCAAATGGTCCAAGGTGATCGACGAGGCGAAGATCGCGCGGATCGAGTAATACTCGCGATGTAACGGCAAGAGGAGCCCGGCCATGACCATTCGTCGGTATCTCGGTTGCGCAGGCGTGGCGCTGGCGCTGCTCACGGCGGAAGCCGCCGCGCAAGAGCCGTTCACGACACGCTGCGAGTCGCCGCCGATCATGGCGGGGTTTGCCGTGTTTGGAGAAACCGGCCGGATGCCGCCCGATCTCGGACGCTTTCTGGCAGACGCCAAGCTGCAGAAGATCGAGCCCTACAAGGCTTTCGACAACGTCTATTACGTCGGCATCTGCTGGGTCTCGGCCTGGCTGATCACCTCCCCGCGCGGCCATGTGCTGATCGACACGCTCTATGGCGCATACACCGATCAGCTAGTGGCTAATATCCGCGCCGTCGGTTTCGATCCGGCCGACATCAAGCTCGTCGTCGTCACCCATGGCCATTTCGATCACGCCGGCGGCGTCGCCAAACTCAAATCCGTGCTGGACCCGCAAGCCCGCTTCGCGATGACCGCCGAGGGTTGGCGCGAAGGGGCTGCGGAAGCAGCCGCAGGGCGTCCCTTCCCCTGGACCATGATCGAGCCCGATCTCACATTCACCGACGGACAAAGGCTGACCGGCGGCGACGTCGTCATCCAGGCGTTCGAGACCCCGGGCCACACCATGGGCACGGCGTCGTTTGCCTTCGATGCACAGGACGGCGCGCGAACCTACCGCGCCTTCACGGTCGGCGGCCTCGGCCTGAATGCGATTCGCGGGCCGGAGCAGGTCGAAGCCTTCATCGCCAGCGTCAAGCGCATTCGTTCCCTGACCGAGGCCGCAACGCAACCGATCGAGCTGCATTTGACGACGCATCCGTTCTCGACCGGCCTCACCGAAGCCAGGGAGCGTCTGCGGGAGCGCAAGCCCGGCGATCCGCATCCGCTGGTGGATATCGCAGCTTTCCGCCGGCAACTCGACGACCTGCAGGCGGGGGCGGAAAAGCGGTTGGTGGTCGAGCGTCAGAAGAAATCGAACTGATTCACGAAGCGACGGTCAGCGGAGGCGATCGGTTTCGCAGCGATTACGGTGCACTTAATTCGACGTCGCTATTCCCGAGGCGACAGGAGTTCAATACTCTGTCTCTCACGCCTCATCGGTGATCTCTGATCCAGGGTGACAATGCCGGAAATCCATCGAACGAGAGTTGGCAAGGCTTCGAGTTCCACTCGCTGACGAAGTTCTGGCAAATCCCGCGCACGCGCGCTTCCTGCTGTAATGTAGAGTCGTTCATGAGGTACATTGGGGTTCGCCGGCCAAAACTCAGCATCAAGGAGTCGTCGGGCGTGGCGACGGACGAGACGTGTGTCAATCTCCACGCCTGCCGCGCTCAGCACGCTGGCGAGAGAAGACGGCTTGACGATATAGCCATAGCCTTTTGGTATCTTGCGTCTCTGACATGAATTCCATTTGGTACCTCAAGCACACGCACGTTGCTGAAGTGACATTGCCAATAGCTCTGCTGTGAGCCACCGCCAGTCAACCAAGCCCGCACCTATCCCAGCTCAAAGCTGGTGACGCCGAACACCCGCTCCAGCAGCAGCGGCGGGATTGCGCCGGTGTACATGCGGGCGGTCTCGAACACCGGCGCGAGTCCAAGGCCGTCGGCCAGGGCGACGGCGTCGCGGTTGATGCCGGGCACGTCCAGAAAGATCTCGCCGCCGCCCGCCTTCGCAAGCAAGGCGGACAGCACCGCCTCGGCCGCGGCGCGGTCGTCGGCCACCAGCGGACCGATCTTGAAACCCCTGCGGCATGGACGGATCACGCCCCAGCCGGCAAGCCTTCCGTCCCGCACCAGCGCGCAGCCGGCGTGCCCAGGCGATCCGATCCAGGCGCGCAGGAACGCGAGGCGTGGCGCCGGAAACACCGTCGCGTCATCCGTCGCTACATCAGCCAGCGGAACGTCGCTCAGCGCAATGACCTCGCCCCGCGGCGCAACCGGCGCTGCGACGATGCCGCCGTAGCGGATGTTGGCATAAGCGAGCTTGAACCCCGACTTCCTGTAATTGTCCTGCTGCGCCACCACGCCATCGAGCCCGATCACGCGCGGGCCCGCATGCGCGATCGCCGCATTCCATATCCGCATCCCGTAGCCGCGCCCGCGCAAATCCGGCCGCACGATGTAAAAGCCGAGAAAGGCAAAGCGCGCGTCGTAATTGACGCAGGAGATGGTCGCGGCCGGCGCACCCTCAAGCTCGCCGATAAGGAAGCCGCCCGGATCGACAGAACCAAAGCAAATGCTGTCGGCGACGCCGGGGTTCCAGCCTTCGGCGGCTGCCCAGTCGATGGCTACGGAAATTTCATCCGGCCGCATGGTTCGGATCGTGAAGGCATTCATGGCGGCGATCCTTATGCATATGTCGTCGGCCGTCACGAGCGAGGAGAAGCGACGAACCGGCGGAAATTACAACGAAGACAATTGCCGATTGCGTTATTTGATTGCATGACGCCTGCGGCCTCGAACGACGATGCAGGTGTGCACAGTCCAGAAATGGCACACATCTTCGCGCAAAATATGATTGCACGCCGCGTTTTGTTTAGCGAAAATTAATCATATGCTGGCTGGCGGGGCTGCGTAGTTGGAGGCTTCACACATGTACCGATCATCGCTCACGCTGGCTTTTGTTGTCCTGTACTCGACGGCCGGCGCGGCCAGCGACCTGTCATCCGTCTATGTGGCGCCGGGCGGAATCTACGCGCCTTCCGCGAACGTCTATGTGCCTCCCGGACCGGCCCATCGGCCTTACGCCGAACCCGGTTACGGATATCGGCAACCGCCTTACGGTGCATACCGCGCACCGGCGGCGGTCTATGGCGAGTACGGACCGGCCTATGCCGCGCAGCCGGTCTATGTCGAACGCGCGCCCGCTTACCCCGAGCGCTACTACGCGCAGGAATACGACTATGCGCCGGAATACGCACCGAGGCCGCCGCTGCCGGTGCCCTACCGTGCACGGGCGCGATGCGACGACGGCTATGGCCGGTGGGCCTACTGCGATTAACGCGCGCGACAAACTATTACGGTGCGCTGTCACGGTGACAGCGCACCTCGTCGCGCTGCGGCGGACAAGTCGCCCATCCTACGAACTACGTACCGACTGACGCTGCTAAAAGAAGATGTACAAGATCGCCACGCCGGCTTCACTCAGCCGTCCTTCCGCATCAAATTCCAGATCCACGATCCACGATGCCCTTCCGGGGGACATCGTTTGACAATCGACGTAGTCCTTTCTGGGCTGGCCGCTGTTCATTGCTACGATGAAGCTCTGGCGCACCCTTGTCGCCGTGATCGGCTCGGCGATCGTGTGGCAGCCAAATCCCTCCTTGCGCAGGATCGCGATCGCAGCCTCTCTTTCCGTTCCCAGCGGCGCGATTTCCAGCAGCGCCTCGCGTGCCGGCCCCGAGTCGTTCGTGCTGCTTGGCTGGGCCGCCCACATTTTACCCAGCAGATGATGTTCTCGATAGAAACTCTCGACCTGCCGGGTCTCGGACCAGATCCAGAGCCAGAGCAACCCGAACAGTACCATTGGAACGGCCGCCACTACGGCGCAAACGAGCAACGCGATCCTGATGAATTTCTGCATGGAGTGATCCTGACCAACGAGACATAAAGAGGCGTTGGTACCTCGCATCCTCGCAACCAAGTGTTGCGAAGCGGCTAAGGCGATCATCCAAATTGTTGCGTACGCATAGATCGACCAGCGCGCCGCAGGTGGGCCTCACGCGCCTTCAAACCCATTTTTTCTGACCGGCGACTCCCGGACCTTTGGCCAACGCTACCACTTTTTCCCCAGCCTTAACATTTGTGAAGGCAAACGCCCCGCCAGGGTGTATCCTCCGACATCCAGGCAAGCGAAATATTTTGCAATTGATTGTAACCTGGGGGCCGCTGGATCAAACCGGCGGCCTTTCGCCAGTGATGAGCATGACCCCTCACGATATCCCCTTCGTGGTCTCGCTGATCTGGCTGACCGCGCTCAGCGGCGGACTGATCTTCCTGCTCGTTGGGTGAATGGGCCAGAGCAAGTGGC
>Ga0081540_1000905_pt1 | contig 26763 bp, 27 predicted proteins | sample TabmetS2T1R1_FD_71024 | JGI IMG/M metagenome (GOLD analysis project Ga0081540, IMG submission 71024) | Tabebuia heterophylla rhizosphere microbial communities from the University of Puerto Rico - S2T1R1 | ecosystem: Host-associated > Plants > Roots > Rhizosphere ...
CTCCTCCTCCGCCTTGCGATCCATCCGCCTGGATCCGCGCATCCGGGCAAAGAACCTCGCTAACGGGACACTAGCCTCGATCTTTCGTGATCTTGGTTGTGTGCTTCGGCTTTGGCTGCTGGTGGGGTTGAGAGGGTCGGGGCGTTGGGAGTTCGCGGCGTTCGGTTTCGCCGCTTGTCCGGTCGTGGGTTGTGGGGCTGGTGGCGGGGTCAGGTCAGAGTGTGGAGTCGGGCGTGTCCGGTGATGAGGAGGTCGGTCCATGGCCAGCCGCGTGGTAGCTGAAGCCATTCGCGGCGTGCGATGCGGACGAGTCGGGCCGCGACGTGCAGGATCCGCAGACGCAGTCGCTTCGGTTCCCAGCGCTTCGCGGTGGTGCCGTCGAAGGCGAGGACCTGGGTCCAGGTGAGTAGCTCGCTGGCGAGTTGTACCAGTTCGAGCCAGATGATGTTCTTGGCGAACTGGTGCAGCGGTAGGTTGCGCAGCCCGGTGTCTTTGAGGCTGCGGATCCGGTCCTCGGCACGAGCACGCATCCGGTGCCGTAGTTCCAGGTCGGCGACCCGTCCGCGGACCGTGTTGGTCGCGAAGCAGGTGATCCGCCACCCGTCGTAGTCGGTCAGCCGCAGCTGCGCACCGGGATGGGGACGTTCCCGGCGGGCGATCACCCGCATCCCGGGTGGCCAGTCATCCCGGGTCGTTGCCGGCATCCAGCGGGTCAGCTCGGCGACCTGAGCCCCGTACCGCGGGTGACCGTCACCATCGATCGCCGCGCGCCAGGCCTGGCGCGGGATCACCTCGATCGCCGATTTGATCGGGTCCATCGCTCGGAACCCCACCGAGTACTCCAAGCCCAGGTCGGTGATGTGATGCAGCAATGCCTTCGACGCGCCGCCGGTGTCGGAGCGGACCAGGACCCGGGCGCGGTCAGCGGCGGGGAGCTGGGTCAGCGCGGCGTCGAGCACGCGCAGATGGTCGGTCGCCGAGAACGCCGACGCGCAGCCCTCGCGAAGCAGCCCGACCAACGGTTCCCCCGTCCCCTCAGTCCCATGGTCGACGAAGGCCAGCAGCGGATGGAATCCGAACGTGCGCTTAAACGTCGGCGTAGCGCGCTCCTTGTCCGAGTGCGCCTGCACCAGCGTCGCGTCCAGATCCACCACGACCGGCGTGTCACCCGCAAACGGCCGGCGATACCGCCACGCGGCTTGCCGGGCAGCGGCGCGGGCGCTGCGGATCGCAGCAACCGCCGCATCGGCATCCGCAGCGAGCATGTCCACCAGCCGCGACACCGTGGGGGCAGATGCCACCTCGCCGAACAACTGCGACTGCGCGCGAACCACCGCCAGATCTGCCAAGCAGTCACCGCCAAGCCCGATCGCGACCGCCAGATCGAGCACGACCTTGCCCGGATCATGAACCGCACGCCACGATCGCCACGGCCGCAACGCCACCGACAGACCGCGGTCTAAACCGGTTACCCGCGCAGTCTCAACCAGCAGCCACCCGCCCGCCGAACAGATCAGCGACTCGCGACCGGCAACTACCCGAACTCGCTTTCCCCGTCCGCTACCCTTCACCCACGGAGTGCCTTCCCGTTCGAAATTCTGAGGTATTCGACAACCCACAGAATCCCTTACGGCGTAGGCACTTCCGTACCTTTACCACCACGTGTCGCAAACAAAACCCGCCGCTACATGAAACGCCGAGGCTAGTGTCCCGCTCGCGAGGTGTGTAACACGGGCTCCATCTGGCGGACTAACGATTGCGGTCGATGCAGCTAATCGCATCGGCCTGAACATACAAACCACCCGTGCCGACGCCAAGGACCTCCCATGTCGCATCACTTCGATAGCCCGACTGCGATTGAAGACGGACGACTGAACCTCTGCGACGTCTTTGCCTTTCCGGGCCGGGCCGGAAGCTCGGTACTGATCTTGACGGTGAATCCGGATGCAGGACGATCGTCGCCGACAACCTTTCGGCCCGATGCCGTTTACGAGTTCGTCTTCGCGGCGGAGGGTGAGGGCCAGGAGAGCTGGTCTCTGCGCGTGCGATTCGCCGAGCCGGCAGCTGACGGGAGTCAAGCATTGCGGGTTCTAAGGGCTACCGGCGATGACGCCATCGATCGTGGAATCGAGATCGGCCACGGAATGACCCACGAGGTAAGCCAATTCGATGTCAGCGGGGCGCGCGGTTCGGTATGGGCCGGGGTGACCGCAGATCCGTTCTGGGCAGACGGTGTCGCCTTGGCTGACTTCCTCGGCTCGATCGCTGAGGGGCGCTACCGACCGGAAATCTTCGATGCGCAAGCCAATATCTTCGATGGCCGCAACGTCAGCGCGATCGTGCTGGAGATTCCGGATGACGTGCTCGGGAACCGAGCGTTGTCCATCTGGGCTCGGATAACGCTGCACGGGCATGCTCCGCAGCGGCAGGTGAGTCGCATGGGACAACCGATGCTCCGGCCACTGTTCTTCAACGTCCCCGGGGATGAAACCGAGGAGCTTAACGGCGGAAACCCGGCGTCCGACGAACATCGGTATCGCGAGAAGGTCCGCCAGGTCGCGGAGATGGTTGGCAAGCTGGCTGGCGTCTCCGACCCGTACCAGCACGCCGTCGACGTCGCCGCTGCGTTCCTTCCCGACGTCATGACCTACACGCCTGGGCGTCCCGCGCGGTTTGTTCCTGGCTCGGGCAATGGCCGCGCTCTCGACGATGACGGGTTCGGCATCGCCGTCTCACTTCTGGTCGGCCGTCCGCTCGCCCGCTCGCGGGCCCCGTTCACGGTGTCACCGAGTTTTCCTTACCTGCCCCGGCCGTTCCTCGGTGAGCTGCCCGCGCTCCTGGAGCTGTTCGGCCTGCGCCCTGCTGGCGTAGACCCGCTCTCTGTACCCCACCAGCCAAAGCAATAAGGACACGGACAACGTGTGCACCATCGCTCCCGCCCCGGGCCAGGAGACGGTCGTCGCCTCCTGGGCGGCGCTAGCCCAGCTGTCACCCGGGGCGAAGCTGATCCGCTCATCGACGGCGGTAGCAGCGGTCTTCCCGTCCTGGGCGCCTCTCAACAACGCGATCATGCTGACCGCGCCAACGGAGACGGCCACAGCCTCCGCCGCTTCGCAACTCGCCCCCGTGTACGCGGCGGCCAGCGTACCCGAGTGGGCGTTGTGGGTGCCCAGCGATGCGCCCGATCTGGACGCGCCCGACCGCATATGCGAGGTCAGCGGGATGAGGCGTGACACGACAACTTTGGTCATGCGGGCAACGCTGCCGCGAGGGCTGCGTCAACACGATTCGGTTGTCCGGACGTCGATCGCCACGGCTACGCGCGCCACGGACGAAGCAGTCCCGGCCGTTGACATCGAGGAGCCGGAGGGAATACCGAACCTCTCCGGATGGGTCCTGCTCCACGACGCCGTGGCCGTGGCCGGCGCCTGGAGCTTTCTCCAGGACGGCGACTGCGGGATCTATGCGGTCGGAACGGTGCCGCGCTGGCGGCGCCACGGCTTCGCGCGCGCACTCGTCGAGCACGTGCTCGCCGACGCGCAGCTCCACAGAGTGCGGACCGCGAGCCTGCAATCAACCCGCATGGGCCAGCCACTCTACGAATCACTGGGCTTCCAGCCTGCAGGACGCTACGAGGAGTGGGCAGTTACTGAACTCAGCGACAGCGCGATTGCGTCGATGAACCCGTAGGAGTTGTCGATGCGAGGGCTGCTCCCCCTCCTGCGGCGGCCGCGTTTCGCGGTGGTCACGATGGGCGAGGGCCTATCAATGCTCGGCGATGCGGCGTTCGAGGTCGGACTGGCCTGGGCTCATTCAGACCACCGGGTCTCTCACCGCGCTAGCTGGAGTCCGTTCCCTGATCGGCCTTACGCGAGCGGCATTTGAGCCGTTGTCAATTTCCCTCCTCGGCGTGGCGCTGGCTAAGTCGATCCGATGGTGATTCGCTATCGCGTCCGTGCCGGTGCTCATCATCGGGATCGTTCTCGTTCTGGATCCGCGAGCGCACCGCATCCGCACCCAGCCGACGAGCGAAGCCGCCCTAGAATCAAGGAAAACAGCTCTCAGCAAGGCGTAAACGATCGCGACGGGGCCGGAGCCGCCACCACATGCTGAGTGAAGGCCCTCGGATTGTCATCTCGTCGAGAGGCTATGACGGCGGCAATGAGCGCGAAGCAGCCGCCGATCAGCGCCAGGGCAGTGATCTTTTCATCGAGCAGCAGGATCGACGCCACTGCGCCGACGACGGGAACCAGAACGCCGATGAGGCCTGCGCGGGACGCGGTCAATTCGGTGATGGCGTCGTTGAACAGCAGAAACGGAATGACCCCGCCAAGTAGCCCGACCGTCATGGCTAGTGCGAGGTGGGCAAGGTCCGCGCTCGCAATATGACTGTCTCCGCGAGCGGCAGATGTCACGAAGATCGGTACGGCAATCATCAGCGCGCCAAGCATCTGCACGGCTGTCACTATCACCGGGTCCCGTCCGGGTGCCACGTGGCGAGCGAGAACCCCATAACCCGCTGCGGTCAAACTGCTTCCGATCACAAGGGCATCCCCGATCAGGGTGCTACCTGCACCATCGGAGTGCCACGTGACCAGGACTGAACCTCCAAGTCCCATCACAAGCGACATCAAGAGTGGAAAGTCGATACGTTCTCGCAGGAACATCACGGCCATAGCCAGCGTGGCCGGGCTGTCCAGTGCCAGCAACAACGCGGCATGAGATGCGGTCGTCCGCCGCACGCCCAGGTCGAACAGCACATATGTCAAGCCGGGTTCCAACAATCCAAGAACCAGGAGCACCGGGTCTGGCCGGCTGGGACGAACACCGCGGGCGACCGCCAAAAAAGCAAGCGGAATCGCACTGACGAGGATCTCGATGCCGAACAAATCAACGGGTGTCAACTGGTCCAACACAATCTTGGTGAGCGCAGTCGAGAATCCCCAGCTGAGGCAGGCAAGAACCAGCTTGCCGACGGCGGCATGCCGTCGGACGAGTCGCCGATGAGCCCGGCACTGGCTCATATCAAGCATGGCATCCTTCAGCCGCGGTGGGCTTACCGTCACTCGAAGGTCCTCCGGGCACGGCACCCGTTACACCGAGGAACCCGCGAGGCCTGGCCGGTATGCGACTTCCCCGGCGCCGAAACCCTTGGCGGCTCCATTGCGAGCAAGATGTTGGCACCACCGGCAGAAGTAGCGCCAAGATCCTGGGCGAGGATTTCCCTCAGCAACGCGGTGTGTCCGGGGTGCCACTCTCGTTCGTTGACCCAGCACTGCCAGACCCGCTTCGTACCCAGCGTGGGTGCCTGGCAAGAAGGAGACGTCGGCCTAGTCGTCGCCCTCGTCTTCGTAGAAGAACTTCTTGCGACGTAAGGCCTCTATCTTCGCCAGCTCGTCGTCGGAATCATCCGGAACCTCAAGACAGAGGGTTCGAAGGTGCTCGTCGAGGTCGCTGGCCAACCGATCCAGCCAGGCGAAGAGCTCGGCAAGGTCTTGCAGTGCTCGGTCCCTGTTCTCCTCGGTCGGCTCGACCATGAAGTACTCGCGCAAGAAGTGATGCGCCAAATAGTTCCTGGAGTCAACCGCGGTCAGCAAGCGCTCGACAAGCCCATCCGGCCAGTCAGACTGGTTCCTCATCCCTCGCATGAACTGTCCGAACGTTGTTCTGTTCCACGCCTCGACCTTCTGCATCGCCTGATCGAGCGTCGTGCCGGGCCTGATGCCGCGGGACTGAAGTTGCCACAACGCCAGTTCGAACACTTGGAACTTGTGCATGACATCGCCATAGGCCCGGTAAATGACGGACTGGTCGACCACCTCGTCGCCTGACTCGGCCACGGATGGATCGTACGGGTCTGAAAGCTAGCCAAGGGCAAACACGTCCTTCTCGGCCACCGTTTCCAAAGCAGTGCTCGGTACCGGCTTGGCGTTGTTCGCTGAGAAGGAGGTAATTGTCCGCTGAAGCGGGTGACTTACATCTTCGACGGGGCGGCCCCTTCGGGCCGACGCGACGGGCGGTCGCTTACCACTTCAGGTATACCTACCCACCCAGCCGGGAGCTAGAAGAAAGGTGCTGCTCAAAGCATATTTGCTTCAACGTCGGGGCACATTGGCGGGCGCCTTGATCGGGCATCACCCCGATATGTCGAGCTCCATAAGCGAGTGAGAGCGGCTGTTCACAACGATCGCCGGAATCTCGCCTCCTGGGTCGGCAAGGTTCTCGAAGGTGCCGCAGAAAGAGAAGGCAAATAATGAAGGTGAAGACGAATGCCACTGGGCCGACGATGGTTCGGGACGAGACACGGGACGGTCAACGCCAGAGGCGATTCATGCGGATGCCCGTGCCAAGATCGAGTACCCGCATCCCCGGCGAGATTCTTCCGCCGGTCTGCAGCAGCAGGCGCGTCGCCGGCGCCGACATGGCCGCCTGGGCATCGAGGCGCGCGATCTCGGCTTCGTCGCTGCCGAGTACATGGCGCGACTGCTCGGTCACCACCCAGGGTGTTACGCCAGCCTTCGAGCGCGTCGCGCCTGGATCTGAACTCTCGCCTGGGTGCTGGGTCAGGCGCCGATCAGGGATTGGTCGCTATCGCCATCGTTCGGAGCTTCGTCCTCGGGTAGATCCGGAAGATCACGCAGGGACGGCAGGAGGACTCCACGATCGGTCGACGGAAGCGCGACCACCTCCAAGGACATGCGCGCCCGGGCCTTCGGAGTCGGTTCGGTCATCACGCCACCTCGGTAGGTAGTCGGGGATCGCTGACGGCTTCGACGTTCTCGATTCATGATCAAGCGGAAGTGCCAAATCTAACCACCACATTGAGGCGGCGCGCTACTGGGGTAGGCCATGGCGACGAGACCATCCGCGAGGGCATAGATCGAGACGGCGCAGGTCCGGACTGGCTGCTAATGTCGTTCGGTCTCCGCGTGCTGCTGGGCTGCGCGCACCGGGCCTTAGGGGGAGGTTGAGGTTGATACCACGGGTACGGGATGTAGCTGTCGTCGTGACGGCTGGTCTGATCGCGAGTCTGGCGACAGCAGCACCGGCCGGCGCCGCCAAGCCTGGTCCTGGTACTAGTACCGGGACGGCGCGGGTGTTCATGGTCAACCCTGTGCAATCAAGTGGTGATGAGTCGCTGACGGATCAAAAGGATTCGGCGACGGCCGTGCCGGCGAGTGATTACGCGACCGTACAGTTGCGCAACCTGGATGGGTCCGGCACCTTGACCGGCCGCTGGGTGCGGATTGAATCGAGTACAGGCACTCCCGCGTACTCGGCGACGAACACGTTCCTGTTCGACCGCAGTGCGGATCAGTTCGAGCAGGTTATGGCGTACTTCTGGATCAACCAGGCCCAGGAGTATCTGCAGTCGCTCGGGTTCGGCTCGAACCTTCCGCCGGTCAACGCCCAACAGCAGCAGGTCAAGGTCGACCAGTACGGCGGGGACAACTCCTTCCAGACGGACAAGCCGTTCCGGATCAGATATGGCAAGGGCGGCGTGGACGACGCCGAGGACGCCGAGGTCATCGTGCACGAGTACGGGCACGCTGTACACGCTGCACAGGTGGCCGGATTCGGCGTCAGTGAGGAAGCCGGTTCGATCGGCGAAGGGTTCGGTGACTATTTCGGTGTCACGGTCGGGTTGGCCGCCGACCAGCAGTATGGATGGCCGAACAAGCTGAACGACCCAGCCTGCGTTATGGACTGGGACTCCACCTCCTACACCAGCACCGTGCCGCATTGTCTACGCCGGCTCGACAGAAAGCTCACCGTGGCGGATAAGAACGGCGAGGTGCACCACGACGGGATGATCTGGAGCCGCGCCCTGTGGGACATCCGTGGCGGCTACCCGCAACTTGGGCTCGGCACCCGCCGCGCGGACACCACCATCATCGACGCGCAGTTCCAGTTCGCGGCCGACACCTCATTCAGTGCGGCCGCCAAGGCAACGTACGGCATTGCCTTGGCCCGCGACGGCGCCGCGGCGGCAGCGCTGGTACGAAGCTCTTTCGTCGCACGCGGTATCACCTTCTGAGCGTTGTCGGACCGTCTAGCGTCAGCTACGGCGCAGCCGTGTAGGCGGTCCGGGGCGCGGGTATAGCTGTTATCAGGGCGTCCTGTGGGCTTGGTAGCACCTCGGCCGTTTCCTCGAGTGCCGTCGGCCGCCTGCCCGCGAGGGTAACCCGAAATCCGTCCGCGCTTAGGCGTGTCGCGGTGGCGCGGCCGATGCCCGATCCGGCACCGGTTACCACCCCCACGCGACTCGGCTCCTGCCGAGCTGTCACGGAATGGCTCCTAGGGATCGGTGGTCGTCTTTGGTCCGAACCATCGTCTCGCCCGCCGCTTCACGCAAGGTCGAAGGGAGTGGACGCCGAACGCAGTCCGTTGATCCACCTCGACTGTTCGCTCGACCGCCAGGTCGGCGGCAGAGCGTCGCGCGTTCTCCGAGTACGTTGCTGGCATGCGGTTCGGTCTGGTTGGAACGGGACCTTGGGCGACGATGACGCACGGCCCAGGATTGGTCGCGGCCCGCGAGGTTGACCTGGTGGGGGTGTGGGGCCGTAACCGGGACAAGGCCGAGTCCCTGTCCAGGAGCCTGGGGGTCAACGGGTACGACGACTATCAGGTGCTGCTCGCGGACGTCGAGGCGGTTGCCTTCGCGGTGCCGCCGGACGTGCAAGTCGCGCTGGCGCTGATGGCCGCCCAGGCTGGGAAGCACCTGCTGCTGGATAAACCGGTTGCCTTGGCCGTCGAAGATGCGCGTGCCCTGCGGGACGCAGTCACTGCGGCCCGGCTAGCTTCCGTGGTGTTCTTCACCGACCGCTTCGTCGATACATCGCGAGCTTGGTTCGACCAGGTTAGTTCGACGAGCGGCTGGCGTGGCGGGTGGCTTCGATGGTTCAGCTCGTTGCAGCAAGCCGACAATCCGTTCGGCGCTTCGCCCTGGCGTCAGGAGCGTGGCGCGGTGTGGGACACCGGACCGCATGCGTTATCCACCTTGGGTGCCGCGCTGGGACCGATCGCCTCGCTGACTGCGGTCGGTGGTGAGGGAGACCTGGTCACGCTCGTACTCCGTCACCAGTCCGGTGCCACCAGCACCGCGTCACTCACGCAGTTCGCGCCAGCCGCCGCGGCCGGATTCGAGGCAGCGGTATGGGGCGAGGCCGGGCTGTTACACATGCCCCCTCGACCTGAGGGTTCGCTTTCCGGTCCATACGCCACCGCCGCAAATGAACTTGTCGCCGCCGCGGTGAACGGCGTGCCCCATGCGGTCGACGTCGCGTTCGGCACTCACGTCGTCGAGCTCCTCGCGGATGCTCAAGCCCAACTGGACGCCGGCCACGCCGGATAGGCCGCAGGATCAATGGCGGATGTTGGACGGCAGCAACCGCACGCTCATTGCGGCGAGTTGCGCATATTCGCTTCGTCTCACCCAACTTGAGTCCCGCCTGGACGACATCGTCGGTCGTGATCTTGGACTTGATGCCAAATAGCAGCGATAAGTCCAAGATCATCAAGCCGTAGCTCGCGTCCTAGCCCGCATCCGGAGTTCGCGACCCAGCGCAGGTCTTCGTTGTCGCCTGGGGGCACGTCCCGCGTCAGTCCCTGTCTGCGGAGGACGAGGGTCTCGTAACCGAGTTCGGACATTGCCGGTCCTTTCGTGTCGACTCGCAGCGGCGACCTCGGATAAGGCTACGGCGGGCGCACAATCTGCGACGATGCGTTCAACCCAAACGGCAATACCCGCACTCGCTAGTCGTCCGTGTTTCACGGCATGACCACTGAACCTGCGGTTAATCGCTAGGCGTCGCAAGGACGAGGACTGACAATGAGAGTCGAGCCCGCGCCATGGGGGTGCGTTATGAGATTTTCGACCACGTCTGTGGCGCGTGTGTGTAGTCAGCGTCCGGGGCGGACGTTTGCGGTGTGGGGGTTGGTGCTGCTGGGTTCGTTTGCTGCGTTGGCGTTCGTGTTGACGGGGTTTACGACTGAGGCGTCGGTGACGAATAGTCCGCAGTCGGAGCGGGCGCATGATCGTTTGGTGGCTGCGTTTCCGACGGATCCGCAGCGCACGGTTACCGATCTGGTGGTGGTGCGGTCGGCGGGGTTGACGGTGGATGAGCAGGACTTCCGCACGTTTGTGGAGGGGCTGACGCGGGCGGGCGTGCGCAGCGGTGCCCTGCTGGGCGCGCAGACCTATTACGACACCAAGGATGCCTCGATGGTCTCGCCGGATCGGCACGCGACGCTGGTGGCGGTGAATATCCGTAATGACGATGCGACGGCCGGGGTCATCGAGTCGGTGAAACGGGCGGACGCGGATCCGAATTTTGCGGTCACTATCACGGGTAACCGGACCCGTGATCATGATTTCAATGAGCTGTCGGAGCGGGATTTGCTCAACGGTGAGCTGCGGTTCGGCCTGCCGGCCGCGCTGATCGTGCTGCTGCTGGTGTTCGGCACGGTGGTGGCCGGGATGGTGCCGCTGCTGATGGCGTTGGTGGCGATCACTACCGCGCTCGGCCTGGTCGCGTTGTTGACTCAGGTGTTCGAGTTGTCGGTGTTCACGACCAACATGCTGACCGGCATGGGGTTGGCCCTCGGCATTGACTACGCCCTGTTCGTGATCTCCCGCTACCGGGAGGAGCGTGGTCGTGGGCGGCTGCCGGGGGATGCGATCGTGGCGACCGGCGCCACGGCCAGCCGGGCGGTGTTGTTCAGCGGGTCGGCGTTCGTGATCGCGATGTTCGGTCTGTTTTTGGTGCCGTCGTCGATCTTCCGCAGTTTGGCCACCGGAGCGATCCTGGTCGGGGTCACCTCGCTGGCGGTGGCGCTGACCTTGTTACCGGCGCTGCTGGGGGTGCTGCGGGACCGGGTCGATGCGGGCCGGTTGCCGATCGTGGGCCGGCGGTCGGTGGAACGGGCCAATCCGGAGGGCCGGTTCTGGGGAGCGGTGATCGATCGTGTGCTGCGCCATCCCGCGGTCAGCCTGGTGATTTCGGTGGCTGCGCTGGTGGCGTTGGCGCTGCCCGCGGTCGGGCTGAAGATCGGCACCTCCGGGGTCAGTACGCTGCCCGACCGGCTGGTGGCCAAGCAGGGCTACGTCGCGCTGCAACGGGACTTTCCGGCGCAGACCGCGGACCCGGCCCACGTCGTGGTCGCCAACTACTCAGGTCCGGTCAAGACCGCGCTGGCGCGGCTGAACGATCAGCTTGCCGCCGATCCGCGGTTCGGGTCGGGCCAGATCCGGGTCGGATCCGCAGGTGTGGCCGATCTGGTCGTCCCGGTCCGCGGCGATCCGGCCGGCGAGCAGGCCATCGACGCGGTGCGTGACCTGCGCCGGCATCTGGTGCCGGCAGCCTTCCACGGCACGGACGCCGATCCGCTCGTCGGCGGATCAACCTCGGAAACCGTCGACTACCTGCACGCCGTCACCGACCCGGCGCCGCTGGTATTCGCGTTCGTTCTCGGCTTCTCCCTGGTGTTGTTGACCATCGCGTTCCGCTCGGTGGTGATCGCATTCACCGCCATCCTGCTGAACCTGCTGTCGGTCGGGGCCGCCTACGGGCTGCTCGTACTGGTCTTCCAGCACGGCGTAGGCGCCGGCGTCCTCGGGTTCCAGACCGTCGATTCGATCGAGGCGTGGGTACCGCTGTTCCTGTTCTCCGTCCTGTTCGGCCTGTCGATGGACTATCAGGTCTTCCTCCTCAGCCGCATCCGGGAACGGTTCGACCAGGTCGCCGACACCGCGGCGGCGGTCCGCTGGGGGGTCGCATCAACCGCCCGGATCATCACCGGAGCGGCGCTGATCATCGTCGTCGTGTTCTCCGGGTTCGCCGCCGGCGACCTGGTCATGTTCCAGCAGATGGGCTTCGGCATCGCCGTATCCCTGCTCATCGACGCCACCGTCATCCGCTCGGTCGTGCTGCCCAGCGTGATGGTGCTACTCGGCGACCGCAACTGGTACCTACCCACCTGGCTCAACTGGCTGCCCCACCTCGAAGTCGAAGGCCACACCAAGACCGAGCCGGAACCCCAACCGCAACCGGCCTAGTGTCCCGCTAGGGAGGATCTTCGCCTGGATGCGCGGATCCAGGCGGGACTGCTACCCGGCGTGAGTGAGCCGACGTGGCCGTCGTAGCCAGCAGCTGGCTGGTGGTGTCCAGGATCGCCTGCTGGGGAGCGAGGTACCCACCGGTCCTGGGTCGGGTGGTCTCGGTCACTTCTTAAGTCTACGACGAAACGTAGCGTTGCGTGAACCTTTCTTCGGGTGTTACCGTCGCGATAGCAGAAACGCTACGGAGCGTTCTGTCTCAGGTATGAGGTGGCAGATGAGAGCGACGATCACGCCCGCTCGCTGTCGCCCTTCGCGCGGAACGCAGAAGCACCTGACCCACGTCCGCGTGGCTTGTCCGTCCGGCCGCGTTCCGTGGCGCGTTATAGGTGAGCGCACGGCATGAGCACGACTCTTGTCGGCCGGCGCGACTCCGACCCCCTTCGTGCCCTGTACGACAAGTACGCGAATGCCCTGTGGTCCTACGTCGTTCGCCTTAACGGCGGCGATCGAGTCAAGGCGCAGGACGTAGTGCAGGAGACCATGCTCCGCGCCTGGCGCAACCCAGCCGTACTCGAATGGGCAGATGGCTCTCAGCGCGGCTGGTTGTTCACCGTTGCCCGGCGCATCGTCATCGATGAATGGCGCTCAACCCGCGGCCACCCGGAACTGCTTACCGACCAGGTTTCGGAGCAGCCAGTCGACGACACGGCGCAACAAACTGTCGACCACCAATTCGTGTTGGCGGCCCTGCGCACGCTGTCGACCGAGCATCGGCGGGTGCTGCTCGAGTGCTACTTCCGCGGCGCTTCTACGGCCGAGGCGGCGAGGATTCTCAGCGTCCCGCCCGGCACGATCAAGTCCCGCATCCACTACGCACTGCATGCCCTGCGACGGTCACTCGATGAGATGGCGTCGCGCGATGACAACTCGGCCGTTCAAGCAGGACGACGCGCCTAGATAGTCCGCGAGCGGTCATGGCATCACTGCTCACCGGGTGAGACGAGGCAGGGCGATAATCTTTGAAATATCGTCGGCATCGCGCGATAAGTCCGAGATGATGACCGAGACTTGCCGGATGCGCGCCTTTGCCGTGTCCAAGTTGGGACGAGAATGCTTGCCGTGTGCGCCCTTGCCATGTGGGCGGTTGGGATGAGTCACCTTGCGCTTGGGGTGCGGTTTGGGTGAGACGTTGTTGTGCCGAGTGGTAGCGGGCTCAACGCGAAGCACGGCGGGGGCGGCGACCTGGACAGGTGGCCGGGTCGGGGTTGGTCTGTGCCGTGGTGCTGGTCGGACCTTTGGTGGAACGACCTGCGTGGGTTCTGCCGGCGATGGACTTGGAAAGTTCGGGCCTGCGGCTTGCGGAGCTGCCTGGGGCGCCGGTCGGGGTGATGTCGATCCGGTGGAACTAAGGGTGGCGGTGAGGGCGGCGCACCCGGCGAGGATGATGGCCGCGGCGGCGGCGAAGATCAGGCGCCTTCGTGGAGCGCGGCGAGTAGTGACGACGGTTGGCTCGTCGGCCTCGGTCACCGGGCGGCCAAGCATCAGGATCTCGTCAGCGAATGAGGGGTCAGATCCGGCGGCTATTTCCTCGAAGATGCCCGCCGCGCGTCCGGCGTTGGGTCGGTCGAGGGGATCACGTGCTGTCATCTCCGCAAGGACGGCGCGCAGGCCGCTACTGGCATCGTCCGGAATGATCGCCGACCGGTTGAGCCTGGCCATTGCGGCCGTGACGCCAGTGCCCGGGTACGCGAGCACTCCGGTAAGCGCTTCGATCAGGACCAGTCCCAGAGCGTAGATATCGGTGGCTGCCGTTATCCGATCGCCGCGAACTTGCTCGGGACTCAGATAGTTCGCCGAGCCCACGGTCGCGCCGTTGGTCGTCAGGCGAGTGCCATTGGCAGCCGTGGCAATGCCGAAGTCGGCCAGTTTGGGTGCGACCAGGTCGTCCTCCGTGTCGCCTGAGATGAGGATATTGGCCGGTTTGATGTCGCAATGCACAATCCCCTGGGCATGCACATAGGCCAGAGTCCGGCACATGGCCGCGCCGAGCCGAGCCGTCTGCGATTCGTTTAACGTCGAGCGACGAATCCACTGCGCGAGGGTTGGCCCGTTGACGAACTCAGTCACCAGGTATGGCGGTGTCGCCCCCTCGCCCACGCCCGCATCGAGGACAGCGACCAAGCCAGGGTCGTCCAGCCCGGACAGTATGTCGACCTCGCGGCGGGTGCGCCCATCCGCGTCGGCCAGTTCCGCCGCTGGGCGAGAGATCTTCACAGCTACCTCGTGGCCGGTGCGCCGGTCGTAGGCACGGTGCACCGTCGACATCCCACCGGAGCCGATGACCCGTCCCAGTTCGTATCGGTGGTTCAACAGACTTCCGGGACCCAGCACCGGCCGCGCCTCGACCGGCGGTGCGGCGGCAGCCAAAGGCTGGGTGGCACGGCTCGTCCCCGCGTCGCGTGCCGCCCGGCCCGGGTCGGGCTCGCGACCTGACTTCCCCCTTTGAACCTCCATCGTCGACCCCCCTCCGAAGGTCGCGTCTGGCAGATCAGTAACCATCATGCCTCACCGAGCGCCCCCTACGCCGATAATCCACACGCGTTCATGATGGGTTCACCAAGCTCGCGATGTGTGACGCGTTCCGGTTGCGGCAGCGGGCAGCTCCTAGGCGGTCCAGAAGGGTTGCTGTGGGTCGTAGCGTGCTTCCCATGGCCACTCGGATCGCACCGATTCTCCCCGTCGCCGATTTGACCGTTGCCCTGGAGCACTATCGACGACTTGGCTTCTCGGTCCGTGCGTACCACAACGGCGGGTACGGCTTCGCCACGCTCGATCAGGCCGAGATCCACCTCGGTGTGGTGGCACCCAGCAAGGCCTCGACGCCAGCGTCGGCGTATCTGTTCGTTGACCACGCCGACGAACTCGCACAGGCGTGGAGCGCGTCCGGCGCCGACGTCAGGCTTCCGGTGGACACCGAATGGGGGATGCACGAAGGCGTGGCCATCGACCCTGACGGCAACGTCATTCGCTTCGGCTCCCCAAGCGCGGCCGAATGATCATCCTGCGTTGGTGCGTGGACGCCGTACTCAGCCTGTCTCGGTCGCGGCGCTCGATAGAGTGCGTCGCTGTGGATGAAGCCGAGGTGAGTGGCACGCCATTGAATGCGGCGAGTGCGCTATGCCAAGGACGTACACGCCACTAGGCGAGGAGAGCGAGCGCATCTTCCGACCCGCGCCAGGCACCTCCGACGCGGCTCACGAAGTCGATGTCGAGTGTTGTAAGGAGGTTCTCGAACCCCCGGCCGATCGGCGCGTTGAAGAGTGCGAGTAGGCGAGGGTCGAGCTTTCCGGCCTCTCGGTAGTAGAAGTGGCGGTAGGCGAATAGCTGACCGATGGCCCCCCGGACGGCTGGTTCGGCGTTGAGGCCGACTGTCTTCGCTTCGACGAGCCATTCCAGCGGCCGGTCGACGACAACCAGGTCGCGAGGGTAGGCGTTGGTGAGAGCGGTTCGTCCTGTCGCGCGGACGGCATCGCCGAACGCCTTGATGAGCGCCTCGTGTTTGCTGCCACGTCGTTCCGCCGATGCTGAGATGGTCGCGACGTAGTCGGCGGAGCTGTTGGGCTTGAAATCTCGAATGACGGCGGGTTGTACCTGCCGCTGATGCAGCGATCGTGCCGTTGTCCGTATCCGGCCATTGGCCACCAGCTCGTCTTTGAGCTCCACACATCGGGAATACAGAGCGGCGAACTCCGACAGATCCGCCGATACTTCGGCGGTGTCCGGGAGGTTGGACATGGGGTACCTGACGGCGGCGATACTGGCGGCCTCGTATACGCGGGGAAGAAAGCGCGTCGCACCGAGCTCGATCGAGGCAAGCGTGTGCGCCAGCAGCGACTTGTCGATGAGTTGCCGGAGCTCCGCTGTCTCTGAGGCGATCTCCTTGGTGGCCGCGAGTTCTGCTCCCCGGCCCTTGTGCCCGTCGGCCTCGACTGCGCGAAGGTGCTGCGCTGCGCCCTGGCTCATTGATAGGTACACCGCGTCCAGCGTGCTCGTGAACAGATAGACGAGGAACATGCCGTCTGTCGTCGCGGTGGTCACATCATGGTCGAGTAAGGCGATCCAGGGCACCACCGGGAGACTCGGACCGCTGCCACTGACAAGAACCCTCAGTCCGAGCGGGAACTCAGCCGGTGGATCTGCCTGGATCGACCGTAGGTGACCTTGTGCGGGCTGATCCTTGCCAGCGCGGTGTGAGTAGCCAACGACACCAGCGAGCGCGGTACGAGCATCCACGACACACGACGTTAGGGCCAAACCCGCCAAGTATGTTCAGGCTCGCGTGCGAGCTGATCAGATCGAGCGCAAGGACAGATAACTATCCGAGCTCAACCAGCGCGAGTGGGCGTGTTCTTCCCGCGGCGTCGCCGGGCGGCCTGAGACACTCCCCCCCATGGGGAAACACCGGGAACCTACCGATCCCGACGGTCCCGAGTTCTTCAATCGGAGACCGCTTGACGGTAGTGCCTGGCTGAGCGAGCTCGGATGGACACACTCCGAGGCGGATCGACGGCTGAGGGGCTTCGCCAATGAGCTGAAAGAGATCTTCATAGAGATTCACGAGCGTTACAGCGACCCGCAAGCAGCTGCTGACCTTTGCGAAACAATCATCTACCGGCTCTGTTACGACGCCCGTTCTGTTTACGATCCCCGAGTTGCGATTCACTCGGACGCGACGCCTGCCTGGAAGCAAGGGCTTTGATACTTGCCATCAAGCTTGATGGTGTGATGTCAAGAAGGCCGGGCCCCAAGAACGACAAGGCCTAACTTGGCTGGACGAGGACTGCCGCCGGTATTCGATCCATGACGGAACGCGAGCGCATGACATTGCCCGGCTGCAGAACCGATCAGATAGAACCAGCGACCTCCGCTCGCGCCGCGGAGCGCGCGTTCAGCGGAACGCGCAGGTCTGCCGCCGCATAAGCTGGAGCGCCCGAGCTAGGTGGCACGGTCAAGCCGCGATGTGGGCGTTCGGCTAGCGTCGTCGTCGTGGCCGATCTGCCGGTACTCGATGCCGCCGAACAACGCGTGCTGGGTTGCCTGTTGGAAAAGGAGATCACCGTTCCAGCGTCCTATCCCATGACCATCAACTCGGTGCGCATCGCATCCAATCAGACCAGTAGCCGAGAGCCGATCGTCGACTACGACGAGGAAATGGTGCATCGGACGTTACGGGCGCTAAAGGACAAGGAGCTTGTCGCGCTTTCCTGGCAGGGAGCGGGTAGTCGCGTGGTGAAGTACGTCCAGACATTCGCGCAGCGACGCGGGCTGGCGCCGGACGAGCGGGCGCTCGTCACCGTGTTGTTGCTGCGCGGGCCCCAACCCGCTGGGGCGCTCAAGACCCGCACTGAGCGGCTGCATCCTTTCGCCGACCGCACCGAGGTCGAGGCGTGTCTTGCGCGGATGGCCGGTAGCGAGACCCCGATGGTGCGCGAGCTGCCACGCCAGCCCGGTCAGCAGGACACCCGCTGGATCCATCGGCTCGGCCCGGTCGAGGTGCCTGGAGCCGATGCAGGCCCGGCGCGGGTCGACCGGGAGTCGGTGCTCGTAGCCGGGCCGGAGGCGCGTGATGACAAGGTCCGCGCGGCGTACGCCACGGTTGCCGCGTCCTATGCGGACCAACTGTGCGATGAGCTGGCTGGCCTGCCATTCGAAAGGTGGTTGCTGGGCCGAGTGGTCGACCTTGCCGACGGTGCGCCAGTGATCGACGTCGGCACCGGCCCCGGTCACGTCGCCGCGTTCCTGGCCGAGGCCGGGGCAGATGCCGCCGGCCTCGACATCACGCCGGAGATGGTAGAGCAGGCCCGCCGCCGCTACCCCGAGGTTAGCTACCGGGTCGCTGACCTGCGTCGGCTGATGCGTCCCACCACCCACGACGGGTGGGGCGCCGTGCTCGCGTGGTACTCACTCATTCACCTCGCGGCGTCCGAGCTAGCGGCTGCGATTGCCTCGCTCGCGCGACCCTTGCGTACGAACGGCTGGCTCGTGCTCGCTTTCCACGCCGGCGCTGAGGTCCGCACCGTCACTGACTGGTTCGGCCACCAGATCGACCTCCACTTCGTTCTGCAGGACCCGGCCGAGATCGTTGCCATCGTTGAACGGACCGGCCTGCTGGACATCGAGTGGTACCACCGCGGCCCGGTTATCGCCCGCGGCGAAACGACAGAGCGCCTGTACGTCCTCGCTCGCAAGCCGTGACAACGATCCCGATCGCTTTCCGAGCGCGTTGCAGTACCGGCTCCGCGACGTCAGAGGCTCGTTCGCGCTACGCGCAAGTATTCGCTCCAGTTGGGCTGGGTCGTTCATGAGTTCGTCGTGCCAGCGCCGTACCGGTTCGAGTTCACCGACGATTGCGTCGGCGCAAGCGTCTACTCCTCACGCACCTCCGCACGGACGTTCGCGAGGCGGCCCGGGGCCAGGTCGAATCGATCGAAGTGCTCGAACCGGAGAACATCGCAGATGCGGTCGCCTACATCGTCACGCGTCCTCGCCGCGTTGCCGTCAACGAACTCCTCGTCCAGGCCGAAGAACAGACCTGGTAGTCGCGTCGCCACCCGTCGCGTGGCCGCAAGGGTTCAGTCGCCGGTGGGAGCGACTCCCGCTTTCTCGATCATCAGCACCGCGCTGCGGACGGGGGCGACGGGCCGATGCGGCATTCCGGCCGGGACCGAGAAGGCCTGCCGGGGGCCGAGCTCCACGCTTTCTGCGTCTTGAAGCTCGATGCGGAACCGACCGTCGAGGACGAGGAAGAACTCGTCCTGATCTTGGTGTGTGTGCCAGTGAAACTCGCCCTGCATGACGCCGAGGCGCACCAGGACGTCTCCGACTTGGATCAGCGTCTGGTTGTACCAGGGATCGGTCACATCATCGATCAGGGCCTGGACGTCGATCGTCTGCAATGTTTCGAAGATCGGGTCGTAATGAATTGTGTAGTCGGCCTTTGGCACCGGACCTCCCAAAGCGTGTGCGATTCAGCTCAGATCGGATGCTCGCGGCATGAAGGCCCGCTGTCGACAGCTTTTCAAATCCGCACGAGCCGGACGAAGACTCCGTCAACGCCGCGCCCGGTAGAAATGTCCTGCTAATACGATGAGTTCGCCGCGCGGGCTCCGTCTGTACTAATGAACCCAATCGCCGACACCGGGAGCTCAGATGTCCACGATCACACCCCATCTCTGGTTCGACACCCAGGCCAAGGAGGCGGCTGAGTTCTATGCTGCGGTCTTCCCCGACTCGTCGATGACGAGCGTGACCACGTTGCGTGACACGCCGAGCGGCGACGCCGACGTGGTGGTCTTCCGGGTGTGGGGGCAGGACTTCATGGCGATCAGCGCCGGCCCGCTGTTCACGATCAACCCCGCCATCTCGTTCATCGTCAACTTCGACCCGAGTCGGGACGACGCGGCAGGCTTGATCGACCAGGTCTGGGCGCAGCTCGTCGCCAGCGGGACGGTCTTGATGCCGTTGGACGCCTATCCGTTCAGTAAGCGGTACGGCTGGGTCCAGGATCGTTACGGCGTGTCGTGGCAGCTGATTCTGACTGATCCGGCGGGGGAGCCGCGACCGGCGATCGTGCCGGCGCTGACATTCGTCGGCGATGTCAGTGGCAAGGCTGAGGAGGCGACGGACTTCTACCTCGAGGTGTTCGGCGACGGGGAACGCGGTCAACTCGTCCGCTACCCCGAGGGCATGGCCCCCGACGTTCCGGGCACGGTCATGTTCTCCGACATCCGGCTCGGCGATACCTGGATCGCCGCCATGGACAGCGCCCGCCAGCATGACTTCGGATTCAACGAGGCCGTTTCGCTGGTGGTCAGGTGCGCCGACCAGGCCGAGATCGACCGCTACTGGGACGAACTGTCGGCCGTGCCCGAAGCCGAACAGTGTGGCTGGCTGAAGGACCGCTACGGCCTCTCCTGGCAGATCACCCCCGCCGAGATGGGCGAGATGCTCAGCCATGGCACGCGCGAACAGATCGAACGAGTCACCCAGGCGTTCCTGCCGATGAAGAAGTTCGACCTGGCTGCGCTTCGCGCCGCTTATGCGGGATGAGCTCGCCGGCGGCCGATGATCGTCGTGGTCGGGCCGCACTGACACCCTGGCGGCCGGGACTCTGCGGCCCGCCTAGGCCGGGCTAGTGAGCTCCGGACACTGCAGCGAAACGTTCGGTGATCTTCCCTTGCCGCCGTTCCTCCGGAGGTCGGCGGAAGGTACGCGGAAGGTGCGGTTCGTAGCGTCCAGCTATCACTACGACGCCGGGGCTCCGGCACCACCGTCTGGAGGACGCATGACCACCACAACTGCCGAGAGCGCTCGTCGCAATGGAGTGGATACGGCGACGTTGTTCGCCACGCTCGACGCGGTCAAGGCTCAGCCCGAGATCGCGAAGTTCCAGTTCCGGGCCAGCAACACCTGGGTGAACGGAACTCATAGCCGCTCCACGCTGTCCGGGTTCTACGGGGCGATGCAGGAGATGGAGCACAAGCAGGTATCTACGGTGGATGCGGATCATCCGGTGGTGTTGGTCGGGGAGGATCATGCCCCGTCGCCGGTGGAGTACTTGCTGCATGCCATTGCCGCGTGCCTGACCGCGGGGGTGGCCAATGTCGCCGCGGCCCGCGGTGTCGAGTTGACCAAGGTCACCTCGACCGTGCAGGGCGACATCGATCTGCTGGGGATCCTCGGATTGTCGGACGGATCAGTCCGCAACGGCTACGAGCAGATCAGGGTCAGCTTCCATGTCGATGGCGACGCCGACGACGCGACCCTGCGGCGGATCGTCGAGCAGTCCCGCAACCGCTCGGCCGTGTACGACGTGCTCACCAACGGAACGCCTGTCCACCTCGACGTGGTCACTGGCTGACGGCACGGGACAGCGCCGGGGCCGGCGGAGCATCCCACTCGGCCGGCCCCGGCAAATCGGAAAGAACGCGAGATGGTCATGGAGTGCGTAGACACTGTTGTCATTGGCGCTGGACATGCCGGGCTGGCCGTGAGCCGGTTGCTGTCGGCCCTGGCTCACGAGCACGTCGTCCTCGAGCGCGGCCGCGTGGGGGAACGGTGGCGCAGTGAGCGGTGGGATTCGCTTCACTTACTGACCCCGAACTGGATGACTCGGCTGCCCGGCTTCAGCTATCGCGGGCCGGATCCTGACGGGTACCTGTCCGCCGCCGCGTTCGCCGACTATCTCAACCGCTACGCCAGCTCGTTCTACGCCCCAGTCGTCGAGCAGACGACCGTCGAGGAAGTATCGCGGGCTCGGCCTAGCCGCAGGTACCGGGTCGTCACGGATCGCGGCACCTGGCAGGCCAAAAACATCGTGGTCGCTACCGGGCCACACGGCACACCCCACATTCCTCCCGCCGTCCGCGCCGGCGAACCCGGGCCGGTCGAGGTCGTATCGGCGCAGGACTACCGCAGTCCGGCGCAGCTGCCGCCCGGCGGTGTCCTCGTCGTCGGGGCGTCGTCCTCGGGAGTGCAGATCGCCTACGAGCTCGCCCGGGCGGACCGCTCGGTGATTCTCTCGGTGGGGCGACACACGAGAATGCCCCGCCGCTACCGCGGAATGGACATCTTCTGGTGGCTGGAGGGCACCGGCCGGCTCGCTCGGACTATCGATGACATGCCAGATGCCACGGCGGCGCGCCGTGAGACATCCTTGCAGCTGGCCGGGCGCAATGGCTCTGAGCTATTCGCTCAGAACCTCGACCTAGCCGTTCTCCAGGCGAACGGGGTTCGGCTGGCCGGGCGCCTGGAGCGGATCAGTGGCGGCCGGGCGTGGTTCAGAGGCGATCTGGACGAGACGGTCGGTGCCGCCGACCGGCGGATGCACCGCTTCCTCGATGCCGTCGACGACCATGTCCGACGGGCGGGGCTTAGTCGCGAGGTCTGGGAGCCCGTGCGCCCCCGACCGGTCGAGTTGCCCACTCCAGCCGCGTGCCTGAATCTGCGAGCCCAGCCGATCGGCACGATTGTGCTCGCCACCGGCTACCGACCCCATCATCCGTGGCTGCACCTACCGGTGACCGCGCGAGATGGGAGCATCGAGCAATACCGTGGGGTCACGACAGCCCCGGGGGTCTATGTCGTCGGCCAGCGGTTTCAGCACCGCCGCGACTCCGGCTTCATCGACGGCGCCCGGCACGACGCCGATGCGGTGGTACGCCACCTGCTGAGTCGGCACACCGACACGGTGCAAGCGGCGTGAAGGTCTATGACGCGGTGATCGTGGGTGGCCGGGTCGCCGGTGCGTCGACCGCATTGCTTCTGGCGCGCGCCGGTGCCCGCGTCGCGGTGGTCGAGCGATCTCGCCTTGGCAGCGACACGCTGTCGACCCATGCGCTGATGCGGGCCGGGGTGCTGCAGCTGGTTCGCTGGGGGCTGCTGGAACGGGTAGTCAGCGCCGGTACGCCATCGATTGCAAGCGCGCTGTTCCACTATGGGGACGGCGCCACCACCCGAGTGTCGATCCGTCCGGCGGCTGGCGTCGATGCGTTGTACGCGCCGCGCCGCTACTTGCTCGACCGACTGCTCACTGATGCGGCCGCCGAAGCCGGCGCGGAGATCCTGCCGGAGACCAGCGTCACCGGCGTGCGCCGCGACGACAGCGGGCGGGTGTGCGGCGTACACACGGCAGACCGCGCGGGCCACGCGCGGGAACTACCGGCAGTAACGACGGTTGGGGCTGACGGGATTCGTTCGACAGTTGCGGAGCTGGTACAGGCACCGGTCATCCGGCACGGCCGGTCCGCTTCGGCCGTTCTCTACCGCTATGTCGCTGAGCTGCGCACAGATGGTTACGAGTGGGCGTACAGCAACGGGACCGCGGCCGGGTTGATCCCGACAAATAACGGCGAGACCTGCGTGTTCGTCGCTGTTGCGGCCGACCAGTTCCGCGCGATTCGCCGCGCGGGCAAAGAGCACGCCTTCGCTTCTCTGCTAGAGCGGGCAGCGCCGGGTCTGCGGGACCGGATGGCGTCAGCGGGCGAAGCGGGCCGGCTGTACGGCTGGGCCGGAGTGCCTGGCTTCGTCCGCCGCTCGTGGGGGCCAGGGTGGGCGCTGGTTGGCGACGCGGGGTACTACAAGGATCCGATCACAACCCACGGCCTGACCGATGCGATGCGGGACGCGGAACTGCTCGCCGATGCGATTCTTGCCTCGCACACCAGCGGGCTGCCGCGGGCCACCGTCTTGGCTAGATACCAGGCCACCCGCGACCAGCTGTCGAGAGAGCTGTTCGCGGCGACGGAGACAGTCGCGGGCTACGGGTGGGACACAGACCGCCTGCAGACGCTGCTACGGCGGGGGAGCTCGGCTATGAGCGACGAGGGGGACTACCTCGAATCGCGGCCCAATCGCTTCGCCGCGCGGGCCTCCGATGATTCACATCAGCTGACAGTCGCCGGAAGCCCCAGTTAGTCTGACGTTCCGCCGGGAAGGTCGGACCGCTGTGAGTATCGACGTCAAATTGCTCGGGGGCTTCGAAGTCCTCGTGGACGGGATTCCTGTCCCCTCAATGGCGTGGTCGCGGCGTCACGCGGCATCGCTGGTAAAGCTTCTCGCGCTCGCGCCCGGGCGCCGCCTGCACCGCGAGCAGATCATCGAGGCGTTGTGGCCCGGGATATCCCTCGACGCCGCTGCGCCTCGCCTGCACAAAGCCACGCACTACGCGCGTAAGGCGCTCGGCGCTACGGCTGTGGAGACACGGGCGGAGGCACTGTGGCTCGGTGATGGGACAAACGTCGATGTCGATCGGTTCTATCGCCTCGCCGAGAGGGCGGTGGAAGACGGCACGCTGGAAGCGATCGAAGCAGCCTTGGCCGCGTATCGCGGACCGCTGCTGCCTGACGATCCCTACGAGCCGTGGGCCGAGCAGTCCCGGGAGCGGGTGCGAACTCTGCACCTAGATCTGCTGCGCCGGGCCAAGCGTTGGGATGCGGTGCTGCAGCACGAACCGGCCGACGAACAAGCCCATCTTGCGCTGATGCGGACCAGCGTCTCCCGCGGCGATGTTCGCGGCGCGGTGCGGCAATTCGAGCGTATGGAGCAGGCGCTTCAGCGGGAACTCGGCGTCGTACCAAGCGCCGAAGCGCAGCAACTTCGCGATCGGCTCGAGGCCGAGTTGCGTGGCCCGACCGACGCTCGAAGACCACCGAGTCGACGGCTTTACGGCCGACGTGAGATCGGCAACCTGGTCCGCGACCACCTTGATCAGGCGATGGGCGGCCACGGCAGCACGTTACTGTTCACCGGGCCACCGGGGGTCGGCAAATCGGCGGTGCTGGACCTGACTGAGAGCCTTGCCACCCGTCGGGGCTGGCGCAGCGGGCGCGGCACCGCGTCGGCGGTCGAGGGGCTCTGGCCGTATGCGCCAGTGTTGGAGGCGCTGAACAACCTGTGCCGCAAGCACCATGCGCTACTAGACGGGCTGGACGATGCATACCGGGTCGAGATCGAGCGGGCGCTATCCGGTCGAGATGTCAGCTGGAGTGGGGAGTCGAGTCATCAGCGGCTGTTCGTCGCGGTCGCCGAACTCGTGCGCCTTGCCGCGGTCGGCCATGGACTGTTGATCGTGCTCGACGACGTGCAGGAAGCCGACGATGCGTCGTTGCGACTGTTGCACTACCTCTCGCGCTGTGCGATGACCGAACCCATGCTGATCGCAGTCGCGCATCGGCCGTTACGTGAGCAGCCGCTGCGGGATGTCGCCGAAAGCCTGATCTCCCGAGGCGCAGGCGTGCAGGTGGCACTCACTCCGCTGTCCCAGCACGACACCCGCCGGCTGCTCGCAGATCGCTTTCCTGACCTGCCCGCCAATTCCATCGAGGGGATTTGGACGGCCAGCGGTGGGCTGCCGTTCACGGCACTGGAACTCGCTCGTAGCCATGGTGCGGGCATGCCGGCCGTGCTGTCCGCCCTCCCGACTCCCGTGGTATCGACCTTTGCTCGGGCCGCGCTGCTCGGCTCGGTGTTCGCAACCGACGAGCTGCTCGCCGTGTCCGGCGTGGACGAGGATCGGACATACCGCCACCTCGATGTCGCGCTTTCGGCGATGATTGTCGAGCGCACCGAGGCGGGCTACCGATTCCGGCACGCACTCGTGCGTGATGCGCTGCTGCAGGCTATGCCGCCAGGAGCACAGTCGACCGCACGGCGGGAGATCGCCGATGCGCTGGCTCTGGCAAACGCCGCGCCGGGGCGGGTTGCGCGTCAGTTCCTGGCGGCCGGGCTATCCGAACGCGCGGTGCCGTACGCCGTGCGCGCTGTCGAGACAGCTGGTGCGCTGGGTGCCTATCGCGACGCGCTCGGCTTGATCGACGCAGTCCGGGACCATGCGGGACCCGCCGATCTCCCGCGCCTTCTCGCCCGCCGCGGCGACCTGTTGCTCGCCCTCGGCGATCCCGGAGCAATCCAGGCGTACCAAGATGCAGTCGCCGTCACGAGTGGAACCGACCATCGGCTCGTCCGGGCCCGGCTGGCACGGGCAGCCGGATTTGCCGGCGACTTCGACACCGCTCGCGCCGCGCTGGCTGGCCTTTCCCAAGAAGGTGACGCCGCGGACAGCTCGATCCTGCGCGCGCAGGGCAATCTGGCGTACTTCTCCGGCGACATCGACACCGCCTGGGAAATCGCCAATCAAGCCCGGGAGCTGCTCCAATCACCGGAGGACCCCTCGCATCTGATCGACCTCGTCACGCTGCAGGGCCTCATCGCGCACAACCGAGGCGAGTGGTTCGAGCGGTTTCGTATGGAGCTCCGTCGGACCCAGGGCAAGCAGCGCCTCGCCACGGCCCTCTTCGACGCCCACCTCTGCGTGGCGGAGTACCTCCTTTACGGGGCGATGCCATATCCCGAGGTCATCGAGGACACCGAGGACCTCCGCCGCCGCGCAGCTCAAGCTGGTGCGCTGCGCGGAGTTGCTTTCGCTACGTCCCTGATCGGTGAAGCCGCCTTGTTCATGGGCGACCTGCCTCGGGCCGAACGGGAACTGCTCGAGGCGGTCGACCTACACCGGGAGGTCGACGCTCCCACCGGCGAGGCGCATGCCCTGCAACGGCTGGCCGAAGTTCGACTCGCTCAGGGGCACCAGGAGGAGGCTCAGCACCTCTTGCACCGGGCCTTGCCCCTCGCGCGATGGTCGGTCGTCGCGTCGCACCTTCTCCAACGAATCTTCGGCACGCTGATCATCGCGGCACCGGATGCAGCTACGGCCCGGGCCGAAGTCGATCGCGCCGAGGGCAGCATGGGGGAGACGGACCGGTGTCGATTCTGCGAGGTCATGCTCGCGGTCCCTGCGGCCATCGCGTGTGCCGATTTCGGAGACCTCGAAGAAGCCCACCACTACCTGAGGATTGCCGAGGCGTCCGCAGCCCGTTGGGAAGGCAGTGCCTGGCCGGCGGCCGTGTGCGAGGCTCGGGCCCATGTCGCCCGCGCTGAGGGCGACGAGCCGGAGTTTGCCGCGCAGTTGCTACGAGCTGCCCAACTGTTCCACGCGGCCGGGCACCATGGTGACGCCACTCGTTGCGAACTAAAGCACTCTGCAGGAGGGGCCACTTCGGTCCGCAGCGCATCCCATTCGAGTGCCGGCGCGACCCAGACGACTGCGGGCGTTCGCGCCGAGGTCTGATTCCCGACGCGCCGGTTTG
>Ga0081540_1000906_pt1 | contig 26761 bp, 24 predicted proteins | sample TabmetS2T1R1_FD_71024 | JGI IMG/M metagenome (GOLD analysis project Ga0081540, IMG submission 71024) | Tabebuia heterophylla rhizosphere microbial communities from the University of Puerto Rico - S2T1R1 | ecosystem: Host-associated > Plants > Roots > Rhizosphere ...
GCCAGCATGGCCGCCTGCACCAGCGTGAGCCGGTCCGGCGGCCGGCCGAAGTAACCGCAGCTGGCGGCGTCCAGGCCGTAGTAGCCGTGTCCGTAGTAGGCGACTTCGGCGTACATGCGCAGGATCTGCGGCCGGCTGTAGGCCTGGTTGAGCTTGACCGCCATCGCCAGCTGCTCCAGATCCTCGGTGAAGCCGCTGTGGCCGCCGGTGTACAGGTTCTTCGCCAGCTGCTGGTCGATGGTGCTGCCGCCCTGGTCCTCGCGGCCGATGATCCATGAGATCACCACCCGGCCCATGGCCAGCGGGTCCACCCCGGGATCGGTGTAGAACCTGTGGTCTTCGGTCGCGATCAGCGCCTGCGCGAAGTACGCCGGGACCGGCGGGCCGGGATAGGTGATGTGGCGGTCCCGCGCCTGCGCCCGGGTCAGCGCGGTGGCCTGGCCCGCCGACGGCGTCAGCAGGAAGAGCAGGCCGACTGCGACCGCGAAGAGCACGACGATGACGAGGAATACCTTGGCGATGCGGAACGCGATCCGGGACCGCCGCCTGGTCCGCATCGGCCGGGTCGGGCCCTCGCTCTGGAAGCTGCCCTCGGAGGAGGCTGAGCGGCGCGTCCCCAGTGCTCCCAACGGCCCGGCCCTTCGGTGTGAGTGCGGCTCTCGCATGTACAACGAGCACGGCATCGCCGCCATGCCCGGCACAGCGTAACTTCCCGTTCCGACGCGAAGCACGCATCCGCCGCGGCGCGGCGTGCTGGTGCGCCCGCGGCTTCGTTCCTTCCGGCTCCGCGGTTGCGCTAAGCTAACTGAGCCTGCCGAGGTAGGGACAGGTTAGTAGCACGGTATGCAATCGTGCCACTACGGGACGTGGCGCAGTTTGGTTAGCGTGTCGGTCTGGGGGACCGAAGGCCGCGGGTTCGAATCCCGCCGTCCCGACAAAATCGTCGTGGACAGAAACCCGCGGAAACGGGGGTAACTGTCCATGATCATGGCGGCAGCACCCGCCACTCCAGCACCGGACCATACTGCATGAATGCCTCAGCCATGTCGTCAGAACAGCATGAACGAGGCATCCATGCAGTATGAGCAAGCCGCCAGCCCGGTGCGGCCGGGGCTCATGACGCCGCGGTCGGCTGCCGCATGAAGCGGCCCCGCGACATGGCGCGGAGGGCGGCTGGTGTTGACTGTCCGGTATGCCAGTTGAAGGAGAGTACGAGCCGAGCGCGCAGGCGTGGGTTCGCGACCAGGTCGAGTTGTACGAGAGTTCGGGCGGAACCCAGGGCACGACGCTGCGGGATACCGGCCTGCCGGTGGTGATCGTGACCAACATCGGCGCCAGCAGCGGCAAGGTGCGCAAGACGCCGGTGATGCGGGTGGAGCACGACGGCAGCTACGCCATGGTGGCCTCCCAGGGTGGCGCGCCGACGCATCCGCTGTGGTACTACAACGTCCGCGCGAACCCGCGGGTGGAACTCCAGGACGGCCCGCGCAAGCAGGATATGGTCGCCCGCGAGGTCAGCGGGCAGGAGCGGGCCGAATGGTGGAAGCGCGCGGTCGCTGCCTACCCGCCCTACGCCGAGTACCAGCAGCGGACCACGCGCGAGATCCCGGTGTTCGTCCTGCAGCTGGCGGGCTCGTAGCGGTCAGAATCGCGTGCCTACGCCGGCCTGGATCGGCCCGATATCCATGTAGACGGGTCCAGCGTGCGAGCAGACCTCGAGGTCGAAGGCGGCGTAGGTCGCGTGGCGCTGGCCAGGCGGGTAGACCCGCAGCTCGAACGTGCGAAGGGTCGGGTGGCAGCCAGGTGAGGTGGCCACCGCCACGTCGCCGTACCGCAGGACGGCGTGTGCCGTCCGGCCCGGGGCCAGGACCACGGTCCGGACCGGGACCACATGTGCCCGGCCGGCCGGGCGGCCGAGCTGATGGAGGTTACGGTCGACGGCGGACACCCCGGCAAAGCCGCGCATCGCGCAGGCGTGCCGGCTCAGGTTGGTGAACTGCAGCGGGTAATAGACGCTTCCCGCGGCGCCGTCCAGCTGAGCCACCGCCAGCCAGACGCCGAGGTCGTCCGCTGTGCAGGCGCGGACCGCGGCCGGGGCTGTGCGCGAGGTGGCCGCCGTCAGCACGGCGCCGGACGAGCCGGCCGCGACGGCGGCGGAGGCGGCGATCAGCCCGGCGGCCGAGGCGGCGGCGATAATCGCGGCGGCCCGGCGGGCGGTCTTCGGGATCATGGCGAGGTACTTCATGTTCGATCATCCCGTTATGGCCGGGATCCGCTGTTTGCGGCGTCCTCTACCCATTAAGACTGCGATGACCGCTGTTTGGTTGGATCCCGGTCGCGGGCGGACACCGGTCGGGCAGACTAGTGCGGTGACAGGACGGGCAGAGCTCGCGCGGCGGGCGCGGGCGCACGGGGTGGCGGTCTCCTACCAGAACTGGCGCGGCCGGCACGTCGAGGTGCCGGACGAGACGCTGGCCGCGGTCCTCGCGGCTTTGGGGGAAAACGGGGCGCCAGCCGCCCGGACCGGCCCGGTGGACGCCGCAGTGGCGCCGTTCCCTGGACGCCGGGGCTGGGGCTTCGCGGTGCAGCTGTACTCGGTCCGCTCGCGCGCCTCCTGGGGCCACGGTGACCTGCGCGACCTCGCCGACCTCGCCGCCTGGAGCGGTGGTGACCTGGGCGCGGACTTCGTGCTGGTCAACCCGCTGCACGCGGCCGAACCGCAGCCGCCGGTCAGCCCGTCTCCGTATCTGCCGATGAGCCGCCGCCAGATCAGCCCGCTCTACCTGCGGATCGAGGACATCCCCGAGTACCAGGGGCTGGGTGCCGGGGACCGGGCCCGGGTGGAGGCGCTGGCCGCGCCGCTGCGGGCGGCCAGCGGCACCGCGGCCCTGATTGACCGGGACGCGGTCTGGACCGCCAAGCGCGCCGCGGCCGAGCTGATCCGCTCGGTGCCGCTGACCGCCCGCCGCCGGGCCGAACTGGACGCGTTCCTGGCCCGTGACCGCCGGGCCATCGGGGACTGGGCCACGTGGTGCGCCATCGCCGAGGTGCACGGTCCGGACTGGCGCTCCTGGCCCGCGGCGCTGGCCGACCCGCGCTCGGCCGCGGTCACCGAGCTCAGGCGGGAGCGGGCCGACCGGGTCGCGTTCCACGAGTGGCTGCAGTGGCTGACGGCGGAACAGCTCAGCGCGGCGCAGCAGACGGCCAGGCGGGCCGGCATGAGCATCGGCGTGATCACCGACCTCGCGGTCGGCACGCATCCGGGCGGCGCCGACGCCTGGGCCGGGCAGGACGTGATCGTGCCGGGTATCAGCGTGGGTTCGCCACCGGACGAGTTCAACCAGCTCGGCCAGAACTGGACGCTGCCGCCGTGGCACCCGGGCTGGCTCGCCGCCCAGGCGGGCCGTCCCCTGGCCGAGCTGGTCGCGGCGTGCACGCGCGGCTCGGGCGGCCTGCGGGTGGACCACGTCATGGGGCTGGCCCGGCTGTGGTGGATACCGGCGGGGATGTCACCGGACCAGGGCACCTACGTGCGATATGACCACGAGCTGACGGGCGGGGTGCTCGCCGCCGAGGCGGCGCGCGCGGGCACGGTGGCGATCGGCGAGGACCTCGGCACGGTGGAACCCTGGCTGCGGAAGTACCTGGCCGAGCGCCGGGTGCTGGGCACCTCCATGCTGTGGTTCGAGCGGCGGGCGGACGGGACCCCGCGCCGCCCGGGCGGATGGCGTCGCGGCTGCCTGGCCATGGTCGGCACGCACGACATGCCGCCGGCCGCGGCGTTCCTCACCGGCGAGCAGGTCACCATCCGCGCCAAACTCGGCCTGCTGACCCGGCCTGAGGCCGAGGAGCGGGCCGCCGCTCAGACGGAACTGGCGGGGTGGCTGGCCATGCTGGCCCGCGAGGGCTTGCTGCCGCGGGCGGGCGCGCCGTCGGCGCAGGAGTTCACGGCCGCGCTCTACGGCTTCCTGACCCGGACACCCGCCGTGCTGACCGGCGTGTCGCTGGCCGATGCGGCGGGCGAGCGGCGGCCGCAGAACATGCCGGGCACGGTGGACGAGTACCCCAACTGGCGGATCCCGCTGACCGGGGCCGACGGCCAGCCGGTGCTGCTCGACGACCTGCCCGCGCACGCCGGGGTGCTGGCCGTGGCGCGGGCCGTATCCGGCGGCCTCGAACCGGGCGCCGTTAGATCGGACGGCGTGGGATAGAGTCCACGCGTGACACGTGACGAACTGGAAGCCCTTTCCTCGCACGAGCTGCACCACCTCGCCGTGCGCCGGGCGCTGCACCACGTTGACGTGGAGTTCTTCTGGGAGCTGCTGCGGGCCATCCCGGCGGCCGAAGCCTCCGAGGGGCACCCGGACGAGGCCGGGCGGGACGTCACCCATCTCTCCGTGCTGCTCGACGACGCGATCGACTCCGGCGAGGGCGACGTGGCCGAGGCGCTGCGCCCGCTCTACCTCGACTACCTGGAAAAGCACGGCGTCGGCAGCTGAGCCGGGGGCGGTTCACCCGGACCGTTCGGGCCGGTAAACAGCGAACGCGGGCCGGGACCTGCCTACGATCCCGGCCCGCGCGGGCTGGTCTCTTACTCGTTCTTGTCGAGGATGCCCTCGACCTCGATGGTGAGCGTGACCTTCTCGCTGACCGCGACGCCGCCGCCGGGGATCGGGCCGTTGTAGCTGACGCCGAAGTCGTGCCGGTTGATCTCGCCGCTGGCCGAGAAGCCCGCCCGGGTCCCGCCGTAGGCGTCCGGGCCGAAGCCGTTCACCTCGAGCTTCAGCGTGATCGGCCTGGTGGTGCCGCGGATGGTGAGGTCGCCGTCGAGGAGGAAGTCGTCACCGTCCGGCCGGACGCCGGTGGAGCGGAACGTCAGCGTCGGGTGCGACTCGACTTCGAAGAAGTCGGCGCTGCGGATGTGGTTGTCCCGGTTGGGCTCACCGGTGTTCACCGAGCTCAGGTCGACGGTGGCGGTGACGCTGGACTGCAGCGGGTCCGGCGCGGTGACGATGGTCCCTTCGAACTTGTCGAAGCGGCCGCGGACCTTGCTCACCATCATGTGCCTGACGACGAAGGACACCTCGGAGTGCACAGGGTCGATCGTCCACGTCCCGGCGACGTAGCCGGGAATCTCCACGGCAGTCTCGGTCATCTTTCCTCCAGGTAGAAAGTTCTTTGTCGTATGCGACTTTACTCGCGTGTGTTAGTTCCTTATAGTAAGTATAGATTGATTGAAGCGTCAAGCACTTGGGGACATGTCAGCTCAGGGGAAGTAACCTGGTGTGATACCAGGGAGGGAATGTCGTGGAATCCGGGCCAGCCGACCCGGAACGCGAGCCGTGTGAAGCGGCTTGCGGTCCGGCGGGGAACGGTGAACCGGGGCCGGCCGGCGAGCCTTCGAGCTGCCGCGCGCGGGAGGTCCTCCAGCGCGTCGGCGACAAGTGGTCGATGTACGTCATCGACCTGCTGGGGCAGGGCACGATGCGGTTCACCGAACTGCACCGCGGCATCGACGCCATCACCGCCAGGATGCTCACTGTCACGCTGCGCGGGCTGGAGCGGGACGGCATCGTGACCAGGACCATTCACCCGGTCATCCCGCCGCGGGTCGATTACGCGCTCACCCCTATGGGGCGCACCCTGCTCGACACCATCGGCCAGCTGGTCGCCTGGGCGGACAGTCACCTGGACGAGATTGACGCGGCCCGGGCCGCCTACGACGCCCGGCAGCCGGCCGAATAGGCTCGCCCGGGTGAGCGAGCAGACCACTCCGGATCACCCGAACGGCACGGAGAACGAGGCCGAAGCGGCGGACAGGCTGCGGCACGGCTCGTCGTTCGGCGCCGCCGCCGCGGCCTACGCCGAGCACCGCCCCGGCTATGCCGAGGCCGCCGTCCAATGGGCGCTGGAGCCGGTCCGGGACCGCCAGCCGGTCCGGGTCGCCGACCTCGGCGCTGGTACTGGCAAGCTGACCGCCACGCTGGCCGGCCTGGGGGCCGAGGTGACCGCGGTGGAGCCCGACCCGCAGATGCTGGCCGAGTTGCGGCGGGCGATGCCGGCGGTGCGTTCGGTGGCGGGGAGTGCGGAAGAGATCCCGCTGCCCGATGCCAGCCTGGACGCCGTCCTGGCCGGCCAGGCCATGCACTGGTTCGACATGGACCGCGCACTGCCGGAGATCGCCCGGGTGCTCCGGCCGGGCGGCGTGCTCGCCGGGCTGTGGAACGTGGACGACGACCGGGTCGGCTGGGTGGCTGGCCTGGCCGAGATCAGCAAGCGCAAGTCCAGCATCACGCTGACGAGGTGGCGCGACGGCGAGGCTCAGTCCCGGCAGGAGCGGCTGCTCGAAGCGGGCTCGGACCGGTTCGCCGCGGCCGAGGTGGGCGAGTTCGGGCACGGGCAGGCCCGCACCGCCGATTCGCTGCTGGCCACCATCGGCACGCACTCTCACCTCCTGGTCATGGAGGAGGCCGAACGGGCCCGGCTGCTCGCCCGGGCCGGCGAGTTCCTGCGCAGCCAGCCGGAGACCGCGCACGGCGAGTTCATGCTGCCGATGGTCACCGTGGTGCTGCGAACGCAGCGCCGCTAGCCTCCGGGCCGCCGGCGGCGCCGCTGCTGACTCGCGCGACCAGTTCGGGCTTGAACACGATACGGCGGTGCTCGTGCTGGCCGGGCCGGTCGGCCTCGTCGAGCAGGAGTTCGGCGGCGGCCCGGCCGAGCTGGTACTTGGGCTGGCGCACCGAGGTCAGCGGGACCGCGGCATCGGCGGCGAATTCGATGTCGTCGTAGCCGACTACGGCGAGGTCCCCCGGCACTGTCACCCCGGCCTGGCCCAGCCGCCGCAGCAGCCCGAGGGCGAGCATGTCGTTGGTGCCGAACACCGCGGTCGGTCTCGGCCCGCGGCCGAGCAGTTCGTCGGCCGCCGCCGCGCCGGCCCGCGCGTTCATGGCGGGCACGGTGACCTCGGTGAGAACGGCGGCGGGATCCAGCCCGGCCCGCTCTACCGCCCGGAGGGCGCCGCGGCGCCGGTCGGCGCACTGGCGGATCGCGACCGGCCCGTTGACCAGGGCGATGCGGCGGTGCCCGAGTGCCAGCAGGTGGCTGACCGCGATCTCCCCTCCGCGGCGGTCGTCGACGGCGACCGAGCACTGGCCGGCCGAACCCGGCCGGTCGAGCAGCACCACGGGAGTGCCCCGCTCCCGGATCCGGCGCAGCTCGGGCGCCCGGCCGTGGACCGGGGTGATGAGGATGCCGCGCACCCGCTGCTCCTCGAGCACGCGCAGGTACCTGTGCTCCTTGTCGTCCGCCTCGTCGGAGTTGCACAAGATCACGGCGTAACCCGCGGCCTGGGCGTAGTCCTCGACGCCGCGCGCGACCTCGGTGAAGAACGGGTTGGTCACGTCGAGCACGACCAGCCCGAGACAGCGGCTGCGGCCGGCCCGGAGCTGGCGGGCGGATCCGTTCGGGATGAAGCCGAGCTGCTCCATCGCGGCCTCGACGCGGGCCCGGGTGAGCGGCCGGACCAGGTCGGGATGGTTCAGCACGTTCGAGACGGTGCCGACGGCTACCCCGGCCAGGCTCGCCACGTCCTTCATGCCCGCAGCCATCAGCCCCTCCGGACCCTAACCGTTCACAGGCTGGCTCAATCCGCCCTCGGCGTTCCATCGTAGACGCCGCGGCCGGATAACGATTCGGCGGCGAGCGGCAGCCGGGTCATTGACACCCGTGCCGGCCGCGATCAGACTACGAACCTAATTGAAACGTTCCATTCGGGATGCGGAGGGAACCAGATGAGCGATTCCCCCGAGGGCGCGGGCCAGACGAGCGATCCGGCGAAGACGCGGACCAGATGAGCGACTCCTCGGAGGGCCCGGCCCCGGTCCTGGCCCTGCGGCACGCGGCCAAGTCGTTCGGGGCCGTGCAGGCCCTGGTCGACGGGTCGATCGAGCTGTCTTCCGGGGAAGTGCACGCCCTGGTCGGCGAGAACGGCGCGGGCAAGTCCACGCTGGTGAAGATCCTCGCGGGGGTGTATCAGCCGGACGCCGGGACGCTGCTGGCGGATGGCCTCCAGATTACGCTGCACGGCCCGGCGGCGGCGCTCGCGGCCGGGATCGCGGTCATCTACCAGGAGCCGGCCCTGTTCCCCGATCTGTCCGTGGCGGAGAACATGTTCATCGGCCGCCAGCCCCTGGCGTCTGGCCGGCGCATCGACCGGCGGGCCATGCGGACGGAGACGGCGGCGATATTCACCCGGCTCGGGGTCCAGCTCGACCCGGCGCGGATCGCCCGCGGCCTGTCCATCGCGGACCAGCAGGTCGTCGAGATCGGCAAGGCCATCTCGCTGGAGGCGCGGGTCATCGTGATGGACGAGCCGACCGCCGCGCTCTCGGCCGCCGAAGTGGACCGGCTCTTCGACGTGGTGCGGACACTGCGCGCCGCGGGCACCGCCGTCCTGTTCATCTCGCACCGGCTGGAGGAGGTCTTCGCGCTGTGCCAGCGGGTCACCGTGATGCGCGACGGCAGGCAGGTGCTCAGCCGGGAGCTCGCGGGCCTGGTCCCGGGCGACCTGGTCCGGGCCATGGTCGGCCGGGAGCTGGCCGAACGGCCGCCGGGCGAGCAGGTCGCACCGGGTGAGCCGCTGCTGACCGTGGACCGGCTCACCCGCGAGGGCGTGTTCACCGACATCTCCTTCACCGTCCGGGCGGGCGAGATCGTCGCCCTGGCCGGGCTGGTCGGGTCCGGGCGCAGCGAGGTGGCGCGGGCGATCTTCGGCATTGACCGGTACGACGCGGGCGCGGTCACGCTGCGCGGGCAGCGCCTCCGGCGCGGCTCGCCCACCGGGGCGATGGCCGCCGGGGTGGGGTTCGTGCCCGAGGACCGGCGCCAGCAGGGGCTGGTCATGGACATGTCGGTGCAGCAGAACGTGGCGCTGGCCTCGCTGGGGAGGCTGCGGCACGGGGGGATCATCCGGGCCTCGGCCGAGCGCGCGATGGCCGCCGACTGGGCGTCCCGGCTCACGATCAAGTACGGCAGGCTCAAAGACCCGGTGTCCATGCTCTCCGGCGGCAACCAGCAGAAGGTCGTGCTGGCCAAGTGGCTGGGCCGCAAGCCCGCGGTGCTGATCGTGGACGAGCCCACCCGGGGCATCGACGTCGCCACCAAGGCCGAGGTGCATCACCTCCTCGTCCAGCTCGCGCGCGACGGCGTGGGCGTGCTGATGATCTCCTCCGAGCTGCCTGAGGTGCTGCGGATCAGCGACCGGATCCTGGTCATGCGGGAGGGCCGGCTGATGACCGAGCTTGCGCACGCGGACGCCTCGGAGGAGGAGATCCTCTCCGCCGCCACCGGCCAGGCTCCGCCGTCTGGCGCGCCGCCGTGCGTCCTGCCGGAGGCAGGCCAGAAGGCAGCGCCGAACGAAGCGCCCCCGAGCGGAGCCGGACATTGAGCGCGCTGGTCTCGCAGAGCGAACGGCCGCCGCCGGCGGCGCCCGCGGGCACGGGTGCGCGCAAGCTCACCGAGCGCGCTTTCCGGATCAGGGAATCGGGCATCATCGTCGTCCTGGTCGTGTTCGTCGCCGTGACCGCGGCGATCCAGCCCCGGTTCCTCAACATCACGAACATCCAGTTCATCCTGGTCAACACCACGGTGTTCGCGCTGCTCGCGCTGGGCGAGACGATGGTCGTCATCAGCCGGAACTACGACCTGTCCGTAGGCTCCGTGCTGGGCCTGTCCGCGTACCTGTCCGCGAGCCTGTTCGGCGGCCACCCCGGCTTCCCCATCCCGCTGGCCTTCCTGGCCGGGCTGGGCATCGGCCTGGGGTGCGGGATGCTGAACGGCATCATGGTGGCGGCCGGCCGGGTGCCGAGCCTGGTCGTGACGCTGGCCACCCTGTACATCTTCCGCGGCATCGACATCCTGATCGTGGGGGGCAAAGAGGTGGTGGCCAACTCGCTGCCGTCCGGTTTCCTCGACATCCCCAAGGCCACCGTGCTCGGCATCCCCGCCATCGCCATCGCCATCGCGGTGGTGATCGCGATCGGCGCGTACTACCTGCGTTCCTTCCGCTCCGGCCGGGAGCTGTACGCGATGGGGTCAAACCCGGACGCCGCGCGGCTGGCCGGGATCCCGGTCGGCAGGCGCGTCTTCGTGGCCTTCACCGTGAGCGGCGCCATCGCCGGGGTGGCCGGCGTGCTGTGGGCGGCCCAGTACGGAACGATCGACTCGACCGCGGGCACCGGCTACGAGCTCCAGGTGATCTCCGCGGTGGTGGTCGGCGGGGTCGCGATCTTCGGCGGGAGCGGCAGCGCGGTGGGAGCGGCGCTGGGCGCGCTGCTGCTCAACACGATCAGCTCCGCGCTCTACGTGCTCGGCATCTCGCCGTTCTGGAACCAGGCGATCTGGGGGTTGCTGCTCCTGCTGGCCATCACCCTGGACCGGTTCATCTCGGTCAGGCTCACCGCCGCGCTGCGGGTGAGAGGAGCGCGCCATGAGTGACCGGATCCGCGCGTGGGCGGGCCCGCTGCTGCGCTGGGAAACCGGCCTCGCGCTGGTGGTCGTGATCATCGGCATCGTCGGCGCGTCGGTGTCCTCGCAGTTCTTCACCAGCAACAACATCTTCAACCTCGGGTTGTCCTACGGCGAGATCGCGATCATGACGCTGCCGATGACGCTGATCGTCATCAGCGGCGAGATCGACCTGTCCGTCGCCTCCATCCTGGGCATGTCCAGCGCCCTGCTCGGCTTCCTGTGGGCTCGGCACTGGCCGATGCTCGGCATCTTCCTCCTGGTCGCCGTGGTGGGGCTGGCGGCGGGCGCCATCAACGGCCTGCTCGTCACCCGGCTCGGGCTGCCCTCGCTCGCGGTGACCATCGGCACGCTCGCGGTGTACCGGGGCATCGCGACGATCCTGCTCGGCCCCAACACGGTCGCCAACTTCCCGGTCACGTACACCAACCTCGGGGTCAACGCCTTCCCGTTCACCGGCAACGACCTTACCTACTCCGCCGCGATCTTCATCGTGCTCGCGATCGTCTTCGGGATCGTCCTGCACGCGACCCCGTTCGGCCGTTCGGTCTACGCCATGGGCGCCAGCGTGGAAGCGGCCCAGTTCGCCGGGATCAGGGTCAAGCGGAACAAGACCATCCTGTTCATGACGTCCGGGCTGGTGTGCGCGCTGGCGGGCGTGCTGCTGACCTTCCGCCTCAACACCGCCGTGCAGAACAACGGGCTCGGCCTGGAACTCGCCGTGGTCGCGATCGTCCTGCTCGGCGGGGTGTCGATCTTCGGCGGCAAGGGCACCGTGATCGGCGTGGTGCTCGGCGTGCTCGCGTTCGCCGGCATCCAGAACGCGCTGTTCCTGACCGACTTCAACCAGGAAGCCGCCGGGATCGTCACCGGCGCGCTGCTGCTCCTGTCCGTCTTCGGCCGCAACGCGGCGTCCCTCTCCGGCCGGCTGCGGCGATGGCTGCCGACCGGCCCTGGGCGGGGTGGTGGGGTCCGTGCCAGCACTGGCCGGGGATCCGATCACCCGGCCGGGGCTACACCCCCGTGAACGCGGGGCCGCGGCACGCGGCTCCGCCCCAGCGAATCCGCCAGCTTCTCAGAGAGCCGAAATTGAAAGGATTCAGCACATGCAACTGAGACAGACGGCAGGCCTGGCCGTACCCCTCGTTATGGCGTCGGTCCTGCTCGCGGCGTGCAGTTCCTCGAGTTCGAGCCCATCGTCGGGCTCGACGGCAACCTCGGGCGCGTCCTCATCGGCCGCGGCCGGGCTGAAGACGGGCCTCAAGGTCTTCGTGATCCCGAAGAACCTCGGGAACAACTACTTCACCACGGCCGACAGCGCGAAGACAGGCGGCGCGATCGCCGCGCTCGAAGCGCTGGGCGAGACGGGCACCGAGACCAGCGGAACCGCGGCCACCCCGGCCTCACAGATCCCGGCCATCCAGGCGGCGATCAGCAAGGGCGCCAACGCGCTCATCGTGTCGGCCACCGACCCGACGGCGCTGTGCCCCACGCTGAACTCCGCGATGAAGCGCGGGATCACCGTCGTCACCTACGACTCGGACGCGCCGGGCTGCCGGGACGTGTTCATCAACCAGGCGTCGACCGCCCAGATCGGGACCAGCGAGGTCGACGTGCTGGCCAAGCAGATCAACCAGACCGGGGACATCGCGGTCGTGTCCGCCGCATCCTCCGCCACCAACCAGAACGCGTGGATCGGGTACATGAAGCAGCAACTGAAGAAGTACCCGAAGATGAAGCTGGTATCAGTCGTCTACGGTAACGACGACCCGACCACGTCGACCCAGGTGACCCAGGGACTGCTTCAGCGGTACCCGAACCTGAAGGGCATCATCTCGCCCACTACCGTCGGGATCGCCGCCGCGGCGGCGGTGCTCGACACGCCCAAGTACCGCGGCAAGATCGCGCTGACCGGGCTCGGCACCCCGGATTCGCTGAAGAAGTACGTATCCGACGGCACCATCAAGGAGTTCGTGCTGTGGAAGCCGAACGACCTCGGCTACCTGGCCGGCTACGCCGCGGTGCAGGTGGCGTCGGGCAAGCTCAACGGCTCACAGGGCCAGAAGTTCACCGCGGGCAAGCTGGGCTCGTTCACGGTCGGCGCGGACAAGACCATCCTGCTCGGCCCGCCGTTCGTTTTCACCTCCGACAACATCAACCAGTTCGACTTCTGACCCGCAACCCGGATGATCGTGGATCTCTGCACCCCCGATAAGGGGTGCAGAGATCCACGATCCCGGATCCGAGAGTGGAGATGAACACCAAATGCGTGACCTGACCGCAGTCAAGGCAGCGCTGAAGGGGCACGAGATCGAGCTGCCGTCCTGGGCCTTCGGGAACTCGGGGACGCGGTTCAAGGTATTCGGCCAGCCGGGAGTGCCCCGCACGCCGTGGGAGAAGGCCGAGGACGCGGCGCAGGTGCACCGCTTCACCGGGGTGGCGCCCAGCATGGCCGTGCACATTCCGTGGGACAAGGTGGACGACTACGCGGCGCTGGCCCGGCACGCCCGCGATCTCGGCATCCGGATCGGCGCCGTCAACGCCAACGTGTTCCAGGACGAGGATTACAAGCTGGGCAGCGTCTGCCACCCGGACCCGAGGGTGCGCAAGAAAGCAGTCGGCCACCTGCTCGAATGCGTCGACGTGATGGACGCCACCTCCTCACGCGACCTGAAGCTGTGGTTCGCCGACGGCACCAACTACCCCGGCCAGGACGACATCAGGGCCAGGCAGGACCGGATGGCCGAGGCGCTGGCCACCGTCTACGCCAGGCTCAGCGGCGACCAGCGGATGCTGCTGGAGTACAAGCTGTTCGAGCCGTCGTTCTACACCACCGACGTCCCCGACTGGGGCACCAGCCTGGTGCACTGCCAGGCCCTCGGCCCGAAGGCTCAGGTGGTGGTGGACACCGGCCACCACGCCCCCGGCACCAACATCGAGTTCATCGTGGCCATGCTGCTGCGAGCCGGGCGATTGGGCGGCTTCGACTTCAACAGCCGCTTCTACGCCGACGACGACCTCATGGTGGGCGCGGCCGACCCGTTCCAGCTGTTCCGGATCATGCACGAGGTAGCCGGCGCGGACGCGCTCAAGCCCGCGGCGGGGATCGCGTTCATGCTCGACCAGTGCCACAACATCGAGCCCAAGATCCCGGCCCAGATCCGCTCGGTCATGAACGTCCAGGAGTCCACGGCCAAGGCGCTGCTCATCGACACCGACGCATTGGCAGCGGCCCAGCAGGCCGGGGATGTCCTCGGGGCCAACGCCGCCATGATGGACGCCTTCAGCACCGACGTCCGGCCGCTGCTCGGCGAGCTGCGCGAGGAGTCCGGGCTGGACCCGGACCCGCTCGCGGCCTACGCCCGGTCGGGCTACGGGGAGAAGATAGTGGCCGAACGGGTGGGCGGGACGCCGGCCGGCTGGGGATCCTGAGAATCGTGAGCGAGACGCAGATCACCGAGCTGATCGCGCGGTCCAACCGGCTGGGCGCGGACCCGCGGAACACCAACTTCGCCGGCGGCAACACCTCGGCCAAGGGCGCCGCCACCGACCCGGTCACCGGCGAGGATGTCGAGCTGATGTGGGTGAAGGGCTCCGGCGGTGACCTGGGCACGCTGAGGCCAGCCGGGCTGGCCGTGCTCCGGCTTGACCGGCTCCGCGCGCTGGCGGACGTCTACCCGGGCGTGGACCGCGAGGACGAGATGGTGGCGGCGTTCGACTTCTGCTTGCATGGCAAGGGAGGAGCCGCGCCGTCGATCGACACCGCCATGCACGGCCTGCTGCCGGCGCCGCACGTGGATCACCTGCACCCGGACTCCGGCATCGCGCTGGCAGCCGCGGCGGACGGGGAGAAGCTGACCCGGCGGTGCTTCGGCGACCGGGTGGCGTGGGTGCCGTGGCGGCGGCCCGGCTTCCAGCTCGGCCTGGATATCGCCGCCATCGCCGCGGCCAGCCCGCAGGCCATCGGGGTCGTGCTGGGCGGGCACGGCATCACCGCGTGGGGCGAGACCAGCGCCGAGTGCGAGGCCCGGTCGCTGGAGATCATCCGCACCGCGGCGGAGTTCATCGAGGCCAACGGGAAGCCAGACCCGTTCGGCCCGGTCATCGCGGGCTACGAGCCGATGCCCGCAGCCGGCCGGCGCGCCCGCGCGGCCGAGCTGGCCCCGCTGATCCGTGGCCTGGCCTCGACCGACCGCCGGCAGGTCGGGCACTACACCGACTCCCCCGCCGTGCTGGACTTCCTGGCCCGGGCCAGCCACCCGGCGCTGGCCGCGCTCGGCACCTCGTGCCCGGACCACTTCCTGCGCACCAAGGTACGGCCGATGCTGCTCGACCTGCCGCCGGACGCCTCGACCAAGGCGGCCGCGGGCCGGCTGCGGGAGCTGCACCAGGCGTACCGGGAGGACTACCGGGCCTACTACGAGCGCTATGCGGACGCCGCCTCGCCGCCGATGCGCGGCGCGGACCCGGCCGTCGTGCTGGTGCCCGGCGTCGGCATGTTCAGCTTCGGCGCGGACGCCCAGACCGCGCGGGTGGCGGGCGAGTTCTACCTCAACGCGATCAACGTGATGCGCGGCGCCGAGGCGGTGTCCGCCTACCAGCCGATACCGGAGAGCGAGAAGTTCCGCATCGAGTACTGGGAACTCGAAGAGGCCAAGCTGCGGCGCCGCCTTCAAGGGACGAAGCCGAAGCCGCTGGCCGGGCGCGTCGCGCTGGTCACCGGGGGCGGTTCCGGCATCGGCCGGGCCACCGCTCAGCGGCTCGCCGCCGAGGGCGCCTGCGTGGTCGTGGCCGACCGGGACGCCGATTCGGCCCGGGCGGTGGCTGACGAGATTGGTGCCGACGGCCCGGGGTCGCGGGACGTCGCGGCGGCGGTGACCGCGGACGTGACCGACGAGGACGCGGTGGCGGCCGCGTTCGGCGCGGCCGCGCTGGCCTTCGGCGGCGTGGACCTCGTGGTCAACAACGCGGGCCTGTCCATCTCCAAGCCGCTGCTGGAGACGACCCTGGCCGACTGGGATCTGCAGCACGACGTGATGGCCCGCGGCTCGTTCCTGGTCTCCCGCCAGGCCGCGAAGGTCATGACCGAGCAGGCGATGGGCGGCGACATCGTCTACATCTGCAGCAAGAACGCGGTCTTCGCCGGGCCGTCGAACGTGGCCTACGGCGCGGCAAAGGCCGACCAGGCGCACCAGGTCCGGCTGCTGGCCGCCGAGCTCGGCGACATCGGCGTCCGGGTGAACGGCATCAACCCGGACGGGGTGGTGCGCGGCTCCGGGATCTTCGCCTCCGGCTGGGGGGCGCAGCGCGCGGCGGTGTACGGCGTGCCCGAGGACGAACTCGGCGCGTTCTACGCCCGGCGCACGCTGCTCAAGCGGGAGGTCCTGCCCGAGCACGTGGCCGCGGCCGTGCTCGCGCTGTGCGCCGGCGACCTGCCGCTGACCACCGGCCTGCTCATCCCGGTCGACGCCGGGATCGCGGCCGCATTCCTCCGTTGACCGGCGTCACCGTCGCAGCGGTCGACCTGGGCGCCTCGGGCGGCCGGGTGATGGCCGGGCAGGTGAGCGACCCGGGCGTCACGCTGCACGAGGTGCACCGGTTCCCCAACGAGCCGGTGACCGCGGGCGGCACGCTGTACTGGGACATCCTCCGCCTGTACGCCGACGTCCGGCACGGCCTGGAGCTGGCCGCGCGCCAGTTCTCGCTGGCCAGTGCGGGCATCGACTCCTGGGGCGTGGATTTCGGGCTGCTCGACGCGTCCGGAGCGCTGCTCGGCAACCCGGTGCACTACCGGGACGCACGCACCACCGGCGTGCCGGCCCGGGTGCACGCGGCGGTGCCCGCAGCCGAGCTCTACGCGGCCACCGGCATCCAGCAGATCCCGTTCAACACGATCTATCAGCTCGCAGCGACACCCGTGCTCCCGCACGCGGCGACCATGCTGCTCATCCCGGACCTGATGGCGTACTGGCTCACCGGGGTGCCCGGAGCGGAAATCACCAATGCCTCGACCACATCGCTGCTCGAAGTCCGGGCCCAGGCCTGGGCCACCGGGCTGATCGAGAAGGCAGGGCTCCCGTCGCGCATCTTCCCGCCGCTGCGCCGGCCGGGCGAGGTGATCGGTCCCATCCTGGGGCCGAACGGGCCGGGTTCGGAGCTCCCGCTCATCGCGGTGGGCTCCCATGACACGGCGTCGGCGGTGGCGGGCGTGCCCGCCGCGGGCCCGGACTTCGCCTACATTTCCTCGGGGACCTGGTCGCTGGCCGGGATGGAGCTCGACGCGCCGGTGCTGACCGCGGAGAGCCGCGCCGCCAACTTCACCAACGAGGCCGGCGTCGACCAGACGATCCGGTACCTGCGCAACCTGACTGGCCTGTGGCTGCTGCAGCAGAGCGTGCGCTGCTGGCCGGGGGAGTCTCTGGACGATCTGCTGGCCGAGGCGGCGCGGGTCCCCCGGCTGCGGTTCGTCATCGATCCCGATGATCCAGTGTTCGTGCCGCCGGGTGACATGCCGGGCCGGATCGCCGCCTGGCTGGCCGGCCGGGGTGAGGCCGTCCCGGCTGGCCCGGTCGAGACCGTGCGCTGCGTCCTGGACAGCCTGGCGCTGGCCTACCGGCGCGCGATCGCCGAGGTCCAGTCGCTGTCCGGGCGGCACGCGGACGTGGTGCACATCGTCGGCGGCGGGGCCCGCAACGCGCTGCTGTGCCAGCTCACGGCCGACGCCACCGGTCTGCCCGTGATCGCCGGGCCCGCCGAGGCCACGTGCTTCGGCAACGTGCTCGTCCAGGCCCGTGCCCTGGGCGCGGCGCCCGGCGACCTGGCCGGGATGCGCGCGCTGATCCGGTCCACCCAGCCGCTGCGCTCGTTCACGCCGACCGGGGACAGCACCCGGGCCTGGGCGCAAGCCGCCGCCAGGATCTGACCTGACCGTGAACATCCGTCCTCGTCGTGTCGTGCTCTGAGCGGCCACCCACGACACGGAGGTAAACCGCGTCATGTCAGAATCCGAAACCGTCGCGGCGACTAGGCGGAACAGCTCGCTGGTGATCCGCGGTGCCGAGCCGGCCGATCACGAGGCGATTCACGGTGTCGTGCTCGGCGCGTACGCCCGGTACGCGGGCCAGCTCGTCCCCGAGGTCTTCTCGCGTCAGCTGGCGAACCAGCTCGACCTGGAAACATACGCCAGCTACGGGCGCCTGCTCGTGGCGGCGACGCGCGAGAGAGTCCTGGGTTTCGCGGTGTTCTATCCGGACGGCTCGGTGCACGACTCCGGCTTCCCGTCCGGCTGGGCCGCCGTGCGCGTGCTCGCCGTCCACCCGGGCGCGGACGGGCCCGGTGTCGCGCGCGCCCTCCTGGGCGCGTGCGAGCGCCTGGCCGCGGAAGCCGGGGCGCCGGTGCTCGCGATCCGCACGGCCGGCTTCATGACCGATGCCATCGCCGGCTACGAGCGGCTCGGCTACCGCCGGGCGCCGGAGTTCGACGGCGGGGCACCGGACGCGTCGGTCGCCCAGCTCCGCTACGTGGCCCAGATGTATATGAACCTGGCCCGTTAACTGCGTCCTGATAGCCGATGGTCGTTACCGGCTTACAGGCTCCCCGGCGAGCCAGGCGGCGCCGCGCTGGTACAGCCGCTCCAGCCCTGCGGCCTCGGGGCCGCGCAGGCCCGGCATGTCGGGCTTGACCGGGTAGCCGACCCGGACCTGGAGGTAGGCCAGGTGCCGGTAGCCCTCGGGGAAGCGGGCGAGCAGTCCGGGGTCCAGGACGAGGTTGGCGGCCGGGTCGACGGTGTCGATCCGGTCCTTCTCGTAAATGGGCTGGCGCAGCACGATCCCCCAGCGGCCGTCGCGTTTCTCGAAGAAGTCGTAGAACCGGCCCAGGCAGTTCACGTCGCACAGCACGCCGTCGACCTCGGCCCGCTGCATGATCGTCATCCGGGTCTGCGCGATGGCCCGGGTCCCGTTCAGCGTGATCCGGCAGCCGCCGGTGAAGTGCAGGATGTTCACGCCGCGGGCGGCGCCTTCCTGGCTGACCCTGATGAAGTCGTCCTTCGGCCCCTGGAACCAGGTGGCCATCATGTAGCCGTCGTCGTGCCAGCAGGCCCGGAAGGCGTCCCAGTCGCCTGAGTCCCTGGCGCTGGCCCAGGTCTCGACGACGTCGCGGATGGCGAGGCGATCGGCAAGCGTGGCGTCCACCCTGCGCACGCTATTGCATGGGGAAAGGCGGGCACCACGCCCGTTCGGCATAAATGTCCTTCCCTCCGGCCATGATGGGGGTATGACGGCCGGCGGGGAGTTCGACGCAAGCCCGGTCCGGGCCTTCCTCCCCGGACCGGGCGGGCGAGAACTGACGGGGGCTGCCCGTAGAATCACCGGGTGGGCTCGCCCCTGAGTGACGCGGCAGCCGAGGTGCTGCGCCGCGTATACGGCTACGACTCGTTCCGCGGCCAGCAGCTCCAGATCATCGAGCACGTCTGCGCCGGCGGTGACGCGGTCGCGCTCATGCCGACCGGCAGCGGCAAGTCGCTGTGCTATCAGATCCCCGCGCAGGTGCGCGAGGGCACCGGCGTGGTCATCTCGCCGCTGATCGCCCTGATGCAGGACCAGGTCGACGCGCTGAACGTGCTCGGCGTGAAGGCGGGCTTCCTCAATTCGACCCAGGATCCCGATTCCCGGCGGGGCGTCGAGTACGCGTTCATGGACGGCAAGCTGGACCTGCTCTACCTGGCGCCGGAGCGGCTGCGCACCGAATCGGCGCTGCGCCTGCTCGACCGCGGCACGATCTCGCTGTTCGCCATCGACGAGGCGCACTGCGTGGCGCAGTGGGGGCACGACTTCCGGCCCGACTACCTGGGCCTGTCCGTGCTGCACGAGCGGTGGCCCGCGGTGCCGCGGATCGCGGTGACGGCCACCGCGACCGAGCAGACCCGCGCGGAGATCGTCGCGCGGTTGTCGCTGAGCGGTGCCCGTCAGTTCGTGGCGAGCTTCGACCGGCCCAACATCCAGTACCGGATCGAGCCGAAGAACGAGCCGCGCCGTCAGTTGCTCCGGCTGCTGCGGACCGAGCATCCGGGCGAGGCCGGCATCGTCTACTGCCTGTCCCGGGCGTCGGTGGAGAAGACCGCGGAGTTCCTGTGTGGCGAAGGGCTGGTGGCGATGCCGTACCACGCCGGGCTCGACGCGCAGACCCGTTCGGTGAACCAGTCGCGGTTCCTGCGGGAGGACGGGCTGATCATGGTGGCCACGATCGCGTTCGGGATGGGGATCGACAAGCCGGATGTCCGCTTCGTCGCGCACCTGGACCTGCCCCGTTCGGTCGAGGGGTACTACCAGGAGACCGGGCGGGCCGGCCGGGACGGGCTGCCGGCCACCGCCTGGCTCGCCTACGGGCTGGCCGACGTGGTGCAGCAGCGGCGTCTCATCGACGACTCGGATGGCGATCTCGCGCACCGCCGCCGGCTGGTGGCGCACCTGGACGCGATGCTCGCGCTGTGCGAGACGGCCGGGTGCCGGCGACAGCAGATGCTGGCGTACTTCGGGGAAACCGGGACGGGCCCGTGCGGCAACTGCGACACGTGCCTGTCGCCCCCTTCGGTCTGGGACGGCACGGTGGCGGCGCAGAAGCTGCTCTCCACCGTGGAGCGGGTGAGACGTCTCGGGGGCCCTGCGTTCGGGGCCGGGCAGCCCATCGACATCCTGCTGGGTCGCAAGACGCCGCGGGTGCTGTCGTACGGGCACGATTCGCTGTCCACGTTCGGCATCGGCGGTGAACTGACCGAGGGCGAGTGGCGGGGCGTGGTCCGGCAGCTGCTGGCTTCCGGGCTGCTCGCGGTCAAGGGTGACCACGGCACGCTGGCGCTGACCGACCTGAGCGGCGAGGTCATGCGCGGCGAGCGGCCGGTCGTGTTCCGCCGGGATCCGCCGAAGGTCCCGGCCCCGCCGCGGAGTAAGCGGGCGGCGGCCGGTTCCGGTGCGGGTACCGGTTCCGGTGCGCGTGCTGGTGCTGGTGCTGGTGCTGGTGCTGGTGCGGCCGCTGCGGAACTGCCACCCGAGGCGGAGCCGGTGTTCGAACGGCTGCGCGCGTGGCGGACGTCGGTCGCTAAGGAACTCGGCATGCCGCCGTACGTGATCTTCCACGATTCGACCCTGCGGCTCATCGCGGCCTCGCCGCCGTCGACGCTGGACGAGCTGAGGCAGATCAACGGCGTCGGCGCTACCAAGCTGGACAAGTACGGCCAGGCGATCCTGGCCGTACTCGCCGAGGACGGCGCCAGCTGAGCTACGGCAGCTTGACCAGGAGGTTCAGGACCCGGGTGAACTGGGTCGCGCTGAAGTTGTCGTCGCTGATCATCGAGACGCCGGCCAGGCCGGGGCCGCCGATGATGGTCATGCCCTCGTAGTTGTCCAGCAGCGGGTTGGCCTGGGTTTCCCGGGACGGGGCGCCGAGGGTGGGGCAGGCGACCAGGTTCGCCACCAGCTTCTTGCTCACCACCTCCCCGGCGGGTGCCAGCGACAGGTTCGCCACGGTGCTCACGTCCGGCGCGGCGTGGACGCCGGTGACCGCGTAGAGCTCCTCGGAGTTGCCGGCCGTAGTCGAGAACGCGGCCTCCTCCACGAGCAGGGAGTCACGGCCGTAGGCCTGGACCTCGGGGATGCGGTTGCCGGCCTCGGTCCGGTAGGCGATCTGCTTGGTCAGCTGCCAGTTCCCGTGCCGGTCGAGGTCGTAGACGAGAAACCGGTGCAGGGTCGCGTCGCCGCTGGACGACACGTCACCGGACAGGGCACCCTCCATGGCCGCGACGATCTCGTGGCCGGAGCGCGAGATCGTGAGCCCCTCCAGGGTGGCGTTGCTCGTGGCCTGGCCCTCCGGCGTGGTGCCGGTCACCGCGAACCGGGCCGGGACGGGCAGGGATGCCTTCTGCACGCCGTCGCGGCCGTAGATCCTGATGGAGGGTTCGGTCTCGGAGCTGACCAGGTAGTTGCCATCGGGCAGCACGGCGAGGCCCTCGTTGTCCGAGTTGGTCCCGTCGTACGCCGTTCCGTCGGGCTGGCGCAGCACGAGCGGATCCCGGATCACGGTGGGGTGGGCCAGGTTGCGGAAGAACCAGATGCGCGCCGGGTCGGTGCCGTGGTTGTCGACCGCCGATACCCAGGCGGCCGAGCGCGGGTCCCAGGCGAGCGAGGACAAGCCGCCGAGCGTCACGCCGTGATAGACAAGCTTGTCGAGGCTGTCGCTGAAGCTGACGGCAAAGCCAGCGGGCGGGCAGGCGCGCGAGGCGGCGACCCCGGCCGGGCCGGCCGCCGTCCGGGCATCGGCACGGGTAGCCGGGGCCAGCGCCAGGATGGCCGATGCCGTGGCCGCCGCGGTGACGATGAACCAGGGTCGTGCGAGTCTCATGGTCAGCCTTCCGGTGCGAGAACGTGGAATCTACGTCTATCGCGGCCGGACGGCCGGACGGCGTCGGGCCGTCGACGACGACCCGAACGCTGGCCTACCGGCCCAGGACGCAGTCGCCACAGTAGGCGGGCCGTTCGGGCGACAGGCGGTAGATGAGGCAGCAGTTCCGGCGGCGGAAGCCCCGCAGCGGACGGCCCTGGTAGGTGCCGGTCAGGTCCGGATGCGCCAGCAGCGCCGCCGCGGCTTCGGCCGCCCGGCCGGCCAGGTCCGGCCGGGCCGCCGCGATCATGGTGGCGGCGCCGTTGACGGCCGACGCGACGTTGCCCCAGAGCACGCGCGGCGAGACCGCCATCGCCTCGACGGCCCGGACGATCTGGGTGACGGGACCGGCGAGCAGTGCGGCGGTCGCGGCCGTACCCGGCTCGGCGGCTATCGCCTCCTCGGCCAGGGAGAGCCGGTCCTCGGCCAGGGAGAGCCGGTCCTCGGCCAGGGAGAGCCGGAACGGGCCGCCGAGCGCGGGTACCCAGCGGGCCTGCGTGGTGTCGACGGGCAGCACCCACCCGACGGTCGCGGCGCCAAGGGCCGGGGACAGCAGCCGGGCGCACAGCCCGAGCTGAGCGATCGAGGCCGCCACGCGGAACTCGACGGCGGCGGCCGGGCACCCGGCGGCCGCCGCGAGCCGCTCGCGTACCTCGCCGATCCGGCCGGCCATCGCGTCTGGTGAACCGGTCAGCTCGCCGAGCGGTTGCCACGGCGGGCGCACCGGCGAGCCGGGGCGGTGAACGTCCACCGCGAAGTAGGGGCCGAGCGCGGCCAGGTCCGCCAGCAGCCGGGCCCCGGCGGCCGGCGGGATAGCCCGGGTCACACTCCGGCGGTCTCCCTGACCTGGCGCAGCTCGGCCCGGGCAGGCCCGGGGGCGAGCAGCCGGTCCGCCAGCGGCGCGAAGATCAGCCCGATGGCACCCCACAGGACGAGCTGCGCGGCGATGGAGTACAGCCGGAAGTTGAACAGCACGTCGGCCGGGAAGCCGGGATAGACGATGACGCCCTTGGCGTTCCTGAGCGGCAGCGGCGTCTCGGTGGCGTGGTTGCCGTACAGGTGCTGGTTCACCGCCAGGTGGCCGAACGCCGGCAGGAGCGCCATGACCGCGCCGATCAGCACGGCGAACCCGGCCGCGGCGATCAGGGCGGCGTTCCAGGTGCCGAAGCGCGTCTTGAGCCGCTGCCCGGCCCAGACCGCCAGGACCAGCAGCGCGACCGAGGCCACCACCATGACCAGGTAGAGCTCGCCACGCTGGCGGATGGTCTCGGGATGACCGATGGACGGCGGGTTGGCCGGGTACTTGATGAACGGCACCAGGTACAGGGCCACGAACCCGCCGCCGGCGACCAGCAGGGCCAGCGTCCGGGCCCGCACGTTGCCCACCCGGCCCAGGTACAGCGCGTAGGCCACCGCGAACAGCGCGCCCATGGCCGCGCCGAACGCGATCATCCCGACGCCGATGCCGACGTTGGCCTGGATCGTCCGGCTGAAGATGTCCGGTCCCTCGTCGGGAGCGGGCAGCCCGGCCGCCTTGTCGAGGGCGGCTATCACCGCGTCCCGGCCCGACCCGTAGTTGATTGCCTGGTTAATGACCGGCTCGGCGAAGATCCTGGCGAAGGCGAACGCAAGCAGGCCCGCGATCGCGCCCGCGAGGACGCCGCGGAGAATGAGTTTCTTCTCCATGCCTGCGACAGACCCGCCCGGTCAGTGGCAGGGGAAGCCGAGGAAGTGGCGCGCGTCGTGCACGAAATCGTGGATGAGGGTGGACTTGCCGAACACCGACGTCGCGCCCTGGTCCACGCCGATGAAGTAGTACACCGCGACCGCGAGGACCGCGGCGCCGAGCAGCCAGAACAGGCCCTTCGAAATCGGCAGGGCAACGGGTTTGGCGGCAGCTCTCGGGGTGGAAAGAACGGCCATCTCAGAATCCTCCTCCGGGGATCGTGCGTCCCCTCCGTCCAGTGGAGCGGCGCGATGCCCGAAGATCTGACTCACAAGCGTGACGCCTGCTCACAGTGGCGCGACCGTGCCGGACTCTCACCGGCTTCCTCGGGATCATTGCCCAGCTAAACAGTAACCTTCTCGTTCACGAGTGCGCAAGCAGGGTCAGCTGCCGTCGGGATAGCCGCCGCGGTGCAGCACGATCGGGAAGTGCGGCAGGGTGACCGGACGGCGGACCTGGGCGCGCCAGTTGTCCGGATACGGCTCGAGCCCGCCGAACAGGACGGGCGGCTGGCCAGCGGCCAGCGGTTCGAGTGAGGCCCGGAGGGCGTCGGCCACGCCTGAGGCGAAGCGGTCATGCCAGCGCTGCTCGATCGTGCCCGTGAGTTCGTGGTAGAGGTGCTGCGCGTCAAGCCCCCGCGGGGTGAGCCGGGCGACCTTGCCCCGGCTGGCGGCCGGGTCGGGCTCTTCGGCGGCCAGGTCACCCCGGGTCAGGATGCCCAGCGCCCAGCGGACGGACTCCTTGGAGGTGCCGGTCAGCGCCGGGAGGTCGCGCAGCCGGGTCCCCTCGCGGCCCAGCACGCGCAGCACGTTCGCGGCGACGGCCAGGGCGAGCCCGGCTTCGCGCTCGTACTCGAGGGCGAACGCCAGCAGGGCCCGGGACAGCAGGGCGGACAGCGGCAGCGCCCCCGGCGCCGTGCCGTCGGGTCGGGGCGGGAGCCGGGGGTCCGGGCCCTGGCTGAGCAGGGCCGCGCCGAGGATCGGCAGGCAGTCGGGCAGCCCCGGATCCAGCCGGCTGACCATGCTGATGAGCGGGTCTCGCAGGCGGCTGAGCTGATCCGCGCCGAGGCGCTCGCGCCAGCGCTGCTCGATGAATCCGGGCAGCGGCTGCCAGATCTCGCGCGCCCGCAGGCCGGCCGCTGTCGCGCGCAGCACGGCGGCCGGGCCCGGGCGGGCGTGGTTTACCTTCCGGGCGGTGCCGTCGATGGTGATGTAACCCCAGCGGCGCATGCCGTCCAGGTTGGTCCCGGTGCGGGCGCGGGCTTCGAGGTCGCCGACGGTGATGGGCTCGCCGGTGACGTAGCGCATGCAGGTCTCCCACATGGCCAGCGACACCAGCCACGGCGCCGGGGCGCCGTCGCCGGGGCCAGACGCCCCGTGGCTGGTGGTGCGGTGCGGGAGGCGGTGTTCGGCCTCATTGTCGAACTCGATCGTGTACGCGACCAGCGCCTGGGACAGCAGGGCCGACAAGGGAAGAGCCCCGTCGTGCCGCTGGGGTGGATGGCTGGGCGTCTGGCGTGCCGCCGGGCGCGGCGGCCGGACCCGGGCCGGCGCGGGTGCGGCGGGGCCGGGGCTGGCTACGAGCAGGCCGGCGGCGCGGAGGCGGTCGCTTCCGGCGGCTGTTGGCCGGCCCTCGCCGTTCTCGGCCGCGAGGGGCCAGCCGGTTCTGGCGAGGAGCGCTTCGGCCTCGGCACCCTCGAACGTGGACCTGGCCGGCTCCCCCAGCGCCGCCACCGTGGCCTGGAAGCGGGCGCGGCCGGCGTCGCCACGGGGCCGGGACAGGGACACGCTGATGGCCAGGCTGCTGCCCGGCGCGGCGACCTGCCGGAACTGCCGGAGGACATCCTCCAGGACGGCAGGCTCCAGGTAGACGGCCACTCCTTCGAGCAGGAACAGGCTGGGCACGTCCGGGTCGAGCCCGGCCGCGCGCAGCCGGCCGGCCACCGGGTCGCGGGTGAAGTCGGCCTCGACGAACCGAACCTGGGACGCGTCGATGCCGAGCCGATCGAGGCGCTCGAGCTTGTCCCGCTGGGTCGCGGGATGGTCGACCTCGAACCAGCGGACGCCCGGCTTGGCGTACCGGAACGCGCGGCCGTCGTAGCCGGCCGCGCCCACCACAACCTGTGTCACGCCGCGGCCGAGCGCGCCGGTAACGGTCCGGTCGAAGAACGCGGTGCGCGCGGCTAGGTAGTCGTGCATCCGGCTGGCCGGGGCCTGCCGCCCGGCCGCCACGTCGACGGCCAGCGCGTGGTCCGCGGCGGGGTCACCGTAGTCAGCGGGGACCCGGGTGAAGTCCAGGCGGTGCGCCGCCACCCGGCGCGCGGTTTGCGATGGGCCCCCGTGCTCCATGTCACCTCATTCTGGCACGCGCAGCCGATGCCCAGATGAGCGGCATATGGCCCGCCCTGTGACAAGGTGACGAGCATGACCACTGCTTCTGCACCCCGCGCCGTCCGGCTCGAGCGCATCGAGAACACCAGGTACCTCGTCACGAACGACCGCGGCGGCCAGATCACCATCGGCTCCGGCGGAGGCACCGACTTCACCCCGGTCGACCTGCTCCTCGCTGGTATCGGCGGCTGCACGGCGGCGGATGTCGATGTCCTGACGGCACGCCGGGCCGAGCCCGACTCGTTCGAGATCGCCGTGGACGCGAACAAGGTCCGCGACGAGTCGGGTAACCACCTGACCGACATCGTGGTGACCTTCCGGATCAGGTTCCCCGAGGGCGAGCAGGGCGACAAGGCACGGGCGCTGCTGCCGGACGCAGTCAAGAAGTCCCATGACCGGCTGTGCACGGTGAGCCGCACCGTGGAACTGGGCACGCCCATCGCGAGCCGGATCGTATGAGCTGATTCCCGGCCGGGCCTGCGTCCAGCTTGGCGGGCGCACCACCAGGCGCATTCGGTGAATGTGACTCTCTATCGCCTCTAGAGACCAGGGCCGGCTGGCCGGACACCGACGGCGTGGCCGTGGCGCAGCCGCCGCCACCGCCACCACCGCCACCGCCACCGCCACCGGGGATGCCCGCACGTTAGGCGGGCGTACGGGAGCGGCGCTGAAACGGCGCTGAACGGGA
>Ga0081540_1000907_pt1 | contig 26759 bp, 23 predicted proteins | sample TabmetS2T1R1_FD_71024 | JGI IMG/M metagenome (GOLD analysis project Ga0081540, IMG submission 71024) | Tabebuia heterophylla rhizosphere microbial communities from the University of Puerto Rico - S2T1R1 | ecosystem: Host-associated > Plants > Roots > Rhizosphere ...
ACCCGTCGACCACGGTAGCGCTTCGCGCGAACCCGAGGATGTCGAGCTGACGATCGGCGTAGGTGAACGTCGGTGCGCTATCAAAGGTGCTGATGCGTGGGCATCGATGCAGAATATCCGCTGATAGCTCGTCGACGCCTACCTGCTCATTGCCCGACCACGTCGCCAACACCCAGCTGTCGCGGAACAGTTCGATGTGAGGGTAGCCGTCGACGAATCCGGTGGGCAGCAACGTGACATCGACTGCACGCATGCGGGAATCCAGATTGTCAACCGTGTGCGCGCCGACGTTTTCGAATCGCAGTCGAACCTGCGGCGCCTGCTTCTCCACCATGCCGATCAACCTGTTGCCCAGCACCACTTGCACGTAATCTGACGCCATGATCCGGAATTCACGCTCGGATCGGGCCGCGTCGAAATAGGGCTCAGTGTCGAAAGTGGCTTGCAGTGCGTGCATCGCGTCGTCCACCTGGCTACTCAACGCCAACGCCAGGGGCGAGAGCACATACCGCAATCCCTGCCGCTCCAGCAGTGCGTCATTGAAGTGGCGGCGAAGCTTGCCCAAAGACGCGCTCATCGCCGGTTGGGTCACGCACAACCGCTGGGCAGCGCGGGTCACATTACGCTCCTGCAGCAGCGCATTCAGAGCCGGCAACAGATTCAAGTCGATGCCCCGCAGGCTCGTCCTCTTCACACCCATAACACCTCGTCGAATAGCCGTTACAGGCGTCAAGGCCGGTTCGCGGGTAGCCCTGGTCGCCGTCGCTGTCATTGCCGATCACCTCCGTTGGCGAAGAGGTCCAGTACAGGCGCCGCGGCTAGCGCGGACAACGGCGTGTGCCGTCAGGCGGACCGGCACGCCCTCGGCGTTCCCAGACAAGATCTGTGCGCTGTCACGCGTGCGGAGCAGCAGCCGCGAGTGCTCCCCGGGGCTTGTTGTCGCTCATCCTGTTCTACGACGATCCGACCGTACACTCGATGAGTACGCTGCTCACTCAATTCGTCGCCGACCATCGGTATTCGGCGGCCAGTGGAGGCCCTTCATCGGTTCTCCTGGGTGGGTGGTCAGGCCTTCACGAGTCGGGGACGGGCGTGACTGAGCCGCTTTAGCGGCACACCGCAACCGTTGCGAGGTGACTTTTGCCGCACCACAAGGAATCACCGCCGCTCTAGTGCCTTGATCCGCTGACTTCTGCCGAGCTCGATCACCGACCGGCCTGTAGTTCCTCGTAGCTCGCCCATCTCGAGACGATGGCCACGCGGCGCGAGCAGCTAGGGTGTCTCATGACGGCCTGTGCCAAACGAATAGTCCCTCTGCTACGTAACGAAGCTATCCGAAATTCCGGTCTTCATGGCGCATCAGCCATCTTCTGTCATTTCAAATCGGTAGCGGCCACCGAAAATCGGAAGCTATAGACCGCGGCGATCATGTCGCCTTCTGTCCGTCAGTTGACGGCTGCACGGCCGGTGAGCTCGCCGCTAACACGTCACTGTGTCAGTTTGCACACGGTATGACGGTGAGATAGGCTGCGAGGCAGGATAATTGAGTATCAGCCGTTAGAGACGTCGAAATCGACTCGGACCGCTCAACTCCCAAGACACCGTTAACGCGCTGAATTCCGCGGTCATGTCGCCGAATGGGTGACGGTCAGTCTGATCCTACGCGCGGGACACGCGACATAGCCGCACACGGCCAGGCACGCCGCGCAGATGTTGCGCCCCTGCTGGCGAAAACACAAATCCCGCGGATGTACCAACTGTCGTGCGTGCAGAAGCCGTGACCACGACTGTGCCAGCGCGTGCGAGTCCGGTGACGCGGCTTGCGATGTTCACCGGGCTGCCGAACCAGTCCCCTGCACGGCTGACGGCGAGCCCAGTCGCCACACCCGCACGCAATTGCGGTAAGTCGTGGGCGGCGGCGAGGTCGATGAGGTCCAAGAGGGCGGCGATCAACCGATCCGTGTCCGTTGACACGAACATCACTGCATCACCAATGGTTTTGACAAACGAAACCGGCGGCACGGCAACGTCATGAGCCAACTCGCCGAGCCTGCCTGCCACGCGTTGGAGATCCTCAGGCGGCAACATCTCGCCGAGCCGGGTGAAACCGGCAAGGTCGGCAAATGCAACCGCAACCTGGCGGGCGGTGGGAAGCCGTCCGGTTGCGCGTTCGGCGGCGGTAATTCCCTCGCCTTCGAACATATGCCGAATCTGCAACATCAACAGGCCTTCAACCATTCTCTTGAGCGAGGGAATAACGGCCTGCGCCAACGCGTCCGCGGACTCTGCGACATCAACCTCGCTCGCTCCAGGTTTGGCGAAAGCCTTGAAGGTCGGTTCGCGCATCATGGCAGTCCCACGGCGTAGTCCCTCCGCGAGCACCCTGACAATGGCAAGCATGTCATCTGGATCGACACCGAAGTCGAGAAGGTACTTGGCTTGCGTCGCGGCCTCGACGTCGGCCCGTGGCAACACAGCAGCGTCGGGATCATCGATGCGCGGGAGACCCGCGGCCCGCTGCATCGCCTGTAGGAGCTCAAGGTCAATGCCGGTCACATGCACCATCTCACGCGTGGAGACATACACTCCGTCGTCGCCCATCACCCGGTTAGCGGGCAGAAGCATAGGGGTCACCGACGCCGCGATTTCGTCGGCCGTGAAGCCCCTCCGCATTAACCACGCGACCAATTCGGCGCGGTCTCGTCGCGCTTCACCCTCGAGTCCGTCGAGCAGAGCCGACGTGCCGATGCTCGCTGCGGATTGATCAGCGTCTTCCTGTGCCATGACTAATCTTCACGCGCAACCGGGGGTGGTTTCTACAGATCGGCGGACCCTGCGCGAACCGTCACGGGTTGCCGTCTCTCAGGTCATCCTTCGATCACGCCAAGCAGTCCTCGACGATGCGAATCGCGCAGAAGCTTCTTGTCGTACTTGCCGGTCGACGTTCGGGGCAACCGGTCGACGAACGTCCATCGCTCCGGAACCCACCAGCGCGCCACCTTGTCCCGCACGAACTCTTGCAGCTGCGCGACGCTGACCTCCTTACCAGAGTCCAAGACGACCGCGGCAAGCGGACGTTCCTGCCATCTGTCGTCGGGCACGGCGATGACCGCAGCCTCGAAAACCGCTGGATGTGAGGAGATGACGAGCTCCAGTTGTACCGAGGAGATCCACTCGCCCCCGGATTTGATGACGTCCTTGGCGCGATCAGTCAGCGTGACATACCCGTCGGGATCAATCGAACCAACATCGCCGGTGACCAGCCAGCCATCGCTGAACGAGTCCTCCGATTCCCGCCCGTAGTAGGCACCGGTGATCCATGGACCTCGCACCTGCAATTCGCCGACCGCAGTTCCATCATTCGGCAGCACCGTTCCCTCGCCGTCGACGATTCGTAACTCGACGCCGCACACGGGCCGCCCTTGGAGAGAGCGCAGTTGCCAATGCTGTGCCTCCGGCAGTTCGGCAGCCGGCTTGGAGATCGTGGCCAGCGGTGAGGTCTCGGTCATCCCCCACGCCTGGACGATGTACACCCCGTGCTTCTCCTGGAAGGTCTGCATCAGGTGCGTCGGAGTCGCTGAACCACCACACGCGACCAGACGCAATGACGAGATATCCGCGTCAGGCCGGTCCTCGAGGTATCGCAGGATGTCGTTCCATACCGTGGGGACGGCACCGGCGATCGTCGGCCGCTCGCTCTCAATGAGTCCGACCACGGGTTCTGCTTGCAGAAAGCGGTCCGGTAGCACCAAGTCGGCGCCGGCCATCATGGCAGCGTAGATCAACCCCCAGGCGTTCGCATGGAACATCGGTACGATGGGCAGCACGACATCGTCGGGTCCGATCTCGAGTGCGCCCTTGGCGCAGATGCTCATTGAGTGCAGATATGTCGATCGGTGGCTATACGCAACACCTTTGGGATTGCCCGTTGTGCCTGACGTGTAACACATTGCGGCGGCGCAGCGTTCATCGAGCTCCGGCCAATCAAAGCCAGTCGGCTGGCCAGCGATGAAATCGTCATAGCGCACAACCGATTTCCCGGTCTCGGCCAAGCCCGCCAAATTTCCATTGCCGGTCACAATGACGGTGTGCACCATCGGAAGCTCGGGCAAGACAGCGACCAGTTGCTCCGTCAGGCTGCCGTCGACGATGACGACTTCGTCCTCGGCGTGGTTTGCGATGAAGCTGACTTGCTCTGCAGCCAAGCGGATGTTGAGTGTGTGCAGCACCGCTCCCATGGCTGGAATGGCGAAGTAGGCCTCGACGTGCTCCTGGTTGTTCCACATGAAGGTGGCCACTCGAGTGTCGGCGGTTACTCCAACATCGCGTAACGCGTTGGCCAGCTGCGCTGTCCGCAGGCCGACTTGGTGAAAGGTCGAGGCTCGCACGGTGCCGTCGGGCTGGAGCGTTCGGACCTGTCGCTGCGCATGCACACTCGTTCCGTGTCGGAGGATCGCGCCGACCGTCAAGGAGTAGTCCTGCATCGTGCTTTTCACGTTCCGACCCTTCCGCCCCGCCGCCACTCAAACAGCAGAAGGTCAAGATCGCGCCGCGACAACAGGCTTGACTTCATCGTGTCATTGCACCGGCTACACCCCGATTTCGCCGAGTCGCTGTTCCGCGCTGCGGCACACGACGGGGGCCGCCGCGATCACCGCGACGCGGCCGCCTCATCGCCGTTGCGGAGCCGCTCAGTGTTGCCATCATTTATCACGGTCGGGCCGAATTGGCGTACCTGCGGCACCGTGGTGACCATGTGCGCCGATGCTTGTTCAGAGCGGCAGGCGAGCAGATGTGGTGTGTCGCCGGGGAAGCGGATGAAGTCACCGGCTGACAGTTCCACCGGCTCGGTGACCGGCCCTGCCCACACTCGGCCGGAGATGACATACAGGTGGTGCAGTGTGCCAGCAGAATGCGCACCGATGACGCGCGGTTCTCCATCCACCCGCTCGAGCTTGAGCGCCAACGTCCGCACATAACCCGAGCCGTAGGTTTCGTCGAGGATCCGTTCGGACCGTTCCGCCCCACCCGCCCACGAGCCCTCGTAGTGGCGCTTTACATAGACCGGCGTGCCCCACTCGGTGAATAGTCGCCGCGCAGGCAGGTCGAGGGCAGCGCCGAGCTGAGCCAAAGTGTCTACCGTCGGGTTGCCGCAGCCCTGCTCGATTTTCGACAGCGTCTGTTTCGATAGACCAGATCGGCGGGCCAGCTCCCCCATCGACATGGCGCGTTCTCGACGGAACCGCCGAACATTGCGGGCTACGAGCTCGTTTTCAAGCTGCATCCCGTCACTTTTGACGGACATAGCGTCATTATTGAGCGTTTCGCCAGCCACACCAGCCTCGTGCGAAAGACAGGTATAGCAACAGGTATGGCAACGGGTATCCGCACCGATGCGGCATCGTCGACGCCGCGGCCATGGTGGAACCGTTCACTTAAAAGTGACCGTGTAGCCAATTTGATTTGACGACCCGGTCCCGGCCGTGGAGGTTTTGCACCACATGACTATCACCGCCGTCGAGCCGATCCGTGACGACCGGGCGGCGATCGACAAAGCGTTCAGCTTGCTATCAACCCTGGGTGAGCACAGCGCTAGCCCGCTCGGAGTCAGTGAGCTCGCCCGCCGGACACAGTTGAGCAAATCGACCGCCTTCCGCGTTCTCGGCATGCTTGAGCGCAACGCGATGGGTCGAGCGCGCGCCGAACGAGGCTGCGCCGCTTTCCACATAGCCGTATGGCAAGGAATCTCCGACCGTTAGTACCGCACACCTTCTGGAGGAAATTCATGGCTTTGCCTGATGTTCTGTCGCGACCGCTCGCCCTGCCCGTGGTGGCCGCGCCGATGTTCATCTCGTCGGTGCCCGACCTCGTGATCGCGCAATGCCAAGCAGGAGTGGTGGGATCGTTTCCGGCGCTCAATGCACGCCCTTCATCACTGTTGGCGGACTGGCTGGACCGCATCGTCGAAGAGAACGGGGCCTACGCGCGAACGCATCCCGATGCGCCTGTCGCGCCCTTTGCAGTCAACCAGATCGTGCACCGCTCCAACGACCGGCTCGACCACGACATGAACGTCATCGTCGAACACCGCGTGCCGATCGTCATCACCTCGCTGGGCGCGCGCCCGGAGATCAACGACGCGGTCCACTCGTACGGCGGGATTGTTCTGCATGACGTCATCAGCAACGAGTTCGCCCGCAAGGCAATCGACAAGGGTGCCGACGGAATCATCGCGGTGGCGGCAGGCGCGGGCGGTCACGCCGGAACCCAATCCCCGCTGGCGCTGATTCGTGAGATTCGGGAGTGGTTCGACGGCCCGCTGCTGCTGTCAGGGGCTATCGCACACGGCCGCTCGATTCTTGCCGCTCTGGCCGCCGGCGCCGACTTTGCCTACATCGGCTCTGCGTTTCTCTCGACTGTCGAGGCCAACGCCGCGCCCGCCTACAAGCAGATGATTGTCGACTCAACGGCCAAAGACATCATCTACTCCAATTTGTTCACCGGAGTCCACGGCAATTACCTGCGCGGCAGCATCGTCGCCGCCGGACTGGACCCCGACGACCTACCCGAATCAGATCCCTCGGCAATGAACTTTGGCAGCGGCGGCAACACGAAAGCCAAAGCGTGGAAAGATGTCTGGGGGTCCGGCCAGGGCATCGGAGCGATAAAGGAAACACTGACCGTCGCACAATTCGTCGCGCAGCTCAAAGCCCAATACGATCAAGCCCGGCACAGTCTGGCCGCTACTGTTTTGGCGACTGCGTTGACCCCGGTTACGTGACTTCAACTCGTCGAGACAAACCCTGTCATCAGCGGCAGCCGCGGGAACGCACGCCTACAACACGGCCTCTAGCGTTGTCCTGTCCAGGCTTTGCAGTAGGTCAAGCTGTGACGCCGTCTTGGGCAGCTCGTAGCGGTAGAAGTACCGCGCGGCGTACCGCTTGCCGTCGTAGAAGCTTCCGTCCTTGTCTGCAGCCGCGATAACTTGCTCGAGCCAGATCCAGGCAATGACGATGTGTCCGAATGCTTCTAGATAGACGGCACTGTTAGCCAGCGTGACATCGAGTTCATCGCAACTCCACAGAGTCGCCGTGGTATCGGACAGCCGCCGCCATGTCGAATCCAGTTGCCTTGCTAGCTGTGCAGGTTCCCCACCGAGCAGATCGGCTTCTGCGATCGTGCGGCTTATTTCGCCAGCCAGCAGCCGAAGACCGGCGCCGTCGCGCTGACGTACCTTGCGTCCCAGCAAGTCGAGGCTCTGGATCCCGTGGGTGCCTTCGTGAATGGCGTTGATCCGATTGTCCCGGTAGTGCTGCTCGACGTCGTAATCGCGGGTGTAGCCGTACCCGCCATGGAGTTGGATCGCCAAGTCGTTGGCTTCCAGACACCATTGCGACGGCCAGCTTTTGGCGACAGGGGTCAGCAGGTCGAGCAGCAGTGTGGCGCAGTCGGCTTCGTCCCGTGACTCAGCACTGGACGCGATGTCGGTCAGGCGGGAACAGTACAGCACCAACGCGAGCGCGCCCTCGACGTAGGACTTTTGGGCTAGGAGCATCCGTTTGACGTCGGGATGCTCGATGATGGGTACGGGTGGGCTCGCGGGATCCTTGGATGTGATCGGACGGCCCTGTGTCCGGGTTCTGGCGTACTCCAACGACTTCAGGTGAGCGGTGTATCCCAGTGCTGTCGCCCCCGCCCCCGTCATCAGCCGTGCTTCGTTCATCATGTGGAACATGTATGCGAGTCCGTGGTGTGGCTGACCCACAAGATAGCCGACTGCCCCGGCGCGGCCGCCTGGGCGGAATGCACCATCGCCGAAGTTCAGCAGCGCGTTGGTCATTCCGCGTTGGCCCATCTTGTGGTTGAGGCCTGCGGTGACGACGTCGTTGCGTTCGCCAATCGAGCCGTCGGCGTTTACGAGGTGCTTTGGCACGATGAATAGCGAGATGCCTTTGGTGCCGGCTGGTGCGTCGGGCAGCTTGGCCAGCACCAGATGCACGATGTTTTCGGTCATGTCATGATCGCCAGCGGAGATCCACATCTTGGACCCGAACAGCCGGTAGGCGCTTGAGTTTTCGGGTTCTGCGCGGGTGGTGATATCGGCCAGCGATGAGCCGGCGTGCGGCTCAGACAGGCACATGGTCCCGGTGTACCGACCGGACAGTATGGGCGACAGGAAGGTCGCGGTTTGCTCGGCGCTTCCAAAACTTGCAAGCAGATTCGCGTTGGCCAAGCTCAGCAGTGAGTAACTAATGGTGCTGAAATTGGCGGCCTGAAGCCACAGATACGCTGCCGTGGCGACAACGACGGGAAACTGTGCTCCGCCGTGCTTTTCGTCCAGGGTCATCCCGAGTAGGCCCGTGACGGAGAAGGCGCCGAAGGCATCCTTGACCTCTGGTAGCACCGTCACATCAGTGCCGTCAAACGCGGGTTCATGAACGTCGGCAAGCTTGTTGTGAGGCGCGAAGCACTGCTCTGCCAATTGCTCGCAAAGGGTGAGCACGTCGCCGAACGACTCGGTGGAGTGGTCGGCGAACCGTTCACGCTTCGTCAAGTCGTCGACGCGTAGCCATTCGAATAGCAGGAAATCGATATCGCGGCGGGGCAACAGCAGAGACTTCACGGGTCCAGTGCACCCTGCCTATGCGCCGCCGTACAGGCGTTGTGCCGTCTATCGGCACGCCCTATCGGGCCGCTGCTACCAGTGATTCCAGCGCAGGACGTGGTCGACAGGGGCGCGGTTTACCGGGCCGAATCGGCCGATGGGGTAACCAATTGGCACAACGGCGAATGTGCGGACATTGCGTGGCATCCCGAGTATGCCTTTGAGTTCCCGCTCATACATCGCGTGCCAGGTGGTCAGACTGGCACCCAGGCCGGACTGGCGGGCGGCCAGGAGCAAATTTTGAACCGCTGGGTAGACGCTGGCAGCGGTGGATAGGCGTGCGAACTTGCCGAAGTTCGCCCCACCCGTCGCGCCTCGGCGGATACCTAGCTTGCCGAAAGCACGTGCGACCGTCGCAGCATTGGCGAGCCAACCGTGCATTATCGATGACATATCACAGCACACCACGATCAGCGCGGGCACGTCTTCGAAGTGGTCGGCGAGATACTGCGACGCGCCCAACGTGCGCTGCCACTGCTTCGGTGACATTGTCGGTGGACACGCGTCGGCCTGCGCGGTGACGTAAAAGCCTTGAACTCGCCTCCACAGCGGCGCAATTCGTGCGATTTGGGTTCGGTCGTCAACCACGATGTAGCGAGTGGTCTGCGAGTTGCCGCCGCTGGGTGCCCATGACGCAGCCTGGATCAGCCGTTCGATCAGCTCACGCGGCACCGGCTCCGGTCTGAGTCGGCGCATCGCACGCATCGTGCTCATGACGTCATACAGATCACGGCCCGGCGGGGTAGCTGCCGTGTGCTCAATGGGCGACGCAGTGATGGGCTGATCCACTATTGGTGTTTCTCCTCGTCTTGGTCGGTGGCGACTTAGGAGGGCTCAGAAACTGGCCGCGCTAGGTATCCGATTGACGTCCCGGTGCCGGCGGTCGCAGCGGGCTTCGGCGGAAGGTCATCAGACGACCTACTTCGATGGGTTCGGGAGGAGTGGGCGGCCAAACTCGACCAGCGGCGCACAGCATCGATGATGGTGACAGCTATCGGAATGAACAGCGGCGACAGCACTACCATGAGAATGGCTGCGCCGGAAAGGTATTCGGACATAGCTTCAGGACTCCCTCCGTCGCACCGCCTCACTGTGCAACACCTCTCACAGCATCGGCCGCAGTGGCGCAGACCACATCGGTTGAGGTACCCGTCCCCATACCTGTGGGCATACCTGTCTTTGCCCTAAGCCATGTTGCATTCGGGAACCGGTTTCTAGCGTTGAGGCGGCCAGCTGGTGAGGCTGGTCGACGCCAATTGCCAAGGCACGGGACCGGTCATCTCGCGGTGACCCGAGTGAGTGAGGAGCGATGAGCTCAAATGGGTGGAGTCCTTGAAGGTAAGCGCGCGCTCGTTACCGGCGGCCATCGCGGCCTAGGGCGCGCGATCGCCGAGGCGTTCGTTGCCGCGGGCGCAGCCACGGCGATTGCCGACATCCAGCGAGCCGAGGCCACCGCGCGCGAGATCGGCCAGGGCACAGTCGGTGTGGCATGTGATGTCCGCTCCACCGAGAGCGTCACCGGCGCGATCGCTGAGACCACACGTGCCCTCGGTGGTCTGGACATCTTGGTGAACAATGCCGGCGTGGAATGCCTTGCCCCGCTACACGAACTGAGTGAAGACGAGTTCGACCGCATGGTGTCAGTGAACCTGCGTGGCACCTGGCTGGTCTACAAACACGCCCTCCCGGTGCTCCTCGACGGTGGTGGTGCAGTCATCAATATCGCCTCCATCGCGGGGCTGGTGGCGTTCCCGCTCCTCGGTATCTACGCCGCGACGAAGGGGGCGGTGGTGCGAATGACTGAGGCGATGGCACTCGAATTGCGCGACCACGGAGTACGCGCCAACGCAATATGCCCGGGGTTCGTCGACACCGAAATGGTCCAACGCTCGGCCATGGATTTCACAGCGGCCACCGGTATGCCATTCGACGAGTTAGTCAACAAGGGTCAGGGGCGGCTCGCAAGACCTGACGAGATCGCGAGCCTCGCGGTCTATCTCGCCTCCGACGCGGCGTCGTTCGTCAACGGAACCGCCATCGCCGTCGACGGGGGAATGAACCTTCGACGGGTGTGAGATTTCAGGAGGCTCGGCGAGCCATCCACGCAGCGACCTGAGCTCGGGAGGTGAACCCGAGCTTGGCGAGTATCCGCTCAACGTGACCGTCGGCCGTTCGTTTCGAGATGACAAGCCGCTCCGCGATCTCGCGATTCGAAAGGCCGGTTTCGATCAGGGCAGCGACTTCGAGTTCTCGCTTCGTCAACGGTTCGCTCGGTAAGCGTGCGGATCTATGCGCCCCGTCGAGCACACCGAGCACGAAATCGATCACCTCGTCGACATGGTGGAAGGGACTTGCACCATGTCTCTGGATCAGAGAAGGCTCCGGCTGGTGTGGTTTGTGCGCCACGGCGAAACCGGACAATTGCGGGCCGAACGCGTCGATCGTGGTACCCATGGAGCGCCACACGTCCGCCGCGGTGCGTGACAGAACCTGCGCCCGGGCGAATTGCTTGCGGTCGTTGGCAATCCACGCCAGCAGCTCGGTCGTGAGCGCGACCGCAATACCGTCGGTGAGCGTTCGCCGGATCGTCAACGCCTGACGTGCGGATCGTTCTGCCTCATCAAGGTGACCCAGGGTCCAATGCGCCACGGCGGCCGCCCACTCGGCGTACCCACGCGCGGATCGTTCGCCATAGGTCTCGCACAAGGCCGCGGTTTCGCGGGCTTCGGCCAGCGCTTCCTCCGCGCGGCCATCGAGAGTAAGCGCGCAGGCAAGCATGTAACGAGCCGTCAGCTCCATCTCATGATCTCGACGCGCGTCGTGCCCCTCCACAGCGAGCCGAAACCCGTGCACCGCGGCGGCAGAATCGCCGGCGAACATCGCCAGCATTGCCCTCCAGTGGTGCACATGCGCGTCGAGCATCCCATCGTCCAACTGCTCGGCAACCACGGCCAGTTCATCGAGCCAGCGTTGGGCCTGCACATGATCGCCTTGCAACGACGCAATCCAGGTGACCACCCACAGGCAGTCAGCCCGTGCAGGCGACGCGTCGGGCACGGCCGCCAGCATGGACTCGATTCGCATGCGGCCTTCCGCCAGCCGTCCGCCCGACAGCCAGTGGTAGCGCAGCCACGCAAGCAGTTGTAGCCCGGTCTGCTCCTCGCCGGCCGTCGTGGCGCTCCATTGCACTGCTGCCACATAGCTCGGATGATCGAGGCCCATCTGCAGGATGAGTGTGTCCTGATGCGGACTACACCATTGCTGCAACATCTGCCCGGCCCGTCGCAGCATCGCATCGCGATGTCTGCGGTGCAATTCATCGGTCTCGCCAGCTTGGTCGGCAAGTTCGGCGGCCACCTCACGCACGGCCGCCCCGAGGTGGTATCGCATGGCAGTCGCACTACGGTCGGTAAGCAAAATCGATTGGGCGACAAGCCGATCGATGGCATCGATCACGTCATCGGGGCCGAATTCGCCGAACGCACAGACTTGCTCTGCAAGTTCGAGGTCGAACGTGGCGGGGAACACTGACAGCCGTCGCCATAGCACCTGCGCGCTCTTCGGGCACAGTTCGTAGCTCCAGTCCACCATCGACCGCAGTGACCGCTGACGCGGCGCGGAGCGCGCATCCGAAGCGGTCAATGATGTCAACCGCTTGCTGAATCGCTCGACCACCTGCTCGACCGTCAGGGCCCGCAGTTTGGCCGCCGCAAGCTCTATGGCCAGCGGCGAACCCTCCAGCAAGCGACACAGCTCTATGACGGCCGCAGCATTGTCGTTGGTGATGTCAAAGTCCGGATCGACCGCGCTGGCACGCTCCAACAGCAGACTCACCGACCCGTCGGTGATCAGCTGTTCGGCCGGCGTGCCCGGTTCGGGCACGCTCAGGGGCAGCACCGGCCGAAGCGCTTCGCCGACGACACCCAGCTGCTCTCGGCTGGTGGTGATCACGCGAATTTGGGGCGCCTCGCGGAGGATGACCGGCAGCGTCGTCCGCACTGCCGCGACGACGTGCTCGCAGTTGTCGAGGACCAGCAGCAGTTTGCGGTCCGGCAGGAAGGACAGCAGCTTGTCGCGGAGGCCGGTCGCGGACTGATCGCTGATACCAAGGGCGCTGACGATCGCCGACTCGACCTCGGCGACTTCGGCGCCGACGCTCAAATCGGCGAGCCGCACCAACCATGCTCCCTCGGGAAACTTGTCGCGTGCGCGGTATGCCACCTCCAAGGCAAGCCTGGTCTTGCCGACGCCGCCGGGTCCGGTGAAGGTCAGCAACCGTGACTGCGACAGTGTCCGCAACGCGGCATCGAGGTCTTGCCTGCGGGCGACGAGCCGGTTCAACGGCGGACCGACCCGCTCTCCTCCACGTCGAGGGCCCAGACCTGAGCTCATGGGTGAAATCTTAGGTCGGCCACATGTCACGAATCGCCGAATTGGACGGCGGGTCAATCGCGGTTGCAGGGAACTGAAGCTCGCAGATGACTGAGGATGAGCGGATTCACCTTATGAGGACATTCGGCACTGGCTAGGTGCGCTGCTGGTGAGACGATTTCCAGGTGCGCCCCGGTGACAGCGGTCGCGATGCGTCGCGCGTGCTCGGGCGGCGTTGCGGGGTCGTTTGCCGCGGCGATCACCAGCGTTGGTGTGGTGATGTCGCCCAAATCTGAGGCGATGTCCATCGTTTCTATCGCTTCACAGCAGGAGGCATATCCCTCGGCTGGCGTGTCCTCGACCATGGCCTGGTAATAGCGGACGCGTTGAGGGTTGACCGCCCGCCAGCGCGGAGTGAACCAGCGTTCAACGACCGCCTTCGATACGGCTCGTGTGCCATTCCTGCGGGTCATTGCGGCGCGGTCGGCCCAGGCGCTGGCCGGTCCCAGTTCCGCCGATGTGCAGCACAACGACAACGACGTCAAACGGTCGGCGGCGTGTTCGGCCAGCCACATCCCGACCATGCCGCCTAGTGACAAACCGACGAAGTGGGCGCGCTGTACACCAACGTGATCAAGTAGCTCGATGACATCGCCGGCTAGGTCGGCAATGCTGTACGGTCCCGCCGGCACCGGTGAGGAACCGTGGCCGCGGTGGTCGTAACGCAGCACGCGGTAACCGGCCGCAGTCAGGGCGCTGACCTGTGGATCCCACATGCGCAGGTTGCTACCGAGTGACCCGCTGAGCACTACCGGCTCGCCGAGGAGTGGCCCCTCCCAGATGTAATGGAGCGGTACCGGGGTCATGATTTGTCCTGGAGTGCATGCAGCGCCCGCAGTTCCGCCGCGGACGGTGGTGCGGTGACCTCAACCTTGGCGGCGGTCCGCAGTTGCCAGCCTGTCGCGTCGCGAACGTCGTCGACGGTGACACCAGGGTGCGTCGCTGCCAGGACAAGTTCACCGGTGTGGTCCGGGCGCAGCACGCCCAGGTCCGTGATCACCACGGTCGGTCCCGCGCCGCGCAGCCCGAACCGGCTGCGGTCTTCGCCCCCATGGCCGTGTCCAAGCGAAGTGATGAAATCGACCCTGTCGACGAACGTGCGATTCGATTGCCGCACGACGACGAACACCTCTTTACACGCCGCGGCGATTTCGGGGGCGCCTCCGGCCCCGGGCAGTCGAACTTTGGGCTCGGCGTAGTTGCCGATCACCGTCGTATTGATGTTGCCGTACTTGTCGATCTGCGCCGCGCCGAGGAAGCCGACGTCGATGCGGCCGGGCTGCAACCAATAGTTGAACACCTCAGGGACACTGATCACCGCGTCGGCGGTCTCGGCGAGGATGCCGTCGCCGATCGACGCCGGCAACCGGGCCGGCTTGGAGCCCAGCGTTCCCGATTCGTACACCAGCACCAGCCCTGGCGCATGCGTCGTTCGAGCCAGATTGGCCGCGGTTGACGGCAGTCCGATTCCGACGAAGCAGCGGGTGCCGTCCCGCAGCGCCCGCGCGGCGGCGACCGACATCATCTCATCCGTGGTGTAATCCACTTGCTCTGTGCCAGTGGTGTTTTCGGTGATCGTCATAAGAGCGCTCCAGACTCGGGTGACGTCGCGAACACGTGCTCGTCCAACCACTCGCGAAACACTGCGCGGTCGCGGCTGATCGCGTCCCAGGCCGCGTAGTATGCGTTGTCCCGCTCGGAATAGTCCTGCGCATATGACGGATGGGCGCCGCCTGGTACTTCGGCGACTGCCGTCAGCACCCAGGTCGGCAGGACGATCGCGCCGGGCAGTGGCGTGAGTTCGTCGACAATCTGTTCGACGGTGACCAGGCAGCGGCGCGCGGCCAACACGGCTTCCTTTTGCACACCGAGTAACCCCCACAGTTGCACATTGCCGTGCCGATCGGCCCGCTGTGCATGGATCACGGTCACGTCGGGGTTGATCGCGGGTACCGCTGCGAGTTGCTCTCCGCTGAACGGACATTCGATGGTCTTCACCGTGTCGGTGACGGTCGGCAGATCGGTACCCAGGTATCCGCGCAACACCGCGAACGGCAGACCGGAGGCGCCGGCGACATAACGGTTCGCCATGCCGGCGTGGCTGTGCTCCTCGATCTGCAACGGGGTCGGCCATCCGTTCTGGATGGCATCGCGAAAGCGGTGCAAGGAGCCGACTCCAGGATTGCCGCCCCACGAGAAGATGAGCTTGGCTGCGCAGCCTGCACCGATCATCTGGTCGTAGACGATGTCGGGCGTCATGCGGACCAGTGTGAGATGTCGCTTTCGCTGCCGGATGATCTCGTGCCCGGCGGCGACCGGAATCAGGTGAGTGAAGCCTTCCAGCGCCACGGTGTCGCCGTCGGCCACGAGCTGCGCAACGGCGTCGCTCAGGGATGCGATGTCAGCCATTTGTGCCCTCGGTGATAGCGGAGGGGTGAGTCGCCAACGGGGTCACCGCGATTCGCATGAATGCAAACAGCGGCAGCTGCCACAGGATGGCGTGCAGCTCGTCGTTGTCGGCGACGTCGAAGATGCTGAGATTCGAATACTGCCCCGCTATTCGCCAAATGTGGCGCCATTTGCCCGACCGCTGCAACTCTTGGCTGTAGGCCTTTTCTCGGGCCAAGATGTCTGCTTTGGTCGCGGCGTCCATGTCGGATGGCAGGTCGACGTCCATCGTGACGGCGAAAATCACGTTGTCTCCCAGTTGGATTCAGTCTGCGTCGAGAACGAAGTCGTAGTTCACTTCGAGTCCCTGGCCGACAGCGGGTGTCGGGTGCAAGATGAGCTCGGGCTTGACCGCTGACGCGATGTCGGTGTGAAGATATTCACCACCATCGAAATAGAGCTGGCTGGTGATCAGCCGATAACCCGGCGCCGACACTTTGACGTGCAGATGCGCCGGCCGCCACGCAGTCCAGCCAGCCGCGGCCAGCAGGGTGCCCGTAGCACCGTCGGTCGGAATTTGGTATGGCGCAGGCACAATGGTGGTGATGTCGAATCGACCTTGCCCGTCGGCATGTACCACACCACGCAGGTTCCACTCGGGAAGTCCCGGGGCGAACTGCGAGTAGAACCCGGCATCGTCGGCGTGCCAGATGTCGATCGTCGAGTTGTCGATGGCCCCACCATCCACCCGCTGCACCCGGCCGGCGAATCGCAGCGGTGTGCCGGGTTCGTCCTCCCGCATCGGCAGCGTCGTCTGTGCGGGCAGCGATGGGGCACCGGGGACGTAGTAGGGACCCTCGATTGTTCCCTTGCTGCCCGGCCGTTCGGCGTTGACTTCCTGCTCAACGGCGTGTTCGAGGAAAACGTCGAGGAACAGCGGCCATTCGCCGTCGAGGCCCACCTGAATAAGCCAGGCCTTGAGGGCGTCATATTCGGGGTAGGTCAGGTGGTGCCGCCGCACGATGTCGTGGGCGGCGGAAATCAATTCTGACACCAGGGTGTTGACGCGCTCGGTGCTGGCGTGCGCGCCGTCCCTGGCCCTCTGCTGGAATTGTGCGGTGGCCGATGCCCCAGATTGGGCTGCGGTCGCGATATCGGTCATGTGCTGCTCCTTTGGGCTGGTTGAACCGAACGACTCAGCGGTCTTGGCGATAGTGGGCGAGTTTGTCCTCATCGATGTGCAGTCCCAGCCCCGGACCTTTGCGGACCAGTGCTGCACCGCGGTCAATCTGTAGTGGTTCGGTGAGCAGGTCGTCGGCCATGTCGAGGAAGTTGGACAGTTCAGCCGCGCGTCGCGATGTCGCTTCAAACGCGGCGCCGAACGCCAGGGCGCACAGCGACCCGATTTGGCCGTCGATTTGGTTGCCAATCACGACTTCGACACCAAGTCCCTCGCACAGGTTCAGGACGCGCTGAGAGTAGGTGAAGCCGGTGCGGGCCGTCTTGATGCTGATCCCGGTGGCGGCACCAGAGAGCAGTTCCCGCGCGACTTCGGCTGGGCGGGTGGCACTTTCATCGGCGAAGATCGGGATGGTGCTACGCGAGACCAGCCAGCGACGGCCGAGGACGTCGTCGGCGGGGCACGGTTCCTCGGCGAACGCCATATCGAGTTCGGCGAACACCCGCAACGCGCGTGCGGCTTCGCTGACTGCCCACCCGCGGTTGGCGTCGACGTAGAGTTCGACGGCAGGGCCTAGGGCGAGCCGCAGCGCCCGGCACGCGCCAAGGTCTTGGTCGATCGGCCGACGTCCCACCTTGACCTTGAAGCTCGTGATGCCGAACACATCGCGCATGTGCTCGGCCTCGGCGACCATCTCGGCTGCGGGGGCGAACCCAACCATATGCGAAACGCGCAGCCGGTCGGTGAACCCGCCGAGCAGTTCGGTGACCGATACGCCAAGCGACTGCCCGATCAGATCCCATAACGCCATGTCGATGGCTGCCTTCGCGGTGGGGTTGCCCACGGTGCGATTCATCCGGGAGTGGATCAGTTCACGTTGCAGCGGGGACTGACCGATTATCTGCGCGGCGAAGACATCGTTGATGACTGCGATGATGGATTGTTGGGTCTCGCCGTATGTGAATGGACGCGGGGGCGCCTCGGCGGTGCCCACAAGACCGACGTCGGTGTGAACGCGCACGAGCACATGCTCGGCGACGGTGACCTCGCCGCTGGCGAACCGCAGCGGTTTGCGGTACGGGATGGCGAACGGAATCGCCTCCAGTTCCGTGACTTTCACATCATCTCCTGATCAACGGGCCTCGTACCAGGGTGACGCCGGCCGCTCGGTCGGCCGAGTCGAAGAAGTCCTCGCGATAGATGTCACGGGGGAACAGACGCGCCTTCATCAACGCCTTCACCGTGTCTGTCACCATCGCCGGGCTCCCGCACACATAGGCGACATGCCCGGCGGCGCGTGGGTAGTCCTGCGCGAGCAGTTCAGGGACGCGGCCTGTGCGACCGTTCCAACTGTCACGTGACAGCGCCGGCCGGTAGCTGAACCATTCGTGCTCGGCGGTGAACGCTTCCAACCAATCATGCTCGTAAAGATCGTCTTTCGTCGCAACACCGTGGTAGAGCGTCACGGAACGCCCAGATCCGATCTCCGCGAGGTGAGCGGCCATGGATTTGAGCGGGGCCAAACCCGTTCCGCTGCCGAGCAATAGAATCGGATCTTCTCGCGCAGGGCGCAATGAGAACCTGCCGTACGGTCCCGACAGCGTCACTCGCTCGCCTGCCGTCATCGACTTGAATATCCAGCCGTCGGTGGCCGGTCCTCCCGCAGAGCGTTTGATGTGCAACTCGATCCGATTGGCTTGCGACGGGGTGCTGGCGATGGAATAGGGACGCTGTTGGGCGCCTGGCACGTTGAGCATCACGTACTGCCCCGGGTTGAACCGCAGCGGCGTGTCCAGGTCGATGGTTACCCGGCGCACGTCGCGCGCGATGTCGACCACGCTGTCGACGACGCCGCAATGATCCCGAACCGGATGAACATCGACTCCGTCCTCGACGTCGACGTCGGCTTCGACCACCAGATCGCCCCGAGGCCTGGCGACACACAGCAGCGCGCACCCCTCGGCACGCTCGCTGTCGAGAAGCGCATACGGTGACGCATCACCGAAGTCAACCTCACCGTCGGTGATTTCAGCTTTGCACGTCCCGCACGTGCCGTGGGTACATGCGTGCGGCAGCCAAATCCCTTCCCGCAGACAGGCGTCGAGAATGGTTTGGTCCTCGCGGCAGTCAAGCTCTGCGCCGAGTGGTTCGATGGTGATCCGGTGTGTGGACATGGGTCGCTTCCCCGGCGCCTAGGTGGAGAACTTCAGTAGCGCTTTGTGCCCCACCCCCAGCTGCGCCAGCGATCGATCCGCCGCAGGGCTGATCGGCTCGTCGAAGAGCCGCCAATCGCGCACAGTGTCGGGGTCGAAATCGGGGTCGGACGCGGCCCAGGGATACACCGTTGTCTGGAGGAACTCGCCGAAGGACGTCGCCTTCGGCACACGGAAGCACGCTGCTGAACACAACAGCGGGTTGCCGTCCCACAGGACGTACACGAGCTGGTCGTCGCCAAACACCTCTGCGCGATCGGCCGATGGAAATTCGTAGTCGTACAACGCCTTAACGGTCATTTCGCCGTCCCCGTCTCGTCGGCGTGCCACGCTGCCCACGCCAGCTGGTCGGCCGATCCTCGGTACTCGCCGTTTTCGCCGTCCTGGATGCCGTACCAGGCCAGAACCTCCGGTATGGTGGCGCCCCCGCAGTTACCCTGATAGATCTGGTTCACCGGCAGCCACGCCTGCACGTACTTTTCGGGTTCGCGGTCGAAGATCCACTTGCAGCCGTCACTGCAGGTGTGGAACGTCTCACCGCGGAACTCGCTGCGGCGCAGGCTGATCCGCGCCGGGTCGCTGACCTCGCTGAACGCCATCGGGACCTGGCACACCTGACACAGTTGGGGCAGGCCCTGGAAGAAGACACGGCCACCGGCTTCCTCGACCCGCCGATGCTTGTTCCAGACGGGTCCGTAGTAGCGGTCGAACGTGTCAGGGTACTGCTGCGACAACCACTCCATGTGCGTGTCATTCGGAGTGTGGGTCGTCAACGCGGCGGCAAACGAGAAGTTGTGCAAAATGCGATAGACCTCGTGAGAAAGCCTGTCCTTCTCGGCAATTGCGTCGTTGACGTGGCGCGGCGGCTTGATGCCGTAATAGGCCAGGTCCGGGAACAGGCCGCCCAGCATCTGTTCTTCGAAGTAGAGCTCGAAGGCCTCTTTCCAGCTCATCACCGGCTTGGGCAGCATGTAATCCATCATTGCGGCGACCAACGCGGACATGCGGTACGCCCGCCAGAACCACTTGTCGATCCAGTCCTGGATGATCGGCACGTTGCCTTCGTCCTGTTCGAGCAGGAACTTGATCGCCTCTAATCCCAGTGTCATATGGCGACTTTCGTCGGACTGCGCAGAGAACCCGAAAGACATCGTGGGCAGGTCGCCGTTGAAACTCGCGCCGCTCATGAAGGGCACGAACAGCAGGTTGGTCAACAAATATTCGAAGCTGAACGAGATCGAGATGAGAAACTCGAACGGACCCGCGGCCATCGCGTCATCCAAAAGCGATTTCGGGACTGACAGGTACCAGACCCGGTCGTGCATCTTCGACCAGCTGTGAAACCCGCCGTAGTACTTGTTGTAATTGCTGATGGTGTGAATCTGGGTCTGGCAGTGCCGTAGCTCGTCGATGCTCTGGCAGAGCGCAGCGAATCGAGGCGCGGGGCCTTCCAGATGCCGTGCCAGGAAAGCGAAATGGCGGTGTGCGGCGTATTCCAGTGGCGTGACGCCTTGGATGAACAGCTTGATCGCGTTGAAATAGCTGGCGTCGGACAGGGTCAGGTGACCCTGCCCTTGTGCGAAGCTGTCCAGGACGGCGTAGAGGCGTTTGTCCTTTTCCGCCTGGTACTTGTAATACGCGTCGACGGTGAGTCGGAAGGGATCTTGCCACCCGTCCCAGTCGTGGATCTTGATGCCCTCATAGCGGGTGTACGGGAACAGTTCCTCCCTTGAAACGTAGCTGGGTTCCCAATCCAGATCGCGCGTCAGGCGTGCGTAGCGTTCCTTTAGTGGAAGCTTCTTGCGGGTCGGTTTGGCGGCTTCAATCGTCACGTCAGTGCTCCCATTTCACAATGATTTGGTCGTCGTCCCACTCGGCGAAGTTCCCTGCATACGACACGATCGCCAGCTGGAATTCACCTGTCTCCCAGTCACGGCCGAGCTTCTCTTCAACCGTTTGCCGGTTGATGACGATCTGCCCGGCTGACTGGAGTTTCACTAGGCCCGGCATATGTCGAATGGTCAGGTCCGGATTGTCCGCCTTGATCGCTTCGATGAGCGCGCGGTTGTCTTCGGATTCCTGAATGTCTATGCCGACCTGGCGAACAGTTGGGCTCATGCCGCACCTGCTGCCGTCTGCGCCCAGGCGGGCCCGGTGGTCCCGGCCAGCAGCTCGGTCGAGCGCACACTCGGTTCGTTCGCATCGATCGCGGCGGCCAGGGCGGCGACTGCACTATGCACTCGCGGTTGCCACCTCTGTGTTATCTGCGCGAGCGTGGCTCGGTTGTTGTCACCGTGGTTCGGGTCGTCACTCCATTCGCGAGTCAAGGCGTCAATCCATTTGCGGTGATCTGCAAACCAAGCCGTAAAGTGCTGGGCGAGCATGCTATAGGCGCCGGCACCGCTCATAAGAGCGGCATCATCGAGGTCGCGGTACAGCACCGGATAGATCAGCGAATCGACCAAATCTATTGCGAGAAGGCCTTCGGCCCAGTCGGACACCACCATGATTTCCTCCGCGAGCCGGCGCAGCGGCTGCAGGTGCTCGGTGTCGAGCCAATTGTGTTTTGCGGTATCCAGCGCGTCTGCCCGGCCGCCCGCGAGTTCGAGGCCGATGTGAGACAGCATCTGGGCGTTGCCGATCCGGTCGAACGCCGCGAACGTGCAGCACTGTTCGATGGATGTGCCGTCGGCGAAGCGTGCACCGGCCACACTCACCAGCTGCGCGGCCGACTCGAAATGCCTCAATGGAACGATCACCGAGACCAGAACTTCGCGCCAGGCGTCTGGCATCCGCATTAGCAGATCGCGCTCCTGGATGTACCCCAACGTCTTTGCGAACGCATCATGCAGAGCGCAGCGGGCGGTGACATATGGCGTGTAGAAGTACTGCCGAGGATCGACGAAACTGTAACTGTCGCTTAGCTGTAACGCGGTGAACCGTGTGTCGTACAGTTCTCGGTCAGGTGCCCACGTCGGCCGGTAATGGAAGTTCTCCTGAGGTTGGACGTCGACGGTGCCCTCCAGATAGCGGCTGGCTGGCTGATCGCCGTATCGGTCGATGAGGTTCTGATAGGTGTTGCGCTTGGCTTCGATGACCCGGTAGCGCAATTCATATTGCACGGGCGTACTCCTGTATCTGTTTCAATTGACGCTGGCGCCAGCTACCAGGTTGAGTAGCAATGCGCGCAGCTGGTCTTCGCCGGTGAGCTGTCGCTGCGGCTGCGGTGCACCTGCGTACGCCAGCTCTGCGGTCGCCGTCCGGCCGGACACCGTGGTACGTATCCGGGCGACACGATCGCGGTAACTGAGGCTGAAAGCGAGCTCGCTGGGGCCACTGTCGTCGACCAAGGTGATGGTCTCACCGTGCGCGGACAACACCGCGTTGGCTTCGCTTACGAGCTGTTCTGCCAATGAGCGGATGACCACCTGAGAATCGGTAGCCTGCGCGACCGGCCGAGTACTGCTCGGCTCGGTCCGAGGTACCGGAGGCGTGACTCCGTCGATCAGGTCACTGACCTCAATCATGAAGGGCGTCACCGGCTTACCCCAGCGCGGGTTCGGTCGCAGCCCGCTGTGCAGACAGCAGCGGCGTAAGGAATTCCGCGATCGCCGTGTGAATTTCGGCCGCCCGCGGTATTGCGCCCGACAGCTCAAACGCGGTGTGGCACAGTCTGTCAATGCGCCGGCAGACGGTCGGCACTCCAGCGGTAGCCAACGCTTGAGCGTAGTTCTCGGCCTCGTCGCGCGTCGGGTCGATCTCCATCGTGACGACCAGGGCCGACGGCAACCCAGACAGGTCCTCTGCCCGCGCAGGAGAGGCATGCGGTGACACCGCATTGGCCGGATCACCGAGGTACAGCGACGCCATTCGCATGGCAAGTTCCATCGAGATGATCGGCCCGTGTGGGAACTGCCTGCGCGACTCGGTGTCGGCGAGGAAATCGACCGGTGGGGTGATGAGGACCTGCGCCCGCAACTGCGGGCCACCTTCATCGCGCAGACGCAGTGCGACTACCGCGGCCAAATTGGCGCCGGCACTTTCCCCGGCAACCGCGATCCGCTCCGGATCACCGCCGAATTCGGTGATGTGGTCGGCGGCCCAGCGTACCGCCGCGACGGCGTCGTCGGTGGCCGCGGGGAACGGATGCTCGGGGGCGAGGCGATAGTCCGGCGAGACGACGACAGCACCAACACGACGCGCCAGGGTTGCGCAGGGCTCGTCGTAAAGGTCGAGGCTGCCACCGATCCAGCCGCCGCCGTGGTAGAAGACCACCACCGGCAGAGGACCTTCGATCGGCGGTCGATATAGCCGCACCTTGCGATGGCCCCCATCGATCGGATACCGGGCATCAACGATGCTGACGTCGTCGGCGACCGGCAGCTGCATGAGTTTGAACGACTCCATGGCGGCCCGGGCCTCTTCGAGCGTGCAGTCCTCGAGCGGTTTGGCCCCCATGTTCTGCAAGCCGGCCAGAAAGAACACCGCGGAGCCGTCGAGCTTGATCAAGCTGGACAGCGGCCGGTTCTCTCCGTCAAATGAGAAGCCGGCGTAACCGGTGGTCTCGACCTCTGCGCAAATCGCCCGGTACATCGGCGCGCCGGTGAACAACGAGAGCGGCGTGCGCGGCTTGCCGGGAATGTTGTCGCCCATGTACCACGTGGTCGCCGTCGGGAAAAGTGTCGCGTCGGCGACCTCCCGAACCAGCTCGTTGTACCGGTCCTCAGCCAAGTCGGTCACCTCGGCCGCGGTATGACCGTGCGAATCGAGGTATCCGATGAGGTCTCCGACGAAGTCGACGCTGTCTTCGATCGCGAGCGGATTATTGAAAAGGGCCGCGGCACTTTGTGGTCCGTTGATGTGGAACAGGTTCGGGAACCCGTGGGTGGCCATCCCGAGGTAGGCGCGTTGTCCGTGCGCCCAATGATCGGTCAGTTTTCGACCACCACGGCCAATGACTCCCATCCGCGCCAGGGCTCCGGCGCCAACGTCGAAGCCCGTGGCCAGGACGATCACATCGAACTCATACTCGTGATCTGTGGTCGCGATGCCCTTCTCGGTGATCCGCACGATCGGCGTGGTCCGGGCGTCAACGAGATGCACGTGCGGCAGATTGAAAGCCTCGAAGTAGTTAATCTCGAATGTGGCGCGTTTGACCCCGTACGGGTGATCGTTCGGGCACAGCAGCTCCGCAAGCTTCGGGTCGTGGACCCGTTCGCGGATCTGCTCCCGGATGAAGTCCGCCGCGGTCGCGTTCGCCACAGGATTGAAGATCAAGTCGTAATAGGACGACGTGATCATCCGAAAGCCGCCACCGTTGTAGAACTCGTCGTAGACCTTGCGGCGTTCTTCGGGCGTGTCCATCAACGCCGATCGCACGGCGCGCGGATATGGCGCGCCGGCAATGCTATTGCGGGACTCCTGCCGATTTCTTGAGAAGTCCGCCACGGCCTGTGCGAAGTCTTCGTCGGTAAGCGGCCGATTGCCCAGGGGGCAAGCGAAGTTGGGAGTGCGTTGGAACACAGTCAACTCGCCGACCTGTGGGGCGATGGTTTGGATGACCTGGATTCCGGTCGATCCGGTGCCGATCACCGCCACCCGCTTGCCGGTCAGGTCAACCCCCTCGGCCGGCCACTGACTGGTGTGCAGCACTGTTCCGTGGAAATCGTCCTGGCCGGGGAAGTCGTTCTTCTTGAACACCGAGAACGCACCTGCCGCGTTGATGAAGAACCGGGCGGTCGTGACGGAGCCGTCGTCACTTCGGACGGTCCAGCGGTTTGTCTCCTCGTTCCACACCGCCGACGTGACGCGAGTGTTGAACCGGAAGCTGCGGCGCAGATCGAACCGATCCGCGACGTGGTTGAGATAGGCCAGGATTTCCGGCTGCGCGGCGAAGCGCTCGGTCCATCGCCATTCCCGCTGCAGCGCTTCATCGAACGTGTAGGAGTAGTAGATGCTTTCGAAGTCGCATCGCGCTCCGGGGTACTTGTTCCAGTACCACACGCCGCCGGGGCCCTCGCCTGCCTCGAAACATTGCACGGTGAGTCCCTGCACGTTTCGCAGCCGGTGGGTGGCATACAGGCCGGAAAAGCCGGCGCCCACAATTACTGCATCAACGTCTCTGTTGGTCATGCCGCAACGATGCTTTGATGTGACCCTTCGCACATCGGCTTAATGACCCCAATGGATACCTGTCGGGATACCTGTTTCTTCCGTCAGGCGTTGCGCAACTGTCTCCCAGTGTTCATCCCTCGCCGAGGGCATATGCCACCGCGTCGTCGAGACGAAGTGACTGGCCGGTTCGACGGGCGGTCTCGTAGGTTTGCGCGTCAATGGAGCTGCGGATGCGTTGATCGCAATCCGCATGGAAGGCAGCCAGATTCGGGAAGAGGAACGCGTAGTTGCCGGTTGCGCCGCCCAGTTTCTCTGCGGCGGCCAGCATGACCGCGGCCTGTGCCTGCCTGCCTTCCTCGGCGGCGATCCAGGCCAGCACCTCCAGACACGACGCGGCGGTCCGGGTATCGCGCAGTTGCTGAGCCAGCTGCAGACCGTCTTCCAGCAACTCGACGGCCTGTTGGCGCTGCGCATTGCGCCAGTTTTCGATGCCGACACTCCACAGCGCCCACGAACGAATTACCGATTCACCGTGTGATGCCGATAGTTCAACCGCTCGTTGATTGAACTCGAGCGCGGCATCCGCATCGCCGCGCAATTCGTGCGCCCGTCCAAGCAGTACCAGCGCCATCGCCTGCGTTGTGAGGTCCGCAGCCCGGTCGACGGCGGTGTCGAGGCACAAGCAGGCGCCGTCTGCGTCACCCGCCACCAGCGCGGCGAACCCGTCGGCGACGGCGACACGCGCCCACACCGCCTGATCGTCGAGCTGCTCGGCCAGCCCTCGAGCTTCCTGCGCGTGGGCCGCCGCTGCGGACAAATCACGCTGGCCACTGGCCAGCAAGCTCGCATAGTAGAGAGCGTCGACTCGTTCGGTTGTCGCCTCGGGCGGCGTCGCGGCCAGCGTCCGATCCAGCCAACGGCGTCCCTCGCCAAACAGACCGTGCGTCGCCCAAAACACGCCGAGGTCACTGGCCATCCGGACCACGACCTCGGGAGACGCGGTCATGCCGAACTCGATCGCCTCCCGCAGATTTGGCAGTTCTCGATCGAGGCGCTCGATCCAGTCGATTTGCCGAGAACTGAACCACTCCGCTGCAGCGTCACGCGTTAACCGTCGGTACGAATCGAGGTGCCGGCGACGCAGTTGGAGGTACGTGCCTGTTTCGTGAATCTTCTCGCGGCCGTAGTCACGCAGCGTCTCGAGAAGCCGAAAGCGCACTACGCCGTTGGATTCGGTGCGGATCAGGATCGACTTGTCCACCAACGACGTGAGAAGGTCGATGAGATCGTCCGGATGCCCCTCACCGCAAACATCCTCTGCGGCTTGAAGTTCGAAGCTGCCCGCGAAAACTGACAGCCGCGCCCACAGCCGCTGTTCGGCCGGGGTGCACAGGTCATAGCTCCAGCCGACGCTCCACGCCAGCGACTGTTGACGCGGCGGCGCGCCTCGCCTGCCTCGGGTCAGCAGCGCGTATCGGTTATCCAGGCGCTCCAGGATCTGCTCGGGCGACATCGCGCGCAGCTTCGCTGCGGCCAGTTCGATCGCCAACGGCAGGCCATCCAGCCGGGAACAGATCGCAGCAACGGTGGCCTCGTTCTCGGCCAGCGCGAAGCCCGGTACCGCCGCCGCTGCGCGCTCGGCAAACAGCATCACCGCGTCGTCGGCCAACGGGGGCAGTGGCAGCACCGCCTCCCCGCCGATGCCCAGACCCTCGCGGCTTGTCGCGAGGATTCGCAGATCGGGGCAGGCGCGCAGCAGCGTCTCAGC
>Ga0081540_1000191_pt2 | contig 26746 bp, 27 predicted proteins | sample TabmetS2T1R1_FD_71024 | JGI IMG/M metagenome (GOLD analysis project Ga0081540, IMG submission 71024) | Tabebuia heterophylla rhizosphere microbial communities from the University of Puerto Rico - S2T1R1 | ecosystem: Host-associated > Plants > Roots > Rhizosphere ...
CCGGTCGTTGTCCTGCGAATAGAACGGACGCACCAGCTCGCGGCCGGCCGGTGCGTGCCAATAGGGACTCATCAGGTCGCCATAGGCGGTGACCTCGCCGATCGGATAGCCGGGCGGCATGATGCGCGCGGCGCGCAGCTCGTCGACGATGCCCCAGAACTGGAAGTGCTCGAGCGTGCGCTGGGTGAGGTTCTGTCCCTTGGGGATGCGTGGCAGGCCGATGCGGCTCTCCACCAGCGCACAGGATATGCCGCGCAAGCCGAGGTTCACCGCGAGCGCGACGCCGACCGGTCCGCCGCCGACGATCGCCACCTGGTACCGCTTCCCCACGCCGTTTCTCTCCCGTCTTTTGCGCGCCGCACCTTGGCGCGCCCGCGAAGCCCGGTCCAGCGCATCACCGATCGGAGCGCATGCGTCATTCGCATGGCGGGAGCAACGTCGCGAGATCGGTGGCGGGAGCGAGGCCGCGCAGATCGAGATCGCGGGCGAGCGGCACATAGCTGCCGGTTTCCTGGGTGCGCAGATAGGTGGTGAACAGAATGGGTCCATCGGGAAGCGTGCCGGCGCGGCAGGCCTGCGGCCGCACCGAGATCGTCAGCATGCCGCCGCTGCCGCCCGCCGCCTGCTGGCGGCTTTTGAGCCGATCGCGAAACGCGATCACCTTCGTCAGCTCGCCAGGGTCGATCCTGTAGGCGGTAAGGTGCGTGCGCGGATCGCGCTCGGCCTGCAGCGCCGCCGCGTCGCCCGGATCCGTGACCGGCTGCAGGGCGAATTCCTGCGCCTCCTCCTCGCCGCTGCGCAACTTCACGGCGACCCGTAACGCGTTGCCCTGCGGCCGCAGCCGCAGCGCGTGCGGCAGCTTGATCGCCGCCCGCAACAGCGCGGGGTCGGTGCTCGACAGATCGACCCGCGCGAGCTTCACCATCGACGTCACCGGCATGGTGGTGCAGCCGCTGATCGCGGCCGCCAGCAGCAGGCCAGGACTGGCCAGGATGGATCGGAGGGACACGTTTCACCGTTCAAGATTGACTTCGATTAATTATCGTGTAACGATAATTAAATCATAAACCAGAGCAAGGCAATTCGCGCCATGTCAGTCCTGACCGTGCCGTTCGACCGCCTCACCCGCCTCGCGCGCGCCATGGAGATCGTCACGACGCTCGGCATCGCGCTGGTCATCGCCGGCATGGTGGCCTGCTTTCTCATCCCGGATTGGACCCGCAATCTGCTGCTCGCCAAGCTCGGCCAGGTCGGCGCCGCGCTGCCGATCACGCCGCAGGCGCGGCTCGCCGCCGCCGGTGCGGTCACGCTGCCGGTCGTGGTCATGGTCTACGGACTGTTCGCGGTGCGCGCGCTGTTTCGCGAATGCGCGCGGGGCCGCGCGCTCACGGTGCGCGCGGCCCATCACCTCCAGGTCTTCGCGTCCAGCGTGGCGCTGCAGGCGCCGCTCGGCCCGCTGACGTCCGCGCTGTTGTCGGTCGCGGTGTCGATGGCCGATCCGTCCGGACAGCGCCTATCCGCGATCACCTTCTCGCTGCACGACTATTATGCGCTGATCATCGGCGGCGCGTTGTTCGCCGCCGCTACTGTCCTGCGCGAGGCCGCGCGGCTGGCCGACGAGAACGCGAAATTCGTGTGAGGCGCGCCATGCCGATCGTCGTCAACCTCGATGTCATGCTGGCGCGCCGCAAGATGCGCTCGAAGACGCTCGCCGAGCGCATCGGCATCACCGAGCAGAACGTGTCGCTGCTCAAGTCCGGCAAGGTCAAGGGCATCCGCTTCGATACGCTCGCCAGGATCTGCGAGGTGTTGAACTGTCAGCCCGGCGACATCCTGGAATACCGCCCGGACAGCGCGGAGGACCCCGAAAGTCTCGCCAAGCGCAGTGAGGCCGCATGAGTTTCGAGCTCATCCTCCCGTCAGCGTTAATTTTTGTTTAATCGCCCCTCCGTAGGCTTCCCGCGCGCCGCTGGGATGTCCGGCTGCGCGGCACAGGGAACAGCACCGATGGTGGGGCGCCGGCAGCGCAAGAAGAGCGAGCAGCAGGAATTTTTGTGGTCGGCCGTCCAGACCGGCATCGATCTGCACCGGCGTGGACATCTGCCCGAGGCTGAACGGATCTATTCGGAGGTGCTGGCGGTCGACGCCGAGCGGGTCGACGCCTTGCAGCTCCTTGCGGTGCTCAAGCGCGTGCAGGGCAATCCGATGGAAGCGATCTCGCTGCTCGGCCGCGCCTTGCGCGCCGCACCGACCGCCATCGAGGTCCTGTCCGACCGCGCCGGCATGTTGATCGATGTCGGCCGCTACGAGGAGGCGTTGGAGCATTGCGATCGCGCGGTGGTCATCGACCCAAACCATGCCGCGGCCTGGACCAATCGCGCCACCGCCCTGCAATGGCTCGGCCGGCTCGAGGAATCGCTCAGGAACTTCGATAAGGCGGTCGCGCTCAAGCCGCGCGGCATCGAGGCCTGGACCAACCGCGGCAATACGCTGGAGCAGCTCGGCCGCCTCGACGAGGCAATTGCGAGCTACGACAAGGCGCTGGCCATCGACGACGGCAAGGCCCCGATCTGGACCAACCGCGCCATCCAGCTGCAGAAGCTCGCTCGTCACGCCGAAGCGGTCGCCAGCTTCGACAAGGCGCTCGCGCTCGATGCCGACAATCCGAAGAATATCGCCATCTGGAATTGCCGCGGCGTCGCACTGCAGGCCCTCGAGCGCTACGACGAGGCACTGGCGAGCTTCGATCGCGCGCTTGCCATCAACCCGGACGATCCGGACGTGTGGAGCAATCGCGGCAGCACGCTGCGCGCGCTCGGCCGGCTGGACGAGGCGCTCGCCAATCATGACCGCGCGGTCGCGTTTCATCCGCGTCACGTCAAGGCGCTCGGCAACCGCGCCAACGTGCTGCTCGCGATGGGACGCCAAGCGGAGGCGCTCGCCGGCTACGATCGCGCTCTCGCCATGGCGCCGGACGAGGTCGACATCATCAACAACCGGGCCGCGGCGGTGGCGCGCGGCGGGCGTCACGACGAGGCGCTTGCCGAGTACGAGCGCGTGCTCACGCTGGTCCCCGACCACGGCGACGCCATCGCCAACATCGGCATGCTGCGACTGCTGATGGGTGATTTTCGCGGCGGCTGGCCGCGTTACGAGGCGCGCTGGCGGCTCAACGGCGCGCGGCCCGAGCCGCTGCGCGACGCGGCGCCGCAATGGCGGGGTGAGCCCGACCTCGCCGGCAAGACCATTCTTCTGTTCTGCGAGCAGGGGCTCGGCGACACGATCCAGTTCCTCCGGTATGTGCCGATGGTCGTAGCGACCGGCGCACGCGTGACCCTCGGCGTGCAGCCGCAGCTCAAGGCACTCGCCGCGCAGGTTGCGCCCGACGCGCTGGTGGTCAGCAACGGCGATACCGTGCCGAAGTTCGACCTGCAGTGTCCGCTGCTCAGCCTGCCGTTCGCGTTCGGAACCGAGCTCGATACGATCCCGGGCGGAGTGCCCTATTTGCACGCACCGGAGCATCGCATTGCGGAGTGGCGAAGCCGGCTTCCATCGGGCGGCGCCCGGCGCGTCGGTCTCGTCTGGGCCGGCAATGCCGCGCACCGGAATGACCGTAATCGCTCGCTCGAGCTGGCGCGGCTCAAGCCCCTGTTCGACATGCCGGGCGTGCAATTCCTCAGCCTGCAGCGCGAGCTGCGTCCGGGCGACGCCGCGATCCTCAATGCGCACGCCAACGTGACGCATCTCGGCGTCCAGTTGATCGATTTTGCCGAGACTGCGGCGGTGATCGCCTGTCTCGATCTCGTCATCACCGCCGACACGGCGGTCGCCCATCTCGCCGGCGCGATGGGCAAGCCGGTGTGGATCCTGTTGCCGCTCAGTCCGGACTGGCGCTGGCTGCGCGGCCGCGACGACAGCCCGTGGTATCCGACCGCGAAACTGTTCCGGCAGGAGACGTTGGGCGATTGGGACAGCGTGGTCGCGCGCGTGCACGCGGAGCTCGCCGCCTGATCGAAGCGGAGCGGCGGGACATCGCGATGCCCCGCCGCCTTGTCGAGGGATTTACTTCACCTCGATGGAGCCCTTCATCGCCGGGTGCAGGCCGCAGACGTAGTTGTAGACGCCAGCCTCGGCGAAGCTGAGCTGGGCCGTCTGGCCCTTGAGCATCACGGCGGTGCGCTGCGGCTTGGCGCCGGTGATCGAGACCTGATGCGGCGACCCATCGGTATTGACCCAGGTGATCTGCGCGCCGGGGGCCACCGACACCTTCTCCGGTCCGAATGTGAACCCGGAGATGCTGACCACGCCGGCGCCCGACGGCCGCGCCGCCTCGCCGGGCTGTGTGCCCTTGAGGCTCGCCAGCGACATGACGAAGTCCTGTCCCGCGTGCGGCTTGTGGCACTCGAAGCAGGCCTTGAGGTTGGCCTTGTCGTTGACCTTCATGTCGGTGAGGAAGGCCTGGTACTCCCATTCGCCGTTGCGGATATCGTCCGCGTATTCGGTGCCCCAGCCGTCGCGCTTCTCCATCACCGCATAGCCGGCGATGTCGCCTTTGACGAAGCGGCCGTTGGCGTCCTTGACCGGAACGCCCTGGGCGTCGAGCTGCGCCTTGTACTGCACCATGGTCAGCACGGTGCCGTTCGGGATCGGCTTGCCGGCGCGGACGGCCTCGACCGCGGCGGGCGTCGCATAGAGCTCGCGGTATTGCTTGATGTCGTAACGATCGACGGTGCCGTACAGCGTTCCCTTGGCGAAGGTGTCGGGAAACACGATCTTGTCGCCGCCGGCCTGCACCTGCACGCCGATCAACGATCCGACCACGCCTCCGAGCACGGCCGCCGAGGCGAGGAGTCTCTTGGATATCATCATGGTCACCCCCTGTGGTGGCGCAATACGCGCGCCAAAGAAGCCTATGAGATACGGGTGACGGGCCGACGGGTTTCCGTGTCGCGGTGCGTTCACGTTTGCTTGTAGGGCGCATGTCCCCGCACATGCGCAAGCAGACCTCGATAGCCACGGTCTATCGGTGCGGTGACCCGCTCAGGTCTCGACGAGCCCGCCCATATCGCCGGACTTCTCGGCCGTGCGCGGGCCGTGCGGCAGCGCCAGATAGGCCTCCGAGCCCATCTCGATCAGGCGCGAGGCGGTGCGCTTGAACTCCTGCGCTTCGTAGCCCTCGTTGCCGGTGTAGAGCGCGGTCGGCTCCGCCGCTGCCGAGGCGACCAGCTTCACCGCGTGGTCGTACAGCGTATCGATCAGCGCGATGAAGCGTTTTGCCTCGTTGCGCTTCTCGAAGCCCATCACCGGGATGTGGTCGAGCACGACAGTGTGGAATTCGCGCGCGAGCCGCAGGTAGTCGGAGGCGCCGAGCGGCTGCTCGCACAGCTGGTGGAAGGTGAAACGCGCGACGCCCATTGCCGCCTGTGGGACATGCAGCACGCGGCCCTTGATCGCGATGTCCAACGGCTGCCCCGCGAACGTGCCGGTCAGCCGCTCCCACGCCATGTCGAGCGCGACCTCGGCATCCTCGTCGATCGGCGTGTGCCAGATCGCCATGCCGGCGAGCTTCTCGAGCCGATAATCGGTGCGCGCCTCGAGGCGCACCACCTCCATGCGCTCCTTGAGTTGGGCGATGAACGGCACGAACAGCGCGCGGTTGAGGCCGTCCTTGTAGAGGTCGTCGGGCGCGACGTTCGAGGTGGCGACCACGACGACGCCGTCCTCGAACAGACGCGTGAACAGCCGGCCGAGGATCATCGCATCGGCGATGTCGGTGACATGGAATTCGTCGAAGCAAAGCAGCCATGTCTGCTCGCTGATCGAGTTGGCGGTCAGCCTGACCGGATCCTCGTCGGCGATCTCGCCGGCTTTGATCCTGCCGCGGAAGGTCGCGAGGCGCTCGTGCACGTCGGCCATGAATTCGTGGAAATGCGCGCGGCGCTTGCGCTTGATCGGGCTCGCCGTGAAGAACAGGTCCATCAGCATGGTCTTGCCGCGGCCGACGTCGCCGAAGATGTAGAGACCCTTGAGCGGCGCCTCGTCCTTCTCGTGATTGCCGAACAGCCATCCGAGCGATGAGGATTTCCGCGCCAGCCGATAGGTGGAGAGCCGCCGCTGCAGGTCGCTCAGCCTGGCGGCGGCCTGCTCCTGCGCCGGGTCGCGGGTGATGTCGCCGGCGGCGACCAGCGCAGCGTAGCGGTCGGTGATGGAGCCGGAGACGGAGCCGGACATGAAGGAGGGCGGCGGTCCTGCGCGCGGAGGGTTGTCGCGAACGCAATAGCTGCGTTGGCCCGACAGGTACAGGCGCGTTCTGCACAGAGGACCGGCCGTATCGGAGCGAATTGTGGAAGGTTCATGCGCCGCGGCAGCTCGGACTTGGGGCTAAGTTCCTTTCGCGGCTGCGGAATTTCCCCTCCATGCATTTTTGCAATGCAGCGTCTGCAGGAATAAGTCATTGGTTTTATTCACGTTCGGGTGCGCCAAGCGTGAAAAACGCGCACCGACACGTGAGTGGTAAGTAATCCCCCAGACGCCTACGTCTCTGTCCATCGAAGGGGCGGCATCCCCCGCCGCTCTGAAGTAAGCGTCAAGATGAAATGTCCGGCCGGACTGCTTCACTGGGTCAGCCGGAAAGTTGGACAGGAGAATCGTCATGATCAGCAAGCTCAAGATCGCTCTCGTTGCGGCTCTGTTGGCTGCGGTTACTGGCTCGATCGTTGCGTCGACCGCTCAGGCGGCCCCGTACGACCAGAACGAGATCGTGGCTGTGAAGGATCACGGCCCGGGCGGCTGGTAATCCACAGCAGCGTAAGCGCTGTAGGAGTCCAAAACGATGCGGTCGGCCCTCGGGTCGGCCGTATTCGTTTTGGAACCCAGTGCTTTGTGGAAGGTCCCGGAATACCGCAATGCAGCGTGCAAGGTCGCCCGCTGCATGGATGTCATGCGATTTTCACATCAAAATTCAATTAGTTATATCACAAGAACGTGGGTTCCAGCGGGTTGCCAAAGTCCTGCTGCAGCGCAATATCATGACCTCGAATCGGCGTCGGCATCCGTGCTGGCGTCGGGTCTGGCTGGAGGAAGCCCGAGGGCCTCTGCGGACGCAAAAACGTCAGGAGACCCAATGAACTATGAACCTATCGCCGACGGCGGCCTGATCCGCAAATTGTGGATCGGCGAAGCCGACAAGTTCCGCGACCACCTGCTGCGGCTCGACCAACAGAGCCGCCGCAACCGGTTCGCGGGGGCGGTCGCGGACGACTTCATCGCCAAATATGTGGATATGTCGTTCGGCCTCGACGCCGTGATCCACGGCTATTTCGTCGACGGCGTGCTGCGGGGCGCGGCCGAGCTGCGCCCGGTCGGCACCGAGCAGGAGGCGGAGGCCGCCTTCAGCATCGAGAAGCCGTGGCAGAGTCTCGGCGTCGGCTCGGCGCTCTTGGCGCGCACGCTGCTTGCCGCGCGCAACCGCGGCTACAAGCTCCTGCACATGGCGTGCCTGGCCGAGAACCGGCGCATGCAGCAGCTCGCCCGCAAGTTCGACGCCGAGCTCAGCTTCGATTTCGGCAGCGTGATCGGCGAGGTCGAAGCCCCACATCCGACGCCGATGTCGGTATTTCGCGAGGTGATGGCCGACGGCCACGGCTTCGCCACCGCACTGCTCGAGGTGCACTCGCGCATGCTCAAGCCGGTATAGCGCCTGCCTGGCGTGCCTTCAGCGGGTAGGCGGCCTCGACCACATAGGGGCCGCCGCCCACTGATGCGCGTGAGGAGAACAGCACGAACCGTCCGACCTGGAACGGCGCCGAGCGGAACGGCTGGCGGGTCGCGAGATAGTCCGCGACCTCGCGGCTCGACGTGTCGCGCAGCCGCGCGAGCGTCACGTGCGGGGTGAACTTGCGGCCTTCCGGCTCGAGGCCGACGCGCTGCATCAGCCGTTCCTGCTCCGCCTGCAGCTCGAGCAGCGCCGGTGTCGGCGCTGCGGTCGCGACGACCGCGCGCGGCTTGCGCCCGCCGAACGAGGTGAGGCCCTCCATCCGCAGCTCGAACGCCCAGCGCCGCACGCCGCCGAGCATGTCGGCGATCTCATGCGCCAGCCGATCGTCGATATCGCCGATGAAACGCAGCGTCAGGTGATAGTTTTCCGGATCGATCCAGCGCGCGCCCGGCAGGCCGCCCCGCAGCATGGCCAGCGACTGGCCGACGGGAGCAGGAATTTCGACGGCGGTGAAAATGCGGGGCATGGCGAATCAGGAACACAACATCTCTGAGAAATGTGACGGTTCGGTCTCGGTCTGGCAACCGGCGGAGTCTTGCGCCGCGATTAGGGCGAAACTCCTAATCTGCAACTCGCTATCTGGCGCTCACCCGGCCGATCAGCTCTTCCACCTTGGGCAGGATGCTGGCGACGATCACATCGACGCCCGCCGCGGTCGGATGGATCCCGTCCGGCTGGTTGAGATTGGGCATTGCTGCGACGCCTTCCAAAAAGAATGGATAGAACAGCACATCGTTCCTGGCCGCGAGATCCGTGAACACCTGACCGAAGGCGCGCCCGTAGTCTTCGCCGAGGTTGCGGGGCGCCCGCATTCCGGCCAGCAGAACCGGGATGCGGCGCTCTTTCAGCCGCGCGAGGATCGAGCCGAGCGCGGCCGCCGTTACCTTCGGCTCAAGTCCGCGCAACGCATCATTGGCGCCGAGCTCGACGATCGCCGCGTCGGTGCCGTCCGGCACCGACCAGTCGAGCCGCGCCAGGCCGCCCGCCGCGGTATCGCCGGACACCCCCGCATTGATGATCTCCACCTTGAGGCCTTTGGCCGTCAGCGCACGCTGAAGCTTGGCCGGGAAGGCATCGGTCGTGCCAAGGCCGAGCCCCGCCGTCAGCGAGTCGCCGAGCGCCACGATCTTCACTGGCCGGCCGACCGGCTCGGCCCATCCCGGTAATGCCGGCAGCATCAAGGCGCCGGCGGCGACCAGGAGCGCGACCGCTCGCCGCTTTACCCGCGGGGCCGTCCTCCCATATGAGCGGGAGGGCCAGATCGAGCACAATGCGGACCACAGCGATTCGGGGCGTCGACGGACCAGCCACATGAATGACACCTCGTTAGCCCCTCGTCCCAACGGTTCTGCAATCGCGCTGCGCAATGTCAACCTCTCGCTCGGTCGCGGCGCCGCGCGCGTGCACATCCTCAAGGACGTCAGCATTCATATAGGGCGCGGCGAGGCGGTTGGCCTCATTGGGCCGTCCGGCTCCGGCAAGTCGACGCTGCTCATGGTCATGGCCGGGCTCGAGCGTCCCGATGCCGGAGCGGTCGAGGTTGCGGGGCACGACCTCGTCGCGCTCGACGAGGACGCGCTGGCGCGTTTTCGCGGCCGCGAGGTCGGTATCGTTTTCCAGTCCTTCCACCTGATCCCGACCATGACCGCGATCGAGAACGTCGCGGTGCCGCTCGAGCTCGCCGGCCATGCCGACGCGTTTGCGCGCGCCGAGCGCGAGCTCGTCGCGGTCGGGCTCGGCGACCGGCTCGCGCACTATCCGGCGCAGCTCTCCGGCGGCGAGCAGCAGCGCGTCGCGCTCGCCCGCGCGCTGGCGCCGCATCCGTCGATCCTGGTCGCCGACGAGCCGACCGGCAATCTCGACGAGGACACCGGGCGCCAGATCGTCGACCTGCTGTTCGCCGGCCATGCCGAACGCAACACCACCCTGGTCCTGGTGACGCATGACCCGAGTCTCGCCGCCCGCTGCGACCGCGTGGTGAAGCTGCGCTCCGGCCACGTCGAGCCGGCGTCGCATGAGCGGGTCGCCACATGAGCGCGATCACCGTACGCGCCGCGAACGGATCGGGCGGGCTGCCCCTGACCTTGCGGCTCGCGCTGCGCGAGCTGCGCGGCGGCCTCGGCGGCTTCCGCGTCTTCGTCGCTTGCATGGCGCTCGGTGCGGCCGCCATCGCCAGCGTCGGATCGCTGTCGCAGGCCATCTCCGATGGCCTCGCGCGCGAGGGTCGCGTTATTCTCGGTGGCGATCTCGCGTTCACGCTGATCCACCGCGAGGCCAGCGCCGAGGAGCGCGCCTTCCTCGACCGCCACGGCGAGGTCGCGGCCATCGCCACCATGCGGGCGATGGCGCGGACGACGGACGGGCGCTCGAGCCTCGTCGAGCTGAAAGCCGTCGACCGCGCCTATCCGCTGTTCGGCGCCATGGCCACCGAGCCGCAGGGCGCGCTCGGCGATCTCCTCGCCCGCCGTGGCGACGCGTTCGGCGCGGCGGTCGACCCGGCGCTGCTCGCGCGGCTCAATCTCAAGCTCGGCGACCGGCTGAGCGTCGGCGCCGCCACGTTCGAGCTGAAAGCCGCGATCAGGACCGAGCCGGACAAGCTCGCCGGCGGCATCGGGTTCGGCCCGCGCCTGATGGTGAGCGAGGACGCGCTGCGCGCGACCGGGCTCCTCCAGCCCGGCAGCCTGGTGCGTTGGCATTACCGCCTGCGCCTGCCGGTAACGAGCGGGTCGGAGCGCGCGGCGCGGGAGGTCAAGGCGGCGGCCGAGCAGCAATTGCCCAAGGCAGGCTGGGAGATCCGTACGCACACCAATTCCTCACCGCAGCTCGAGCGCAACATCGAGCGGTTCACCCAATACCTGACGCTGGTCGGCCTGACCGCGCTCCTCGTCGGCGGCGTCGGCGTAGCGAACTCCGTGAAGCACTATCTCGACGGCCGGCGCGACGTCATCGCCACCATGAAATCGCTCGGCGCGACCGGCGGACGCGTGTTCGCCGTTTATTTCACCGAAGTGCTGCTGCTGGCGCTGATCGGCATCGCCATCGGGCTTGCGATCGGCGCCGTGCTGCCGTTCGTGCTGGTTGCCGTGCTTGGCCCGATCGTACCGCTGCCGCTCGCCGCCGCGCTGCATCCGGCCGAGCTCCTGCTCGCCACGCTTTACGGCCTCCTGACCGCGACCGCCTTCGCGCTGTGGCCGCTCGGGCGCGCGCACGACGCGCCGGTCTCCGCGCTGTTCCGTGACGAGGTGGCCCCGGAACGCCGCGCGCCGCGCAAACGCTACGTCGCCGCGACCGGCGCCGCCGTCGCCGCGCTGATCGCGGTTGCGGTGGTCGCCGCCTATGACCGCAAGATCGCTGCGATCTTCATCGTCGCGGCGGCCTTGGTGTTCGCGATGCTGCGCCTCGTCGCGCTCGCGGTGATGTTCGTCGCGCGCCGTCTGCCGCGGCCGCGCTCGACCATCCTGCGGCTCGCGGTGACCAACATTCATCGTCCGGGCGCATTGACGCCCACCGTCGTCCTCTCGCTCGGGCTTGGGGTTGCCTTGCTGGTGACGGTGCTCGAGATCGACGGCAACCTGCGCCGCCAGTTCACGGCGGCGCTGCCGGAGAAGGCACCATCGTTCTTCTTTCTCGATATTCCGACGGCCGATGCAGAGCGGTTCGATGCGTTCGTCCATGCTCAGGCGCCGCGCGGCAAGCTCGATCGAGCGCCGATGCTGCGCGGCCGCCTGGTCAGCGCCGGTGGCGTCCGGGTCGAAGACATGAAGGCCACGCCGAATACCCAGTGGGTGCTGCAGAGCGATCGCGGCATCACCTACGCGGACGAGATCCCGGCCGGCTCGCGCATCATCGCGGGCGAATGGTGGCCTGCGAATTATGCAGGGCCGCCACTGGTGTCGTTCGATTACAAGATCGCCGAAGGTCTCGGCCTCAAGCTTGGCGACCCGGTGACGGTCAACGTGCTGGGCCGCGAGGTGACCGCCCGCATCTCCAACCTGCGCGCCCTCGACTGGCAAAGCCTTGGCATCAACTTCGTCATGGTGTTCTCGCCCAACACGTTCCGGGGCGCGCCGGTTGCCCAGATCGCGACCCTGACGTTTCCGGACGGCGGCACTGTCGCCGAGGAAGTGAGCCTGCTGAAGGATCTGGACGCGACGTTCCCGGCGGTCACTGCCGTGCGTGTCAAGGACGCGCTCGACGCGATCGGAACGCTGGTGATGAACCTGGTGCTCGCCGTCCGCGGCGCGAGCGCGATCACGCTGGTGGCGGCGGCCCTGGTGCTCTCCGGCGCGCTCGCGGCCGGTCACCGCCATCGCGTTTACGATGCAGTCATCCTCAAGACGCTCGGCGCCACGCGGCGCCAGCTGGTCGCTGCCTATGCGCTGGAATATCTGCTGATCGGCCTCGTCACCGCGGCGGTCGGCGTCGCGGCCGGCTCGCTCGCGGCGTGGCGCGTCATCGTCGACGTGATGACGCTGCCGTTCGCCTGGCAGTTCGCGCCGGCGGCCACCGCCGCGCTCGCCGCGCTGGCGGTAACGGTCGCGTTCGGGCTGATCGGCACCGTCACCGCGCTCAACCGAAAGCCCGCGCCAGTGTTGAGAAACCTGTAACGCCGCTCTGCGTCCTAATCACGCGCGGCATGATTTCCGCGCGTTGTCATGATCGGCATAGCTTTAACAAAAGTGAAAGAAACGCGAATTGACTCGCTGCGCGAAGTCGTTACGCGCGCCGTTGCGCACAGCGCAACGCGAATTTGCGACAAAAGGCCGCGTATTTTCGTAGCGCGCTCAACGCGTTGGTCTCGCGGCACGGCCTTGTCGCCGCCGCAAAATGCTCCAATATTGCGGCTCGCCGGAAGAGCGGGGGCGACACCGCGCGGCCGGGCCAGATCGAACAACGAGGGTTTCGGCAATGTCGGACTTTGATCGGAATTACGCCGGCGCGGGCTATGCCGGCCAAGGCGTGTCCCGTGCGGATGCTGCGGTCATCGATCAGGGCCTGCGGGCCTACATGCTGCAGATCTACAACTACATGGTGCTCGGTCTCGCCATCACCGGCTTGGCCGCGCTCGGCGTGTACATGCTGTCGGTGACCGGCGACGCGGCGCAGGCCGCGAAGGTGCTGCGCAACGGCGTGCAGACCGCTGTGACGCTGCGCAGTGGCCAATTCCTCACCCCGATCGGCTACACGCTGTTTGCGACCAATCTCAAATGGCTGGTCATGCTCGCGCCGCTCGGCCTGGTATTCGCGCTGAGCTTCGGCGTCGAGCGCATGCGCCCGGCGACGGCGCAGATCCTGTTCTGGGTCTATGCCGCCCTGGTCGGCGTGTCGCTCGCGACGATTTTCATGGTCTATACGCAGACGTCGATCGTGCGGGTGTTCTTCATCACCGCGGCGTCGTTCGGCGCATTGTCGCTGTGGGGCTACACCACCCAGCGCGACCTCACCGGCATGGGCGCATTCCTGATGATGGGCCTGTTCGGCATCATCATTGCCAGCCTGGTCAACATCTTCCTCGTCAGCACCATGCTGCAATGGGTGATCTCGGTGATCGGCGTGCTGGTGTTCGCCGGCCTGACGGCCTGGGACACACAGCGCCTCAAGAACGAATATCTCTACAGCGCGATGGATGGCGAGACGATGGAGCGCTCGGCGATCATGGGCGCGCTGTCGCTCTATCTCGACTTCCTCAACCTGTTCACCCTGCTGCTCCAGCTGCTTGGGCAGCGCGAGGAATAACCGCGCTGAACCGCGAAAAACACGAAAAGGCCCCGGATTTTGCGGGGCCTTTTTGTTGTGGGTCGTTCTTGCCCTTTTCTCTGCCTTTGCAGGCTCGGCCAGTGTCGCGAATCCGAAGGCTATGTTACATTAACGATATCCCGGCACGGGCTTCCGTTCGGCCGGGACGAGCACTAGATTCAGCCCACGAAGTGCGCCGCCCTGCGCGGCGCCGTCCCGGCCCGGGGACCTGCAAGCGGGCGTAGAAAGGACCACGTCCATGTCCGATTTCGACCGGAACAGCGCGATCCGAGCCCCCGGCATCGATCGCGACCTTGCGATCGACCAGGGCCTGCGGGCTCATATGATTCGCGTCTACAACTACATGGCCGCCGGCGTCGCCCTGACCGGCGTCCTGGCCTGGCTGACCTTCCAGATGGCGGTAACGACCAACGACGCCGGCGCGATCACCGGCTTGACCGCGTTCGGCCACGCCATTTTCAGCGGGCCGACGACCATCATCCTGCTGCTCGGCACGCTCGGGCTGGTGTTCTTCATCAGCTTCCGCATCCAGCACCTGCAGGCCTCGACGGCGCTCGCGCTGTTCATGCTCTATGCCGGCCTGCTCGGCGTCGCGCTGTCGTCGATCTTCCTGGTCTACACGGGCGCGTCGATCACGCGGGTGTTCTTCATCTCGGCCGCGTCGTTCGGCGCGTTGAGCCTGTATGGTTACACCACGCAGCGTGATCTCTCCGGCTTCGGCTCGTTCCTGATCATGGGCCTGTTCGGCCTGATCCTCGCCTCGCTGGTCAACATCTTCCTCAAGAGCACAGCGCTCGACTTCGCGGTCTCCGCCATCGGCGTGTTCGTGTTCGCCGGCCTGACCGCGTGGGACACCCAGAAGATCAAGGAGATGTACGACCCGATGGAGGACGGCACCGTGACCGGCCGCAAGGCGGTGATGGGCGCGCTGTCGCTCTATCTCGACTTCATCAACCTGTTCCTGATGCTGCTGCGGCTGATCGGCGACCGTCGCTGACACCGCACGACCCGCACTATCTGCAACGCCCCGGTCGAACGCCGGGGCGTTTACTTTGGCGCATGTCCCGCCAGTTTTCCGAGAAGGACATGCGCAATGAAAGACATCTTTACGCGCGGCGCTAAAGAACGCTATTCGCTGAACCCATGACCAGCGAACCCATGACCAGCACAGCGCTCCGGGCTGGCACGCCGGCCGACATTCCCGTCATCACCCGTATCTACGAGCACGCCGTGCGGTTTGGCACCGCCTCGTTCGAGACCGACCCGCCCGACGAGGCCGAGATGGCGCGGCGCCAGTGCGCGCTGATCGACGGCGGCTTTCCCTATCTGGTCGCCGAGGCGGATGGGCAGGTCCTCGGTTATGCCTATGCGGGTCCCTACCGCCCGCGGCCGGCCTATCGCTTCAGCGTCGAGGATTCGATCTACGTCGCGCCGCAGGCGCAGGGCCGCGGCATCGGCCGCATGCTGCTCGCGCGGCTGATCGCCGAGAGCGAAGCGCGCGGCTACCGGCAGATGATCGCGGTGATCGGCGATTCCGCCAATGCTGCGTCGATCGAGCTGCATCGCGCGCTCGGCTTCACCATGATCGGCACGTTCGCCGATTGCGGGTTCAAGTTCGGCCGTTGGCTCGACAGCGTGTTCATGCAGCGCTCCCTGGGATCCGGATCACGCGACCTGCCGAGCCGCTAAACAGTCGGCTCGCGACTTAACGTGTTGTTAAATCGCGCTCCCGTACGAATCGGTGAACGGTTCTGGATACGTCGGCGTGGGTGTGCTTGTCGAAAGCGCCTCGCCGAGCAGATCGAACGTGTTGCGCAGGCGTACCCGTAGGCGGGAGACCGGCGTCCGTCACGGGAGAGTCCATGCAGACCAAGACCAGAGTTCTCGTCGCCGACGACTCGCCGACCGTCCACACCTTCTTCGCGGGGGTGCTCGCCAACTGGCCGCACCCGGTCGAGCAGATCGCGGCACACGACGGCCGCGAGTGCGAGGACAAGCTCGAGAACGACAAGGTCGATCTCGCCTTCATCGACGTCAACATGCCCGAGATGAGCGGCCTGGAGGCGGTCGGCGTCGCGCGCTTTCGTGGCATCAGGACGTTCGTCACGCTGATGTCGGTTCGCGCCGGAGAGGCGCGGTTTCAACTCGCGCGTCAGCTCAAGGCCTACGAATTCCTGGTCAAGCCGTTCGGCGCCGCGGAGGTCGAGAACGTCCTGCGGACATTCGAGCGCGTCTCGGCGCCGACCAAGGTCCTGGTCGTCGACGACTCCGCCACGGTCCGCCGCATGATCCTGAAGATCGCCGCGGGCAGCATCTTCCATATCACCTGCGATGAGGCGGGCGACGGCGCGACGGCGATCGAGAAATTCGCCGCGGGACAGCACGACATCGTTTTTCTCGACTGCAACATGCCGGGCATCGACGGGCTGCAGACGCTCGCCGAGCTGCGCATGCGCAACCCGCTCGCGCGCGTGATCATGATCTCAGCCGAACGCAACGAGGAGCGCGTGCGAATCGCGATGCAGCTCGGCGCGGTCGATTTCGTCCACAAGCCGTTCTCGGCCGCGGACGTCGATCAGATGGTGCACAAGGCCTACGGGCTGGCGCTGCCGGGACTGGCCGGCAGGCCGAGATTGGCTCCGCCCGCGCACGACACCCTGCAGGCGTCGGCGTGATCGCCGCGGCAGCTTGCGTTGGCGCATATCCTTTTCGGAAAACCGGCGTCCACTTTTCCGGGATATGCGCGCTAGACGACGACCTGGAGCGAGCGGTCGAGCACGCCGAGCACGCGGTCGAGCTCGTGGCCGCGGCGCACGATCAGCCCGGTCGCCGAGATGACGCTGTAGACGCCCTGCCGGCGCGCCAGCTTGGGATTCTTCTCGATCCGATAGATCGGCACCTCGGAGGTGCGGCGGAATACCGAGAACACCGCGCGGTCGCGCAGGAAATCGATGGCATAGTCGCGCCACTCGCCGGCGGCCACCTTGCGTCCGTAGAGCCCCAGAATGCGATCGAGCTCGCGGCGGCTGAAGGTTACGTTGGATGAGCTGACTTGGTGGGAGCTGGCCTGTGAGCTGCTCTGCGGCGAGCTGACATGGCCGTGGGAGGCGGGGGACCGCCCCCCTTTCAACTCGCTCGGATCGGTATCGCCGGGCACGAGACTCATGCGGCGCCTCCTGTCGTGGAAGCTTCATGATCACCCCGGACCGGGTGAGCGGCAAGAGCCTCGGCGCGCGATTCGAACGGTATCGCCATGCAGCAATGGCCAGCTGCTGACGCTCGGCATGCGAATGCCGTCGCATTTGTCGCAGCGGATTCCCGTGGAAATTCACGGATTCGTTAAGCGATTCATAATGCCGCCCAATTTCGGCCCAGCGCCCGCCCCGCTCCGGAGCGATAAATCAACCTGTTACTTCAGCATCCGGTCCGGCCCGAGCGCCGGATTCCTCAGCCCCCCAGCCCCCCGGGGCTCGACCGGATCGGAGCTGTTGTTCCGTGTACGGTTCAATCCCCCAATGCTTTCAGGGCCGGCATGCCGGCCCTTTTTTATTGCCGAGCTGAAGCCGGCGCTCGCCGCGTGCGGCCAGCGCAGTAGGCTGTGTGGGTGGACTCAGTTGAGCGAGGCGAATGCCGCCCCGAGCATCGTGCCGGGTGCTGCGGCCTTGCCGCTTTGCAGGACGACGGCGGCGGCGTCGACGCCCTCGGTCTTGATGTCCGACACCGGGATGCTCCAGGACTCGGCCTTGCCGGTCCACACACCGAGCTTCACCCAGCGGCGCACCACGTTGTGATAGGTGACCGTCTTTCCCGAGTTCTCGCCGCGTCCGATCGCGACGGGCACGGCCTTCGACAATGGGCAGAGCCAGACCTCGGCGCCGGTCGTGTCGGATTTTCCCGCCGGCGCGTTGACCGTCAGCTTTCCGTTGTCGATCGTCATCGTGACCGGAAGCGACAGCGCTGCGGTGTTGTTGTAGCGGCTCGCCAGGATGGCGCGCTCGATCGCGCCACGGTCATTGCCGAGCGCCTGCACGGTGCCGTTGACGATCACCTGCGGTGTGTACACTTCGCGGTCGCCGCGCACCTGCGAATACGCCTTCTGCCGCCTGGAATGTCCCGGAATGGCGAGCGTGTCCTGCCAGCCGAGATAATCCCAATAGTCGACGGCGACGCTGATGGCGACGAGCGAGGGATCCTGGCTCAGTTCGCCGAGCAGCTTGTCCGCAGCCGGGCACGACGAGCAGCCCTGGCTGGTGAACAGCTCGATGACGGCGCGCGGCTCTGACGCGCGGGATTCGGACTGGGCGATCGACGGCGAGGTCGCCAAGGTCGCAGCGAGTGCCGACGTGACCATGCCCAATAAAAACTGACGGCAGTCCGTCATGACCCTCTCCACCTGCCCCCGTCCGCGGCAACGCGGATTATCCCTATTGCCCGGCTGCTGGTTCAAGCGGCAGTTCAGGCTTCCGATGTTCTCTGAACGCCGGTCGTCGCCGTCACCCGTCCCCACGCGCGACAGCAGCGAATACTGCGCATGATCCCGAGAAGCGGACACCATCTTCGGACAGAGATCACCTCGGAAGTGATCGTGCGCCAAGTATAGGAATAGTCGCCGCCACCTTCACCCGCCACTCACTTCAAGGTGAGCCTGTTCATATTGCGCCGCGGCGCGATGAATGTCAGTTCACGTTACAACACGCGGTTAACTTAAATCGCTGTGCGCACAAATGCGTACCGTCGGGCATTCAGCCCGGCGGTAGCGGTCTCGCAGAGCGAAACACGTCAGGCGGCGAGTTGCCGCAGCACGTATTGCAGGATGCCGCCGTTCTTGAAGTACTCGAGCTCGTCATAAGTATCGATGCGGCAGATCAGCGGGACGCGCTTGAGCGTGCCGTCCGATCCGACGATCTCGGCGATCAGCCGCTGATGTGGCTTCAGATCGCCGTGCAAGCCGCGGATCGTGACCTGCTCGTCGCCCTTGATGCCGACACTCTGCCAGGACGTTCCTTCCTCGAACACGAGTGGGATGACGCCCATGCCGATCAGGTTCGAGCGATGGATGCGCTCGAACGACTGCGTGATCACCGCGCGGATGCCGAGCAGCGCCGCGCCCTTGGCGGCCCAGTCGCGCGACGAGCCGGTGCCGTATTCCTTGCCGGCGAACACGACGAGCGGAACGCCTTCCGTCTTGTACTTCATGGCGGCGTCGTAGATCGTCATGCGCTGCTTCGACGGATAGTGAATCGTCACGCCGCCTTCGACGCCCGGCACCATCTGGTTCTTGATGCGGATGTTGGCGAAGGTGCCGCGCATCATCACCTGATGATTGCCGCGCCGCGTGCCGTACTGGTTGAAGTCCTTCGGCCGCACCTGGTGGTCGCGCAGATATTCGCCCGCCGGGCTCGCTTCCTTGATCGAGCCGGCCGGCGAGATGTGGTCGGTGGTGATCGAGTCGAGGAAGATGCCGAGCACGCGCGCGTCGACGACGTCCTCGATCGGACGCAGGCGCTTATCCATGCCCTCGAAATACGGCGGGTTCTGCACGTAGGTGGAACGGTCGTCCCAGCCGTAGGTCATGCCGCCCTTGACCGCGATCTTGCTCCACGCCGTGTCGCCCTTGAACACGTTCGAGTACTTGCGGGCGAACACCTGCTTGGTGATGTACTTGCGGATCACCGCGTTGATCTCGCGCTGGGTCGGCCAGATGTCGCGCAGGTAGACCTTCTTGCCCTTCTTGTCGACGCCGATCGCACCCTTGGCGACGTCGATGTTCATCGAGCCGGCGATCGCATAGGCGACGACCAGCGGCGGCGAGGCGAGATAGTTCGCGCGCACGTCGGCGTTGACGCGGCCCTCGAAGTTGCGGTTGCCCGACAGCACCGCCGCGGCAACCAGATCGTTCTTGTTGATCGACTCGGAGATCTCCTCCGGCAGCGGTCCCGAGTTGCCGATGCAGGTGGTGCAGCCGAAGCCGACCAGGTTGAAGCCGAGCTTGTCGAGCTCCTTCTGCAGGCCCGACTTGTCGAGATAGTCGGCGACCACCTGCGAGCCGGGCGCCAGCGAGGTCTTCACCCACGGCTTGGCAGTCAGGCCCTTGGCGGCGGCCTTCTTGGCCAGCAGGCCGGCGGCGACCATCACGCTCGGGTTCGACGTGTTGGTGCACGAGGTGATCGCCGCGATCACCACGTCGCCGTGGCCGAGGTCGTGGCTGCGGCCTTCGACCGGCACGCGCTTGCCCATCTCGGCGGCCTTGCCGAACTCCTTGTCCATCGCCTGGGCGAAGCCGAGCTTCACCTCCTTGAGCGGCACGCGGTCCTGCGGACGCTTCGGTCCGGCGAGCGACGGCTCGATCGAGGACAGCTCGAGCTTGAGCACCTCGGTGAACACCGGGTCCGGCGTCGACTTGGTGCGATACATGCCCTGCGCCTTGCCATAGGCGGCGACCAGCTCGATGCGCGCAGCCGGACGGTTGGTGTCGCTGAGATACTTCAGCGTGTCGTCGTCGATCGGGAAGAAGCCGCAGGTCGCGCCGTATTCCGGCGACATGTTGCCGATGGTGGCGCGGTCGGCGATCGTCAGGCCGGCGAGGCCGGGGCCGAAGAACTCGACGAACTTGTTGACCACGCCGCGCTTGCGCAGCATCTGCGTGACGGTGAGCACGAGGTCGGTCGCGGTGACGCCCTCCTTGAGCTTGCCGGTCAGCTTCACGCCGATCACTTCAGGGAGCACCATCGAATAGGGCTGGCCGAGCATGGCGGCCTCCGCCTCGATGCCGCCGACGCCCCAGCCGAGCACCGAGAGGCCGTTGACCATGGTCGTGTGCGAGTCGGTGCCGACCAGCGTGTCGGGATAAGCGACCTCGGCGGTGACTTCCTTGCCGTCGAGCTTGACCGTGCCCTTGCTGGTCCACACGGTCTGCGACAGGTACTCGAGATTGACCTGATGGCAGATGCCGGTGCCGGGCGGCACGACGCGGAAATTGTCGAACGCGCGCTGCGCCCACTTGAGGAACTTGTAGCGTTCCTGGTTCTGCTTGTACTCCTCCTCGACGTTGCGCTTGAACGCGGTGTTGTCGCCGAAGAAGTTCACCGCCACCGAGTGGTCGATGACGAGATCGACCGGCACCAGCGGGTTGATCTTCTTGGCTTCGCCGCCGAGGTGGTCCATGGCATCGCGCATCGCCGCGAGATCGACGACGGCGGGAACGCCGGTGAAGTCCTGCATCAGCACGCGCGCCGGACGGAAGGCGATGTCGCGATCCGAGGTCTTGTTCTTCAGCCAGCCGGTGAAAGCCTGGATGTCTTCCTTGGTGACCGAGCGGCCGTCCTCGTTGCGCAGCAGATTCTCGAGCAGCACCTTGAGTGAAAACGGCAATCGCGAGATGCCCTTCAGTCCGTTCTTCTCGGCAGCCGGGAGGCTGTAATAGGCATAGGTTTTGGAGCCGACCTTGAGGGTCCTGCAGCATTTGAAACTATCGAGCGATGTCATGTTGGCGCTTCCTGAATCCGGCGGGCGAACGGAACGTCGGCTTGCGGTAAGTCTTTGCCGCGATGGCTTTTTTTCCTTCACTGCGAAATCGGCCGTGGATTTAACCGACTCGCAGTTTAATGCTGGGCTTATAAGGGCTTTTCTAAGCTAGGGCCACACGATCCGAAGTCGTTCACAGCATGAATAATATACAGTCGGTTGTGCAAGTGGCGGTCCCGCCGGCAGCGATCCGATGCGGCTGACAGGCGCAAACCTGTCATGCGTCAGAGGCGGCCGGGAGGTGTTCTCGGGCCTCGGATTTTCGGCTGCCGCCGGGGAGATTTTGGCCATTACCGGCCCGAACGGGGTCGGCAAGACCTCGCTGCTGCGCACCATTGCCGGGCTGGTGCGGGCCGCGGCCGGCAGCATCGAGATGGACGGTGGCGACCCGGAGCTGACCGTCCCCGAGCAGTGCCACTATCTGGGCCACCAGGACGCCCTCAAGCCGTCGCTCTCGGTACGCGAAAACCTCGGATTCTGGGCGGATTTCCTCGGCGGCGGCGGCATGGCGGCCGAGGCCGCCCTCGACGCCGTCGGCCTCATTGGGCTCGCCGATCTGCCGACCGCTTATCTCTCCGCCGGGCAAAAGCGGCGCCTGTCGATCGCGCGCCTGCTGGCCGCCAAGCGGCCGGTCTGGCTGCTCGACGAGCCGACCTCGGCGCTCGACGTCGCGGCGCAGGCCCGTCTGGTCGAGCTGTTGCGCGGTCATCTCCGCGCCGGCGGCATCGTGCTCGCCGCAACGCATGGGCCGCTCGGCCTCGACGCGCGCGAGCTTCGGCTGGGGCGCGCCGCATGACCACGCTCGGCGCCTTGCTCCTGCGCGACGTGCGGCTGTCGGTGCGGATCGGCGGCGGCGCGCTGATGGGCGTGCTGTTCTTCCTGATCGTCGTCACCTTGGTGCCGCTCGCCGCCGGCCCCGACCTCGCGCTGCTCGCACGCATCGGCCCGGCCATCCTGTGGCTCGGCGCGCTGCTGGCGTCGCTGCTGACACTCGATCGGCTCCTCGCGGCTGACCATGATGACGGCTCGCTCGACCTGGTGCTGATGGGCCGCGCGCCGCTCGAGCTCGCGGTCGCGACCAAGGCGCTCGCGCATTGGCTGACCACCGGCCTGCCGCTGGTGATCGCCGCGCCGGTGCTCGGCCTGTTCCTCAACCTGTCGCCGACCGCGATCGGCGCGGTGATGCTGACGCTGCTCGTCGGCACCCCGGCGCTGACCGCGACCGGTCTGATCGGCGCCGCGCTCGCCGTCGCGCTGCGCCGGGGCGGGCTGTTGCTGCCGGTGCTGGTGCTGCCGCTCACCGTGCCGGTGCTGGTGTTCGGCGTCGCCTCGGCGAATGCGGCGGTGGTCGGCCCGGTTCCGTTCGGCACGCCGTTCACGATCCTGTGCGCGGTGACGCTGGTGAGCCTGGTGGTCGGTCCGTTTGCCGCGGCTGCGGCGTTGCGGCACGGCATGGAATGAACCGGCCCGTACCCAGATTGCTACAATTCCATGTTCGGCTCGATTGTGGTTTAGAACCGGACCAAGGAAAGTGACGCAGCATGCCGCTGATCGACCTCGCCAACCCGACGCGCTTTCTGAGTCTGAGCGGCAGGCTGCTGCCGTGGCTCGCGGCCGCGACCGCCGTCGCCTTCGCCGTCGGATCCGTGTACGTGGCCGGTGCGCCCGACGACTACCAGCAGGGCGCCACCGCCAAGATCATGTTCATCCACGTGCCGAACGCCTGGCTCGCCATGTTCGTGTGGGCGGTGATGAGCGCGGCCGCGCTCGGCACGCTGGTGTGGCGCCATCCGCTCGCCGACGTCGCCGCCAAGGCAGCGGCGCCGCTCGGCGCTGCGTTCACCTTCCTCGCGCTCGTCACCGGCTCGCTGTGGGGCCGGCCGATGTGGGGCACCTACTGGGTCTGGGACGCGCGCCTCACCTCGGTGCTGGTCCTGTTCATCATGTATCTCGGCCTGATCGCGCTGTGGCGCACCGTGGAAGATCCCGCCCGCGCCGGACGCGCGGCGGCGATCCTCACCCTGGTCGGCGCCATCAACCTGCCGATCATCAAGTTCTCGGTCGACTGGTGGAACACGTTGCACCAGCCGGCCTCGGTGTTTCGTGCCGGCGGCCCGACCATGAGCGCGAGCTTCCTCATCCCGCTGCTCGTCATGGCGCTCGCCTTCACGCTGCTGTTCGTGACGCTGCATCTCGCCGCGATGCGCAACGAGATCCTGCGCCGCCGCGTCCGCACCTTGCAGATGATGCAGGCGCAGGCGGCGGTCGGAGCCTGAGGTCATGGATCTCGGTCCGCACGCCGGCTTCATCATCGCCGCCTATGGCGCGGCGACTGTCGTGGTGCTGGCGCTGGTCGCCTGGGTGCTGCTGGATTACGCCGCGCAGCGCCGCATCCTGCGCGACCTCGAGGCGCGCGGCATCACGCGCCGCTCGGATGAACGCAAGACCACGCAAGAGGCCGCCTCATGACCGACGTGCCGCAGGCCACCTCGCAGGACGGATCGCGCGCGCGCCGGCGTCTGATCGTGCTGTTGCCGCTGCTGTTGTTCCTCGGCCTGGCGGCGCTGTTCTTCTTCCGCCTCGGCGCCGGCGACGCCTCGCGGATTCCCTCGGCGCTGATCGGGCGGCCCGCGCCGGCGACCGATCTGCCGCCGATCGCCGGGCTCGAACGTGGCGGCAAGCCGATCGCCGGCCTCGTCGCCGCCGACTTCAAGGGCGCGGTGACGCTGCTCAATGTCTGGGCGTCGTGGTGCGTGCCGTGTCACGAGGAGGCGCCGCTGCTCATGAAGCTCGCCGAGGACAAGCGCTTCCGTGTCGCCGGCATCAACTACAAGGACCAGCCGGAGAACGCGCGGCGTTTCCTCGGCCGCTACGGCAATCCGTTCGTCGCGTCGGGCGCCGACATCAACGGCCGTGCGGCGATCGAATGGGGCGTCTACGGCGTGCCGGAGACCTTCATCGTCGGCCGCGACGGCCGCATCGCCTACAAGCTGATCGGTCCGATCACGGCCGACAACATCGAGCGCACGCTCAAGCCGCAGCTCGAGAAGGCGCTCGCCGCGGGCGGTTAGATCGCCGGCATTTGGACATCGTTTCATTGCCGCAGCTGAGGAAAACGGCGGGGTCCGATTAACCCGCCATTTACGCTCGCAAAAACTTCAGGCGGCGTGATTCACAATTCAGCACGGGATTTCGCGTAGGCATCAAGCTGCAAGGAAGGAGTGGGATTGCTCTAAGGGAGGCTTGCATGCGTCGGTTTGCGTTTCCGGTTCTGATGACCATCAACGTCATGTTCGCGACTTTCGTCGCCGGACAGGGTCTGCTCGACCTCAATCGGACGTCGAAGGCCAATCTCGAGATGCTGAAGGGTGTCGGCCCGAAATGGGCGGACGCGATCGTCAAGGGGCGGCCCTACAAGGACGCGGACGATCTGCTGGCGAAGAAGATCGTGCCCGAGACTGTCTTCAACGGCATCAAAGACAAGGTCATCGCGCGCCGGTTCGATCCCAGCATGAGCTGATGCGCATCGCCCTCTAAGAGTCCTTCGCCGGCTCCGGCGCCGCGTACTTCATCAGCAGCGGATACTGCAACGCTGCGAACACGAACGTCAGCGGCACGAACCCGAACAGCTTGAAGCTGACCCAGACGTCGGTCGTCTGGGTCCGCCAGACGATCTCGTTGAGGATCGCGAGCGCGACGAAGAACAGCGTCCAGCGAATGGTGAGCTTGCGCCAGCCTTCCTCGGTGAGGTGGAACACCGAGTCGAACACCATGGCGAGCAGCGGCTTGTTGAACACGAGGCCGCCGCCGAGCGTCGCCGCGAACAACAGATAGATGATCGTCGGCTTGAGCTTGATGAAGGTCTCGTCGTGTAGCACGAGCGTCATCGAGCCGAACACCAGCACGACCACGGCGGTGACCACCGGCATGACCGGCAGGTGCCGCGTCAGTGCATAGGAGACCGCGAGCGCGGCCAGGACCGCCACCATGAACACGGCGGTGGCGACGAAGATGCCGGCGCGCTCGCCCGACGCGAGTTCGGCGGGAATGAACGGCCCGACCAGCGGCATGAACAGCGCCGGCCGCGAATTGGCGACGAAGAACAGCACCAGCGGTCCGATATCGAGCACGAGCTTGAGCAGGGGATTGAGCTGCGGCTTGTCGTTCACGATTGAACTCCAGCGATCGCCTTGGCGAAGTCCTTGGCCTGGAACGGCGCGAGGTCGTCGATGCCTTCGCCGACGCCGATGAAGTGTACCGGCAACGCGAATTTCGCGGCAATGGCGACCAGGATGCCTCCGCGCGCGGTGCCGTCGAGCTTGGTCATGACCAGCCCCGTGACGCCGGCGGTCTTGCCGAATTCCTCGACCTGCGACAGCGCGTTTTGCCCCACGGTGGCGTCGAGCACGAGCAGCACCGCGTGCGGCGCCGACGCATCGAGCTTCTTCATCACGCGGACGACCTTCTCGAGCTCGTCCATCAGCACCGCCTTGTTCTGCAGGCGCCCGGCAGTGTCGATGAGGAGCACGTCGATGCCTTGTGCGCGCGCGGCCTCGAGTGCGTCATAGGCGAGCCCGGCCGAGTCGGCGCCGGGCACACGGGCGATCACAGGGCTTCTGGTGCGCTCGCCCCAGATCTTGAGCTGGTCGATCGCGGCGGCGCGGAACGTGTCGCCGGCGGCGAGCATCACCTTGCGGCCTTCGGCGGCGAGCTTCGCTGCCAGCTTGCCGATGGTGGTGGTCTTGCCGGAGCCGTTGACGCCGACCACGAGCACCACGAACGGCTTCTTCGTCGCGTCGATGACGAGCGGCTTCGCCACCGGGGTGAGCACACCCGCGACCGCGTCGGCGAGGATCGCCTTGATCTCGTCCGCGGTCGCCTCCTTGTTGTAGCGCCCCTCGCGGATCGTGTCGGCGACCTTCGCCGCCGTCGTCAGGCCGAGGTCGGCGCGGATCATGATTTCCTCCAGCTCCTCGATCGCTTCCTCGTCGAGCTTTCGCTTGGTGACGAGGTCGGAGATCGCCCCGCCGATCGAGGCGGAGGTGCGCTTGAGGCCGCCGGTCAGGCGCTGCCACCAGTTCCCGGAATTTTGCGTGCTGTCATTCATGGTCGCGTTCGTGATAGCGGTTTCGGCATGACACCGGAAGACGTGCTGTCGCGCGTGCTGTACCGCGACGGATTGATGCTGATCATCGACAAGCCGGCCGGGCTGCCGGTGCATCGCGGGCCGAAGGGCGGCGCGAGCATCGAGGACTATTTCGACGTGCTGCGCTACGGCCTGCCGCGGCCGCCCGCGCTCGCTCATCGGCTCGACAAGGAGACCTCCGGTTGCCTGGTGCTCGGGCGGCACCGCAAGGCTCTCGCTCATCTGGGGCTGCTGTTCAAGCACGGCAAGGTCGGCAAGACCTATTGGGCCTTGGTCGAGGGCGGCCCCGATGCGGACGAGGGCGTGATCGACCTCGCGCTCGGCCGGCTCGACGAGACGCGCGGCTGGTGGATGAAGCCGGACCCGAAGGGATTGCCGTCGGTGACCACGTGGAAGGTGATGGGAAGGAGCGGGGAGGGCGCGACTCTTGTCGGTGCGGTTGAGAGTGTTGGCGCGCCACAGGCAGCGCCGCTCCCTCCCCCCTTGTGGGGGGGGGGGGGGGGGGGGGGGGGGCCAGAACTCCTGACTTGCGGTTGTGGCGA
>Ga0081540_1000908_pt1 | contig 26739 bp, 25 predicted proteins | sample TabmetS2T1R1_FD_71024 | JGI IMG/M metagenome (GOLD analysis project Ga0081540, IMG submission 71024) | Tabebuia heterophylla rhizosphere microbial communities from the University of Puerto Rico - S2T1R1 | ecosystem: Host-associated > Plants > Roots > Rhizosphere ...
CTGATCACCGCCGACGACGGCGACGCGGCCGAGCACCAGCGAACGGCCGGAGGATCGGTCCAGTTCGCCCGCGTGCTCCAGTCCCGGCTGCTCACCGACGTCGAGACCCGCGACTACGAGCTCGTCGCCACCAGCCGTGGCGGCCTGCCTCCCTGAGCCTCACCCTCAGGCGCGCCCGAGATCGCGGAGCACGCGGCGCGCGGCGTTGTGCCCCGCTGCCCCGATGACCGAGCCGGCCGGGTGGCAACCCGCGCTCGCCGAGTACAGCCCGTCCAGCGGCTGCGCGTAGGGCATCCGGTCCGAGAACCCGAAGGTGTTGTCCACGTGGTGGATGTGGCCGCCGGTGATGCCGAAGTGCGCCTCGATCTTCCTCGGGTGGAGCGGGAAGGTGTCCACCACCAGATCGCTCGTCCCCGGAGCGAAGCGGTCGCAGATCGACAGGAGGTGCCGGACGTAGCGCTCTTCCTCCGCCTCCCAGGTGGTCCCGGTGAGCGTGTGCGGCACCCACTGCACGAAGAGCGCCGAATTGTGGTGCCCGGCCTCGTCGCGCATCGAGGGATCCACCGTCGTGTGGACGTACCACTCGATGGTCGGGAACTCCGGAAGCCGCCCGGCCTGCACGTCGGCGAAGCTCCGGGTCAGCGAGGCCATCACCTCGCTCTCGTCCGGGAGCAGGTGCATCGTCGACCCGAACTGGCCCTTGTCCTCGGGCAGGCAGCGGAAGCGGGGCAGGCCCTTCAGCGCCATGTTGACCTTGAAGGTCGTCCCGGTGCGCCGGTAGCCGTCCACCCGGGTGTTCCACGAGGCGGGGAAGCGCGCCGTCCCCACCAGGTCTCGCATCCGGAAGGGGTCGGCGTTCACCACCGCCACGCCGGTGCGCACCTCGCGCCCCGAGGCGCAGTGCACCGCCTCGACGCCGCCCGCCCCCACCGCGATGCGCGACACCTTCTCCGAGGTGAGGATCCGCGCCCCGGCAGCCTTCGCCAGCTCCGCCAGCCGCGCGGTCACCGTCCCCATCCCGCCGCGGACAATCATCCAGGTCCCGTCAGCACCGGGCAGCCGGCACATGTTGTGGACCAGGAAGTTCATCCCGCTCCCCGGCGTGTCCCAGGTGCCGGTGAGGCCGCTGAACCCGTCGGTCACCGCGTACATCGCGCGGAGCAAGTCGCTGCGGAACTCGAAGCGGTCCAGGTACCGCCCCACCGGTCCGCGGCACAGCCCGACGAAGACCTCGCGCAGCGCCGGACGGACGTACCGCTCCGCGGTCTCCTCGATGGAGAGCGGCTCCTCCAGCCAGGTCGGCGCCACGTCCTCGCGCAGCTGGCCGATCTCCTCTTGAAGGCGCGTGTTGGCCCGCCAGTCCGCCTCGGAGAAGAAGGAGGTGAACTGGGCCTTCATCGCGGCCTGGTCCGAGCCGAACAGGAGGTAGCGCTCGCCGGTGGTCGGAAGGAAGTAGTGCGGGTCGCGCCGCATGACAGGGAGCTCGAGCCCCAGGGTCTGCATCAGCTCCGGCGGCATCAGCCCGAGCAGGTACGCGCCGGTCGAGGTGCGCAGGCCCGGCGCCTTCCGGAAGGGCGTCTCGGTCTTGGCCGCGCCGCCCACCGTGTCCTTCTCCTCGAGGACCACGACCGAGAGCCCGGTCCGGGCGAGCAGCGTCGCCGCCACCAGTCCGTTGTGACCGGCCCCCACCACCACCACGTCGGCGCGCTCGGTGCTCATCGGCCTCCCGCTGGCCCCACGCCTCCGCCCACCAGCTGCTCGCGGAGGAAGTAGAGCTCCGTGCTCCAGGCGTAATCCCGGGTCTCCTTCTTCTTGAAACCGTGGCCCTCGTCCAGAGCCAGCATGTACCAGGCGGTCTTTCCGTGGCCCCGGACCGCCCGGACGATCTGCTCGGCCTCGCCCTGCGGCACGCGTGGATCGTTCTTCCCCTGGAGCACGTAGAGCGCGACCCGGATCTTGTCCGCCGAGTTGAGCGGCGAGATGCGCTCAAGCACCGCCCGGACCTCGGGGTCGCGTTCGTCCCCGTACTCGGCCCGACGCAGGTCCCGCCGGTAGGCCGCGGTGCCGTTCAGGAAGGTGGTGAAGCTGGAGATGCCGACGACGTCCACCGCAGCGCGGAACCGCTCCGGGTAGAAGGCCACCGAGGCCAGCGTCATGTACCCGCCGTAGCTCCCGCCGTACGCGGCCACCCGTGAGGGATCGAGATCCGGTTGCCGGCCGATGAAGTCCAGCGTCGCGCCGATGTCCTTCAGCGCCTGCTCCCGCTTCACCCCGTCGTCCGCGGCCAGGTACGCCTTTCCGTACCCGTCCGAGCCGCGCACGTTGGGCAGCAGCACCGCGATGCCCAGGTCGGCCAGCGCCTGGGCGAAGGCATAGAACTTCGGGCGCTCCTGGCTCTCCGGCCCGCCGTGCCAGACCACCACCACCGGAGCGCGAGCGCCGGGCCGGAGCCCGTGCGGCCGGTAGAGGAACGCCGGCACGGTGAACCCGTCGGTGGACGGGTAGCGCACCAGCTCCGGGCGTCCGAGCTGCGCCGGATCCATGCCCCCGACCTCGCTGCGGGTCCAGCGCACGGCCGCGCCGTCCTTCACCTTGACCTGCCAGACGTCACCCGGCGAGGTCGGCGTGTCGAGGGTGAGGCTCACCACGTCCGAGGCGCGGCTCGGGAAGCGCAGGTCGGTCACCACGCCCGCCGGCAGGTCGATCGGCGTGCGCGAGGTCGACCCGCGGCGCAGCAGGTACACCTTGCTGTAGCCGTCCTCGTTCACCGCGAAGGCCACCGTCCCGTCGCGGGCCACCGCGAGACCCTCCACGTTCCACTCGAGGTCGGCGGTCAGGGGCATCCAGGCCGCGGCGGGGCGGGTGAGATCTACCCGGAAGAGCTGCGAGAACTCGACGCCGCGATCGGTCACGAGGAAGACCGACTTCCCCTCGGGGCCGAAGGCCGCCTTGCGCACCGAGCCCTTTCCGGCCGTCGCCGGGTCGGGCGTGATGCGGGTCCTCGCCTTCGTCGCCAGGTCCACCACGAAGAGGTCGGCGTCGTCGATCGCCCGCTCGCGGCGCACGAGCAGCTTCTTGCCGTCCGCGGAGAACTCCCCCGGCAGCCAGTTCCCGCTCTCCTCGGTCAGCCGGCGGGCAGTGCTCGGGCTCGCCGCCTCCGCGAGGTAGACGTCGGTGTCGGTGCCGTTGCGACCCGTGCCGGACCAGGCCAGCCACCGCCCGTCCGGCGACACGCTGAAGGTCTCGTGCCGGCTCTTCCCGTCGGTCAGGAGCTGCCGCCGGCCGGTCCGGGTGTCCAGCCGGTAGAGCTGGAAGTTCTCGCCGCCCCCGGTGTCCTGGACGAAGAACACCGTGCGGGAGTCGCCCGGGAGCCAGGCCGCCTTCGCCACGGGCTCCTTCCCGAACGAGAGCTGCTCGCGCATCCCCAGCGGCGCGGCGACGCGGTGGATCTGGGCCACCGAGCCGAAGCGGGTGAGAATGAGCACCGCCTTCCCGTCCTCTCCAGGGTCGGCAAGCTGCGCAGAGCGGGCCTCGGTGTAGGGCGCGAGCCAGGCCTCGAAGTCGGGCGGCACCGCCGGGACCCCGGAAATCTGGACGCGAGGCAGCCCTGGCGCGCTCTCGACCGGGAACGAGGAGACGGCGCGCGCGGCGCCGGTGCCTCCGTCGGGTCGGGGGACGGCGGGCGCCTGCGTGAGGAGGAACAGGACGGTCGCGGCGGGTAGGATCATGTGGTTCGCCGCTTCGACCAGAAGTCGGGGCGGAAGCGCAAGCGCTCCGTGAGGGAGCCGGTCGGCGCAATCCTTGCCGCACGGCTTTGCTGCCTGCTACCTTCGAGCGGTCCGGACGAGGGCGCGGCGGCGCGAACTGACGCGGAATCCCTCGGAAAACTCGGGTCGATCCCTCGGCAGCGAAGGGGACATTGCACGCCCATGGGCACGCAACTGGTGATGTATGACGAGGAATACAATCGCATCAACGCCGTCTGCGATCGCCTGACCAAGGACGCCAACGCCAAGGTCGTCTTCATCGTCGACAAGAACGGACAGCTGATCAGCGCCTCGGGCCAGACCCAGAACATCGACACCACCTCGCTGGCTTCCCTTACCGCGGGCAACGTCGCCGCCATGGGCGGCCTCGCGAAGCTGATCGGCGAGAACGAGTTCCCCAACCAGATCCACGAGGGCGCGCGCGAGTCGCTCTACATGACCATCGTCGGCACCCGGGTGGTGCTCGTGGTGATCTTCGACACCCGCACCTCGCTGGGCCTGGTCCGGCTGCGGGTGAAGAAGGCGTCCGACGAGCTGGCCAAGATCTTCGAGGCGCTGGTCAAGAAGACCGAGAGCCCGGGCGGGATGGCCTCTCCGTTCGCCGAGATCTCCGACGACGACATCGACAACCTCTTCAGCGAGTAGCGACCGAAACCCAGGTCACGAAATGTCCTTCATCAATTACTCATCCCGCGAGATCAACTGCAAGATCGTCTATTACGGACCCGGTCTGTGCGGGAAGACGACCAACCTCCAGTACATCTACAACAAGACCAACCCCGAGACGAAAGGCAAGCTGATCAGTCTCAGCACCGAGACGGATCGCACCCTCTTCTTCGACTTCCTGCCGCTGTCGCTCGGAGAGATTCGCGGATTCAAGACCCGCTTCCACCTCTACACGGTCCCCGGACAGGTCTTCTACGACGCGAGCCGCAAGCTCATCCTCAAGGGCGTGGACGGCGTGGTCTTCGTCGCCGACAGCCAGGTCGAGCGCATGGAGGCGAACCTCGAGTCGTTCGAGAACCTGCGCACCAACCTCGGTGAGCAGGGCTACGACCTGAACCGCATCCCCAACGTGGTCCAGTACAACAAGCGGGACCTCCCCAACTCCGTGGCGGTGGAGGAGCTGCGCGCCTCTCTCAACCCGCGCTCGGTCCCCGAGTTCCAGGCCGTCGCTCCGACCGGGGTAGGTGTCTTCGACACATTGAAGGCCGTCGCGAAGCTGGTCCTGACCGAGTTGAAAAAGGGCGGCTAGGCCAGAAACCAGGGACCGCCGGACAAGGGGTGCATCGGCGCGTCCGTGGTATGTAAAGACACGCGTTTACCCGTCGCGGGAGAAGTCCTTGCGCTCAGGTCAGCCTGCACTCCTCGCAGTCCTCATGCTGGTCGCGAGCGTCTCGGTCCGGGCCCAGTCGGCCGATCCGCTGCCCCCTCTGCCCGACTCGCGCGCAGACCCCGCCGCCGGGGCCGGCGAGATGGCGCCCATGCGCACCGGCGACAAGTCGGTGCAGGCGACGCCGCCGCCGCCCAGCGCCGCTCCCTCGAAGGCTCCGTCCGGCGTCGCGCCGCCGCCCGCCGGCGCCGCTCCTGCCGCGTCGGCCTCCGGCACGACACCGGTGAAGCCGAGCCCGTCCGAGGCCGCGCTCCCCGTCACCTCCGACGAGGCGTTCCAGACGCGGGTGAAGACGCTCGAGGAGCAGGTGGTGGATCTCAAGGAGAAGATCTACCGGACCAAGGCTCGGCTGCTCCTGCTGCAAGAAACCGTGCTCGGGGGCGATCTCTCGTCCGGCGCACGCGCGGTGCTGGTCCACAAGAACGACATGGGTGGGAGCTTCGCCCTCGACTCGGTGGCCTACGCGCTCGACGGCGCGCCCATCCTCACCCGCAGCGACAAGGACGGTGACCTCTCGAAGCGGCCGGAGTTCGAGATCTTCAACGGACGCATCGTGCCCGGGCAGCACCAGGTCGCGGTCCGGCTCGTCTACCGGGGCAAGGGCTTCGGCGTCTTCAGCTACCTCGAGGGCTACAAGTTCACGGTGAGCTCGAGCTACACCTTCAGCGCCGAGCCGGGGAAGGTCACGACGGTGAAGGTGGTGGGCTACGAGAAGGGCGGCATCACGACCGACCTGAAGGACCGGCCCGCGGTCCGCTACGATGTCGAGGTGAACCGTGAGGTGGCGCCGGCCAAGACCTCGGCGCAGGCGGAGCAGAAGGAGACGAAGTGAAATCCGGCACGGCAGCGGCGCTCCTCGCGCTGCTCGTGGTGGGAACGACCGCCCGCGCGACCGAGGTGCGGGTCTCGGCCTCCACCGCGACCAAGCTGGACCAGGTGGGGGCCCAGGTCCGCAACGCCACCGAGAACCTCGGAGTGGTGGAGACGCAGTATATCGGCCGGACCGACCCGTCCAACGAGCTGGTGCTGGAGCGGCGGTTCTCCGACGGAGAGATCAACTACCTCCTCCAGGACTGGCCCACCGCCTCGGTCCTCTTCTACGACCTGCTGGCCGACAAGGCCTTCGACTCCAATCCGCGTCGGCCGGACGCGCTCTGGTACCTGTCCGACGCGCTCTACCAGCAGCAGAGCTACGGCAGCGCGCGCCTCTACCTCCGTGAGCTGCTCCAGCAGGACACGCCGCGCTACCGCGAGGCGCTCGGCCGCTACCTCGACGTGAGCTCGAAGCTCAACGACTGGGGCAACATCGAGCCCTACCTGGCGCGCGCCCGCGGCCCGGATGGTTCGCTTCCCCCGGACATCCAGTACGTCTACGCCAAGTCGCTCGTCCGGAGGACCGACCTCCCGGCCGAGGAGCGGCAGCGTCGCGCGGCCGAGGCCTTCCAGCCGCTCACCGCGCAGGGCAACCGCTTCCGTCTGCCGAGTCTCTACTTCCTTGGCGTGCTCCGGGTGCAGGCCCAGGACTACGCCGGCGCGATGGAGCGCTTCTCCGAGGTGACCGCGAGCAAGCCCGCCGACGAGCGCGAGCAGCGCATCGTCGAGCTGGCTCAGCTCGGCCTGGCCCGGCTCCTGGTGGAGACCGGCAACGTGCCGGAGGCGGTGGACCGCTACAACACCATCAGCCAGGACTCGCCTGCCTTCCCCGAGGCGCTCTACGAGCTGGCCTGGGCCAAGGTCCGGGGCGAGGACTGGTCGGGCGCGCGCAACGCGACCGACATCCTTCTACTCGTCGCTCCGGACTCGCCGCTCGCCCCCGAGGCGCAGATCCTCCAGGGGCATCTGCTCCTGAAGCTCAAGCGCTACAAGGAGGCCGGCGAGACCTACAACGGCGTCATCAGCACCTACGCTCCGGTGCGGGACGAGATCGACCGGATGCTCGCGGTGCAGAAGGATCCGGTCGCCTACTTCGACAATCTGCTTGCGCGGAACGAGCGGACGCTCGACGTGAACACCCTCCTTCCGCCGCTGGCGCTCAAGTGGGCCAGCGCCCAGGAGGACGTCGGACAGGCGCTCCGCGTCGTCGGAGCGCTCGAGGGCGGGAAGAAGGGCGTCACCGAGAGCCGCGCCATCGCCGACCGCATCCTCAAGGCGCTGGACGAGCGCGGCGCCGAGGCGTTCCCCTCGCTCCAGGAAGGCACCACCCGCGCCGAGGCGGTGGCCAACGGACTGGCCTCCGCCGAGGCAACGCTCGACGCCGCCGAGGTCGAGGCGCTGGATCCGGTGCTGACCCACGATGAGCGGCTGGAGCTCGGCCGCATCCAGGCGAACCTCGCCAGCGGCCGGAGCCGCCTCGCCGCCCTGCCCTCCACCCCGGCGGAGATCACCGCCCGCCGGACCAGGATGCAGGCGCGGATGGACGCGATGGACCGCGAGGCCTTCCGGCTCGGCACCGAGCTGGAGAGCATGCGGGCGATGCTGGTCGCCACCCAGAAATGGGTGGCCGACACCCGGGCGCAGCGGCGCGATGGTCCGGAGGACGAGCGGCACTTCACCGAGCGCCTCCTCTCCGAGCAGCGGTCGCTGAAGGCCCTGGAGGAAGACGTGGGCAAGCTGCGCGGCGAGATGGTCGCCCAGCGCGGCCTGGTGGACACCACCGTCAGCGGCGAGGAGGCGCTCCGCCAGGAGATGGCCCAGGCCTCCTCCTCGATGCGCGGCATCCTCTCCGGCGTCGAGCCGCGGGTGACCGGCGACGGCGCTCAGTTCGTCTCCCGGACCCGTGACCTCCGCACGCAGATCGCCACGCTCCAGCAGCGCACCGCGTCCGCCCAGACCGCGCTCCGCGCGCGGGTGCTGCAGAAGGGGGACGAGGTCCGCACCAAGGTGCTGGCCGAGGCCAAGCTGCTCGACGGCTACGGCAAGGACGTGGGCAAGGTCTCGGGCAACGCCGAGCAGCTGGTGGGCCGCATGGCCTACGACAGCTTCCGCCGCGTCCGCCGGCAGTTCTACGACCTCGTGCTGAAGGCCGACGTCGGCGTGGTCGACGCCGCCTTCACCAGGAAGCAGTCGCAGACCAGCTCCATCCAGAAAGTCGCCTCGCAGAAGGAGGAGGAGCTGCGGGCGCTGGACGAGGACTTCCAGCCGGTCTTGAAGGACGTGGATTGATGCTGGCCCCGCTCCTCATCGCCCTGGCCGTCGCGGCGAGCCCGCCGTCGTCGAACAAGAGCAAGGGGAAGAAGAGCAAGCCTGCTGCGGCGAAGACCGCGCCCGCCCCGGCGGAGAGCGCCCCGGTCGCCCCTCCGTCCGCATCCTCGGCGATCGCCGCGCCGGAGAAGACCGACGTCCAGCCCGCCCAGAAGCCGAAGCTCGGCATGCAGGGGATGGGTCGGACGCCCGAGGAGCAGAAGCAGCTGGACGACCTCCAGGAGATGCTCCGCGCCTACGAGGACGAGTCGCGCGAGTTCAAGCACGACGTCCAGCTCCTGGTGGAGAAGAAGTACGAGGAGAAGCGGAGCGACCTCGCCGCGAGCTACGAGAAGGCCATCCGTGACCTCGAGGTGAACGAGCGGAAGGACCGGCTCGACGCCATCGCCCAGTTCGAGGAGTTCCTCCAGCGCTACCCCGACGAGCCCCGCTACACCCCGGACGTGATGTTCCGCCTGGCGGAGCTCTACTACGAGCGCAGCGCGGACGATCACGCGGTCGCGATGCGCAGCTACGAGGACCAGCTCAAGCGGGTGGACCCTGCGAGCAACGCCCCGCCGCCTCCCGAGCCGGCGGTGGACTTCCGCCCCTCGATCGCCCTCTACCGGCAGCTTCTCGACCGGTTCCCGAAGTTCAAGTTCAACGACGCCACCACCTACCTGCTCGGGTACTGCCTGGAGAAGCAGAACGACTTCGAGGGCGCGCAGCAGGCCTACCACGACGTCATCGACGACTACCCGAAGAGCAAGTTCGTCACCGAGGCCTGGGTCCGGATCGGCGAGTACTACTTCGACGACTACGACGACCCGGACGCGCTCCCGCAGGCGGCGGTGGCCTACGAGCACGCCATCCAGGACACGAAGAGCCCGCTCTACGACAAGGCGCTCTACAAGCTGGGGTGGACCTACTACCGCCAGGACCGGTTCGAGCCCGCGGTGCAGCGCTTCCTCCAGCTGGTCGACTATTACGACAAGACCGGGCCGAAGAAGGACGGCAAGTCCACCGGTGATCTGCGCGGCGAGGCGCTCCAGTACACCGCGATCAGCTTCGCCGACGAGAAGTGGGGCTCGGTGGACAAGGCGAAGGCCACCTTCGCCAGGATGGGCGGACGCCCCTACGAGGCCGAGGTCTACCGGCGGATGGGCGACGTCTACTTCGACCAGACCCGGCACACCGAGGCCATCGCCGCTTACCGCCAGGCGCTGCAGCGCGACCCGCTGGCCGTGGATGCGCCGAAGATCCAGCAGAAGATCGTCCAGGCCTACGAGCGCGACCGGAAGCTGAACGAGGCCTTCGCCGAGTCCGAGGCGCTGGCCAACGCCTACGCCCCGGGCACGGCCTGGTACGAGAAGCACAAGAACGACCCCGAGGTGATCGCCGCCACCCAGGACATGGCCGAGCGAAACCTCTACGGCAGCGCCGTCTACCACCACCAGCAGGCGCTGGCCCTCAAGCAGCAGGGGAAGCTCCAGGCGGCGAAGACGCTCTTCGACTCCGCGGCCACCGGCTACGAGGGGTACCTGGCCCGCTTCCCGCGGAGCAAGGCCGCCTACGAGGTGCAGTTCTTCGCCGCGGAGTGCCAGTACAACTCGCTGCAGTTCGCCAAGGCGGCGAAGAACTACGACGCCATCCGGGACACCGGAGCGGACGACAAGTACCGCAAGGACGCCGCCTACGGCGCGGTGCTGGCGTGGAGCAAGCTGGTCGAGCAGCTGCAGGATCAGAAGAAGCTGCCGAAGTACGCGGTCCTCCGGAGCAAGGACCGGCCGGAGGGGGAGAAGCCGCAGCCCATCGCGCTGGCCCCCGAGGAGCGCTCGCTCATCGCTGCGACCGACGCCTTCGTCCAGCTCTCACCGAACGACGAGCGCGCGCCCGGCGTCTCCTACAAGGCCGCCGAGCTCCTCTACGCGCACAACCAGTTCCCCGATGCCCGCCAGCGCTTCGAGACCATCATCCGCAGCTACCCGAAGAGCGAGGTCAGCAAGTACGCCACCAACCTCACGGTGGAGACCTTCCTCATCGACAAGGACTGGCGGAGCGTGGAGGAGGTCTCGGCCCGGCTCGCCCAGAACACCGAGGTCATCGACCCGAAGAGCGAGCTGTACAAGGACCTGGTCAAGTTCAAGCTCGCCGGCCGGTTCAAGCTCGCCGACGAGCTGATGGCCCAGGGCGCCTGGGACGAGGCGGCGAAGAAGTACACCCAGCTGGTGGACGAGGAGCCGAAGCACGAGTTCGCCGACAAGGCGCTGAACAATGCCGCGGTCTGCTACGAGAAGGACCACCGCTTCGAGAGCGCGCTGAAGCTCTACGAGCGCGTCTTCAAGGAGTACCCGAACAGCAAGCTGGCCGACGCCGCGCTGTTCCGGGTGGCGGTGAACCAGGAGAACTCCTACGACTTCGACCACGCGGTGCAGAGCTACGAGCGCCTGGTGAAGGAGTACCCGGCGAGCAAGGACCGCGAGGCCGCGCTGTACAACGCCGCCCGCCTCCTCGAGGGCCAGCAGAAGTATCCGCAGGCCGCCGCGGCCTACGCCCGCTACGCCGACCTCTTCCCCAAGGCCGAGGACGCGCCGAAGAACCAGTACCGGGCGGCGCTGGTCTACGAGAAGCAGGGCGACACGAAGAACGAGGTGAAGGCGCTCAACGAGTTCGTTCGTCGGTTCGGCGGCAAGCCCAACCAGGCCGAGCTCGTGGTCGAGGCGCACAAGCGGCTCGGCGACGCCTACGCGAAGTCGGGTGACCCCAAGACCGCCCGGAGATCGTGGGAGACCGCGGCGAAGGAGTTCGACCGCAGAGGCCTCAAGCCGGACGCCGCGCTCCAGGGCGCCGACGCCGCGGCCGAGGCTCGCTTCCAGGTGGCCGAGCAGGACCTCAAGGACTTCGACAAGCTGAAGATCGGCGGGAAGGGCAAGGCCCTGGAGAACAGCTTCACCGTGAAGCGCAACGCGGTGAAGAAGGTGCAGGGCTCCTACGCCGAGGTCTTCAAGTACAAGCGCATCGAGTGGACCCTCGCCGCGCTGTACCGCCAGGGCTACGTGCTCGAGCGCTTCGGCTCCACCATCAACGAGACGCCGGTGCCGCCCGACGTGAAGCGGCTCGGCGACGAGGCGGTGGCCGCCTACCAGGACCTCCTCCAGCAGCAGACCGCGGCGCTGGAGGACAAGGCGGTCGAGAGCTACACCGCCACCCTGGAGCAGGCCCGGAAAAATCGAATATCCAACGAGTGGACCAAGAAGACCCTCGAGGCCCTCAACCGCTACCGGCCGAAGGACTACCCGGTGCTGAAAGATCCAAAGCCGGCCATCGCCGTTGATGTCACGTGGCCCGACGGTCTGGTCAGCGCGGCGGTGGCGAAGGAGAAGGCGCAGGCCGTGCCCGCGAAGGACGTCGTGCCTGCCGCGCCGAAGCCCGGCGCCGAGGCCCCCGCCGCACCGGCGCCAGCGCCGTCCGCACCCGCAAGGTCTGCGCCCCCACCGGGCACTCCCGCGCCCGCCCCCGCGGCGCCCGCGTCCACCTCACCCACCGCGAGCGGAGGTGCCAGGTGAGGCGCCTGCCGCTCCCTCTGCTCGCGCTCGGCGCCCTCGCCGCCTGCGGCCACGCCCAGGCCCCGCCGCCACGCCCGCTCACCACCTCCACCGCCGCCACACCGGAGGTGAAGGAAGGCGCGGCGCGCGGACAGCCGGGCCCGGTGGATGCGGACACCCAGGCCGCCATCGACCGCGGCACCGCCCAGGGTCGCAGCGGCGACGTCGAGGGCGCCCGGAAGACCTTCCAGGACATCGTCGACCGGAACCCCAACGCCGGCCCGGCGTGGGTGAACCTCGGCGTGCTCGCCGAGCGGCGCGGAGACCTCAAAGAGGCGGAGTCGAGCTACCGCCGGGCGGCGCAGTGCACGCCGGACCCGCCCGAGTCCTGGGACTTCCTCGCCCGGCTCCTGGTGCGCACCAAGCGCGCGAGCGAGGCCGAGGCGCTGCTCCGGGGCGCGGCACAGCAGCAGCCCGCAGACCTCGGCGCGAGAAACGCGCTCACCTGGGTGCTCCTCGAGACCGGCCGACTGCCGGAGGCCGAGGCGGAATCGAAGAAGGTCCTCAAGGCCGACGAGCAGAACGTCCGTGCGATGCAGCTGCTCGCCCAGGGCTACTACCGCCAGGGCAAGTACGAGCTCTGCCGTCTGGTGCTGGAGAACGCGCGCGCGGTCGACCCGAACGACCCGGTGACCCACAACGCGCTCGGCACGGTGCTCCTCAAGCTGAAGCAGCGACAGGCCGCGCTCGAGTCGTTCAAGACCGCAGCGTCGCTCCGTCCGGACTTCGCGGAGGCGCACAGCAACTTCGGCGCGATGCTCGTGGAGAGCGGTGACTACGAGGGCGCGGTGAAGGAGCTGGAGCAGGCGGTGAGCGCTGCGCCCGAGCTGCTGCCGGCGCGGATGAACCTCGGCAACGCCTACCGCGGCAAGCTCGAGCTGCAGAAGGCTCGCGACCAGTACGAGAAGGTTGTGGCCCTCGACCCCACCCTGGCCGACACCTACTACAACCTCGCCATCCTCCACCTCGACTCGGACGTGCCGGGGATGGACACGATCGACCGCTACAACAAGGCCATCGCCTACTTCACCACCTACAAGGAGAAGGGCGGGTCGGACGAGCGGGTCGAGCAGTACCTCAAGGACGCGGCCAAGGGCATCGATCGCGAGCAGCGCCGCCGCGACCGAGAGAAGAAGGACCAGCTCCGCAAGGCGGAGAAGGAGGCCGCCGAGGCGAAGAAGCAGGCCGAGGCCGCGGCAAAGGCCGAAGCCGACCCCAAGGCTCCGGCGCCCACCGACGCACAGGGTGGCGACACGGCGAAGACCGCGGAGGCGCCGGCGTCCGACACCACCGCTCCACCGCCACAAACGAGCAAGAAGAAGAGCTCTCGCGCTAAAGTGAAGACCCCGTGAAACCCCCTGCCCTACCAGCGCTCGTGGCTTGCGCGGCGTTCGCCGTCGCGGGTGCGGTGTGGGCGCAGCCGGACCCGACGGCCGCGCAGAAGGAGGCCGATCGCGCCGCCGAGGTCGCCAGGAAGGCGCGGGCGGACGTGCAGGCCGCGGCGAAGCCCGCCGCTCGGTCCTCGGGCAAGAAGGTCATCAAGCTCGACACCCTCACCGTCGAGGGACGCATCCAGAAACCGGAAGCCTTCTACGTGCTTCCCCGCTCCAACCTGAACTTCGACGAGCTTCAGAAGAACGAGAGCTTCGTCCCGAAGATCGAGAAGAGCGTACAGAAGGACCCGTTCTAGCCCGTGACCGCATCCGCCCTGCCAAAGACCAAGCCTGCCTCGAGCAGCGCCAAGATCCTCCGCGTGGGAGTGATCCGCGACGGGAAGATCATCGAGGAGCGGCACATCCGCCATCCCTCGCCGGTGACCGTTGGCCAGGACGGGACCAACACCTTCGTCATCCCCGCCAGCGAGCTCCCGGCCAGCTTCCCGGTCTTCGAGTACCGGAACGGTCAGTACTCGCTCATCTTCACCGACCGGATGAACGGCCGGGTCGCCAACCGCGCGGGCGACTTCGACTTCGCGGGCCTGAAGACCAAGGGGATGGTGCAGAAGCGGGGCAACGTCTGGGCCCTCCCGCTCGACGACTCGACCCGGGGCAAGGTGTCGCTCGGCGAGATCACGCTGCTGTTCCAGTTCGTCAGCCCTCGTCCGGAGCCGGCCCGCATCGAGTTGCCGGCCGAGGTGCGGGGGACGATCTGGCGAAGCATCGACCATCTCTTCTTCGGCATCCTCGCCGCCTCGCTCTTCGTCCACTTCGCCGGCGCGGCGTGCATCATGCTCAGCCCCAAGCCGCTGGACGCCGACCTGGCGCTGGACGAGCTCCCTGACCGGTTCGCCCGCGTGCTCCTGCCGCCCAAGCCCCCCGAGCCCGAGCAGCCGAAGGCGCCGGAGCAGACGGCGCAGGCCGAGGAGAAGAAGGACGTCAAGAAGGACGTGAAGAAGAAGGACCTCCCGGCCGACGCGCAGGCGCGCAAGGCGGTCATCCAGCAGAAGGTCGCCGGGAAAGGCCTCCTCAAGATCCTCGGTTCGGCCGGCGGCAGCGGCGCCCTGTCCGACGTCCTCGGTAGCGGCACCGGCTCGGGCGACGTGGCCGCGGCCCTTGCCGGGGCGCGCGGGGTGAGCATCGCGACCGCGGACTCCGTGGGCGCACGCGCGGGAGGCGGCGCCGGACGGACTGCAGGCATCGGCGACGTCGGTACCGCGGGCGGCGGCAAGGTCGCGCTCGCCGGCAAGGGTGACGCGAAGGTGTCGGGCCAGGTCTCCACCGCGGCGCCGGAGGTCGACTCCGCGGACGTGGACCGGGCGGCGCTGTCCCGGTACATCCGCGACCGCCTGGGGGCCATTCGCGGTTGCTACGAGCGCGAGCTGAAGCGGAACCCCGGCCTCAAGGGCAAGGTGGTCGTCCGCTTCAACATCACCCCCGCGGGGCGGGCCGGTGACGTCCGGATCGAGGAGAACACCCTTGGAGGCAACGAGGTGCCCTCCTGCATCACCGGCCTGATGCGGAGCTGGATCTTCCCCTTCAAGCCGCCCGACGAGGTCCCGGTGCAGTACCCATTCCTCTTCACCTCGGCCGGGTAGCGGGGGACACGCCAGGTGCGCACACCGGAGTTTGACACCTCCCTTCGGCGCTCCCTACGCTCGAAGAGGATGCGTTCCTCCCTCCGCCCGGCGATGCTGGCTGCCGTGCTCCTCCTCGGGGTGGGGCTCGCGCGCGCGCAAGGCCCGGCCAGGCCGCCCACCACGACCCTGGAGAAGGCGTCCGACGTGCCGGACAAGGAGAAGATCAGCCGCTCCAATGCCGCGGTCAGCCGGATGCGCTCCGTGCTGAGCGAGGTGCTCGGCCGCCTCGAGGAGGCGCGGGCCACGAAGGACGTGGTGAAGCTCAACTGCGTCAACGAGAAGCTCACCCAGGTGAAGGGCCTGCTCCGCATCTCCGAGCAGTCGGACGTTGCCCTGCAGGAAGCGGTCGCGCGGAAGGACGCCACGGCCGCCGAGCACGAGTACTCGAAGGTCACCATCGCGAAGAGCAAGGTCGAGCAGCTGCGGAACGAGTCAGAGCAGTGCATCGGGCAGCTGGCTTTCCGCACCGACGAGAACCTGACGGTAGAAGTGGAAGTCCCCAGTGGGTTGCCCACCGAGGACCCGACGAACCCGCCACAGCCCCAGCCACCGACCAGCCGTCCGCCACCGGCCAGCCCGATTCTCTGAGTCGGATTTTCGTGGCTCGCAGGCGTACGTTGCGCCTGCTGGAATACCCCCCGAAACCTGGAGCGACCGCGTGCTTGCATGGTATGACGCACCACAGCGCCCCAGTCCTGATTGGAGCGGACTCTGTACTTGGGAGGACCGGAGCGGTTGAGACGGATGCCCCCGCACGCCGCCCGCATTCTTCTGTTCGGCGCGCTCCTGGCCGGCGTGTGCGCGCACGCCCAGGTGAGTGGCGGCGTCGTCTCGACTCCCCTCGGTGACAACAACGGCATTCGCTTCGGTCCGGGCCGTCTGCACCCGTACATCGACATCGAGGGGCGCTACGACTCGGCCGCGATCTACGTCCCCTCCAACCCCAACGACCAGAGCTCGCCCTACGAGCTGAAGCCCGAGATCCTGATGCACTTCCGGCCCGGCTTCCGGCTGGACGTTCCGGGAACGGATGTCACGTTCGGGCTGAACGCGTACTACGACTACGTCTGGTACACGGGGATCATCACCAGCGGCTCGAGCGCGGCCTCACGCAGCGAGGTCGGCGCCGACATGCACTCCGAGATCAACCGCGAGGGCGCGGTCGGACTCGAGATCTCGGACACCTTCGCCCGCAGTGACCGGCCCCGGGACATCGGCCTCGGGGTGGCGGTCATCTCGCTCTACAACCAGCTCCACCTCGCCGTGCCCATCCGCCCGGGCGGCCGCGCGTTCGAGGTCCGGCCCCACGGCGACTACACGGTGGAGTTCTTCGGGGCGTACAGCGGCATCCCCCCGGGCATCGGTCCGTGCCCGCCCGGCACCTGCGCCGCGACCCCGAGCGACCCGAGCGTCAACGACTACCAGAACTACGCCGGCGGCGTGGACATCCACTGGAAGTTCCTCCCTCAGACGGCGCTGGTGTTCGAGTCCAACTTCGAGGGCCGGAGCTACTTCCACCCCGACAGCACGGTCGTCCCGCCAGGGAAGATCCTCAAGTTGCTGGTCGGCGCCCAGGGCCTGGTGACGCCACGGATCTCGGCCATCCTCAAGGCCGGGTACGCCATCGGCTTCGACGGGGCGGCCTCGACCTTCATCGGCCAGGCAGAGGCGACCTGGAACCCGAACGAGGTCAGCTCGCTCACCCTGGGCGTGCTGCGCGACGTGAACAACGCCGTCGGCGCGGCCAGCGCGACGGACCTTCGCTTCTACCTGAACACCAAGACCTTCCTCATCGGCCGCCTCGGGCTGCACGGCAACTTCGCCTACGACATCATCTCGTTCACCCAGGGCCGTGGGCAGAGCGACCAGCTGTTCAGCATCGACATCGGGCCGGACTTCGCGGTCACCCGCTGGTTCATCGTGTCGGCCGGCTACGCGTTCTCCAAGCGGTCGTCGGACTACGCGTCCTCGCTGCCTCTGAACTACTCGCGGAACGAGGTTTACTTGCGCCTCACCTTCACCTACTGAGCGCCGTAGCCTTCGTGCCCAGCCACCGTCTCCGCGTCCTCCTGACTTCCTCGCTCGTGCTCCTCGTCGCCTGCAAGGGCCCGCGGGGAACCGGCGGCACCACGATGCGCGCCGACGAGGTTCCGCAGGCCGCACCCGCAGCGGCCACCTCGGCCTCGCTCGGACCAGGCGACCTCATCGAGGTGCGGGTCTTCGAGGAGGCAGACCTCTCCGGGCCGTACCGGGTGGCGCCGGGCGGGACCATCGACTTCCCCCTCTGCGGCAAGGTCCAGGTGCAGGGGCTGAACACCTCGGCCACCGCCGACACGTTGACCAAGTGCCTGGGCGAGAAGTACCTCAAGCACCCGCAGGTCACGGTCCTTCTCCGCGAGTACAACAGCAAGAAGATCTTCGTCTTCGGCGAGGTCCAGAAGCCCGGCACCTTCCCCTACGAGGAGGACATGTCGATCATCCAGGCGATCACCATGGCCGGGGGCTTCACCAAGGTGGCGAGCAAGAACGACATCGCGGTGACCCGGCAGGTGGAGGGCAAGGAGACGAAGATCCGCGTCCCGGTGGCCGACATCGGGACCGGCCGGGAGAAGAACTTCCGGCTCCAGCCCGGAGACATCGTCTTCGTCCCGGAGAGCATCTTCTAGGGTGCGCTCCGGGCCGCGGGGAGCGGTCATGCGGAAGGCGCGGTTCGACGCGGAGCTGGTCGAGGGGCACAAGGGCGTCACCGCGGTCATGGTGCCGTTCGATCCCGAGTCGGTGTGGCGGCAGAGGCCATTCCGGCTCGCGGGACGACGTCACGGCTGGCCGGTGACCGGGACCGCGAACGGGGCGAGGTTCGAGGGCTACATCGGCGAGCGCTGGAACCGCTTCTTCATCACCTTCGACGAGGCGCTCCGCGACGCGGCCCGGGTCGCGGTGGGTGACGTGGTCACGCTGGTGATCGCCCCCACCGCCACGCGCAAGGCGTACCTGGAGGCCTGCCGGCAGTCGCAGAGCACGACCCAGCCCGGCAAGCCGCGGCCGGATTCGCGCGCGTTTCCGGGTGTCGAAGCGCCCGGGAGCGCAACGCCGGTGAAGCGCCGGAGCCGCCGGAAGCCTGCGCCGCGGAGGTAGGGCTCAGCCCCCCGAACCAGGGGACGCTGATGTGGCGGCGCCGCGCCTCGATCGGGCTCACGGGCGCTCGAGCCAGAAGCGCGACGCAGCCTCGAGGGAGCGGTCGAGCGGATCCTCCGCGTCGAGCACGAGCGTCGGCATGCGGGTCGCGGCGAGCTGCTGGAGCATCTCGGCCTGCTCGCGGACCAGACCGCCGACGACGTCGTCGTCCGACGGCCCCCAACGAGGCCGGGCGTAGTCCTCGAGGAACTGCGTCCCGGAGCGGGCCAGCGCACGCGCGCGCAGCGTTTCCCGGCGCGCCTGGACGAAGACGAGCCGGCACCCGGCGGCCGCGAGGCGCGCATCGATGGGGACCACGTCCGGCCACCGGACGGCCCCGGGACGATGGCAGTGCGTGAGGTGCAGCGTGTCGACGAGGACGAAGAGCTTCGGGGTGCGCTCCGAGGCGAGCGCCGCCACCGCCCACTCGAGCCCGCGAACCACGAGGTCGAGGTGCGCGAGCGCATCCGCCCGGGTCAATGTTCCTACGTCTTCCGCCGGGGCCAGCGGCCCGTAGGTGTGCGCCTGCGTCAGGTGCAGGAGAGTCCGGAGCTGCCTCGCCGGGCGCTGCCGCACATACGCTCGGAGAAGCGCATCGAGCAGCGTCGATTTACCGACGCCCGGTACGCCCTCCACGAGGAGCAGCCGGCTCCACTGGGATTGCGAGGTGTGCACAGCGGACAGATCCCGGCCCCGTCTGCTGCGTGCGCGTCGCCACGGGGTTACGACGAGAGAATGCACTCCGTTGCCGACATGGATGTCATCCTCAAACGGTTCGCCCAGCCGGACGAGGTCCGGAAGATGGTGAAGGGTCGCTTCGAGGTCGTGCGCATCGGGGGAATGACCATCGGGCGCGCGACCTACGACCCGGGCTGGAAGTGGTCCGAGCACGTGGGACCGACGGTGGGGCAGACGCGGTGCACGGTGGAGCACGTGGGGATGGTGCTCTCCGGAGTCGCCACGGCCGCGTTCGATGACGGGCGGGTGGTCGAGCTCCGCGCCGGAGACCTCTTCTACATCCCGCCGATCCCCCACGACTCGTGGGTGGTCGGTGACGTCCCGTACGTCTCGCTCCACTTCATGGGCGCCGAGCACTACGCCAGCCCGGGAAAGGGCTGAGCTCCACCCAGCGCTCTCTCGAAGGTGCCTGACACCTTCAATGCCTGATCGAAGGTGCCTGACACCTTCAATGGGACCGGCAGTGCAGCTGCGCCGTTGCACGTGGCGCTACAGACTGTCGACCCTGAGGCCCGATGGAGACGGGGCGGGCCTCACAAGTCCCTGGGAAGTGGGCACGATCGGTTGGCCTGGAGGGTGCAGAACGACTCCCCATGGCCTCTCCACTTCTCCGCCTCGTCCTCGTCGTCCTGGTGATGGTCGCCGCGCTCGCGGCCGGGATGCTCGCGTCGAGCGCCTTCACCGGCTGGCTGTTCCTCGGGGTTGCCTTCGTGGGCGGCCCGGTGGCGGCCATCGTGGACGGCTGGGCCCGGAACCGCGGGCGCCGCGCCGCGGAGGGCGCGCGGACGACCAGCTCCGTGGCGGCCCGGGTCACCGGGGCGGTCAGCCCGTCCGTGTGCCGGACCGCAGCTGGCGCCGCCTCGGCCTGGTGAGCGGGTCGATCGCCGCCCCCGCCAGCGCTCGCTCCGCGTCCTCACCACCATTGAGCCAATCTCCATTCACCGGACGAGGCCCACGCCCGCTCCGAGCGTCGCGACCACGACCAGTGCCGCGCCCAGATAGAGCACGACCCTGAACGCGGGCAGGAAGGCGATCCCGAAGAAGCCACCCGAGACGAGGATCGCCGCCGCGGGCGCAGCGATGCGCAGCGCCCAGACGAGATCCTCGGGCAGGTTCGCGTGGTCCAGGAGCAGCTGGAGGACCAGCGAGAGAATGACCAGGACGCCGGCGTGGGCATGGCCGGCCCGGAAGAACGTCGTCTGCTCGGGCGTGATCGGCCGCCCGACGCCCATCCCGAACCGTCCCCCCGAGATGACGCCGAGCACGGTCAACCCGCCGTAGACGATGGTCGGCACGGTGATGAGCGTGATGCCTGCGATCAGTCGGCCAGCTGGGGACATGGCGCCTCCGTGGTGCGCCTCGGTTAACGCGCCCCGCCTGTCAGCGCGACCGGAACTCGCTCAGCGGAACGCCTTCGGCGTCCAGTGAATCTCGGAGAGGAACCGCCGGCACTCGTCGGTGAGCGCGGCGGAGACGCCCGGAGCCGCGGCGAGCACGTCGACCACCGACGTGTCGTACGGCGCACCGTCGATCCGCGTGGCCACCGCACCGGCCTCCCAGCAGATCAGCGCGCCGGCGGAGACGTCCCACGGCTTGAGGCTGAACTCGAAGTAGCCGTCGTAGCGGCCGGAGGCGACATAGGACAGGTCCAGCGCGGCGCTCCCCAGGCGGCGGATGCCCTGCGCCACGCCGAGGAACCGCGCGATGAGTCCCGCCGGGCCCTCGGGGTGCTCGCGCACGTCGTAGGGGAAGCCGGTGCAGAGCAGCGCGCGGTCGAGCCGGTCGATCGTGCTCGGCCGGATCGGCTTGCCGTTCAGCGTCGCGCCCCGCCCGCGTACGGCGCTGAACATCTCGTCGCGCATCGGGTCGTAGACCACGCCGGCCTGCAGCCCGCCCTCTCCCTCCACGGCGATGGTCACCGAGAAGTGCGGAAGCTGGTGCGCGTAGTTCGTCGTGCCGTCCAGGGGATCGATGATCCAGCGGTAGGTCGACCCGGCGCTCGCCCCGCTCTCCTCGGAGAGGATGGCGTGGTCAGGGTGGCGCGCCCGGAGCCACTCCAGCAGGACCTTCTCGCTCGCCCTGTCTGCGTCGGTGACCAGGTCGATGCCGCCCTTGAAGGAGATGGTGCGCGGCTGGTGGAAGCGCTCGGCCAGCACCCGGCCGGCGCGGCGTGCTCCCTCCACCGCGGTCTCGAACAGCGTATCGATCGGGACGGTCACTGGCCGGCCTGTAGCACGGCGTCGACCTGGGCGCGGATGTCGTCCAGGTTTCCGTCGAAGCTCTCCTGGGTGAAGCGGATGTGGCCAGTGCGATCCACGACCCAGGTGGTGGGCATCTGCCTGAGCTTCAGCTTGCTCTCGAGCACGAAGCCGCCCGGGTCGAGCAGGACGGGGAGCTGCACCCTCGCGCCGGCGAGAAAGGCCGGGATCTGCGCCCGGTCCTCGTCGACGCTGACCGCGTACACCCGAACGCCCTTCTTCGCGTAGTCGCGCTTGAGCGCCTGGAGCAGCGGGAGCGAGCGCACGCAGGGCGCGCACCAGGTCGCCCACGCGTCGATCACCACCACCTGCCCCTGGTCCGAGGAGAAGGAGTGCTTGCCGGCCTCCGGGAAGGTGGAGAGGGTGATGTCGGCGACCGAGGTCCCCGCCGTCGCCGGCTGCGCGGTGAGCGCCTGTGCCTTCGTCTCCGTCGCGGGAGCCTTCGACCCCGCACAGCCCAGTGCCGCCACGAGCAGCAAGGCCTGCGCTCTCACGACCGACCCTTCTTCAATTCCGCGAGGACCGCCGCGTGGAATCCGCCGAAGCTCCCGTTGCTCATCCCGAGGATGACGTCTCCCGGCCTCGCCTCCGCGGCCACCCGGGCCACCAGCGTCGGCACGTCCGATGCCGCGTCCGCCTCGAGCCCCTGCGCCCGGAGGTCGGCGACCAGCCGTGGGATGTCCAGCTCCTCTCCGTCGGGCACCTGGTCGTGCTTCTCGGGCGTCTTGAGGCTCACCCGCGCGGCGCCGTCGAAGGACTCGGCGTAGGCCGCCTGGTGGAGCTTGCGGCGGCTGGTGTTGCTGCGGGGCTCGAACACCGCCCACAGCCGCCGGTCGGGCCAGCGGGCGCGGAGGGCGTGGATGGTCTCCCGCACCGCCGTCGGATGGTGGGCGAAGTCGTCGACCACCAGGACGCCGTTCACCTCGCCCCGGACCTCCTGACGCCGCTTGACGCCGAGGAACGACGCGCAGCCGGCGGCGAAGGCCTCGAAGGAGACGCCGAGCGGCGCGATGGCCGCCCACGCTCCGAGGGCGTTCTCCACGTTGTGCAACCCGGGGACGGCGAGGTGCAGGGGGCCGAGGCGGCGACCGTGGTCGACGAGCGTGAAGCGCACGCCGTCGGGGTGGTGGGTGAGGTCGTCGGCCTGGACGTCCGCCGGGTGCCGCGAGTCCACGGCGTAGGTCACCACCTGCGCCCGACCGCCGCGGGCAAGCGCCACCGCCGCCGGCCAGGCCGCGCTCACCGCGAGCCGCCCGTCCGCCGGCACGAGGGCGACGAAGCGCTCGAAGGCCGAGGCGTAGTGGGCCTCGTCCCGGTAGATGTCCGCGTGGTCCAGCTCCATGCTGGTGAAGATCGCCGTGCGCGGCTGGTAGTGCAGGAACTTGGGTCCCTTGTCGAAGTAGGCAGTGTCGTACTCGTCACCTTCCACCACCACGTGAGGACCCCGGCCGACGCGGAAGTTGCTGCCGGCGTTCCCGGTGACGCCTCCGACGAGGAACGACGGGTCGAGCCCCGCGGTGACGAGCAGATGGGCCGTCAGCGCCGAGGTGGTGGTCTTCCCGTGCGTCCCCACCACCACCACCGGATGGCGACCACGAAGGAAGAGCGCGCCGAACGCTGCAGGGAAGCTCATCGAGGGCAAGCGGCGCTCGCGAACCGCGGTGGCCTCCGGGTTGACGCGCCGGATGACGTTGCCCACCACCACCAGGTCGGGCTTCGCGCGGTCGAGGTTCCCGGGGCCGTGGGGCGTCATCACGTCGATGCCCCAGGCGGCGAGCATGTCGCTCATCGGCGGGTAGACGTTCTGGTCGCTCCCGGTGACCACGTGGCCGACCGCCTTGAGAATCCCGGCGAAGCTGCCCATGCCGGTGCCGGCGACGCCGAGGAGGTGGACGCGCCGGGCCTGCTCGGGCTGCACGTCCTGGAGGATGTTGCCGTTGTCGGGGGAGGCCGAGGCTGAGTCGGGGATGGCGCGCTCCTGGTGCGTCTCCGTTGTAGCACGCGGGGTCGGGGCCCCACCGCGTCGGGACGTGCCCGCGCCCGCGGGACTAGAGTCCGCTCCCTTCTCGGGGGAGGCGTCGCATGGCCGGGAGTTCAGCGCTCGGGAGCCTCGAGCAGGGCGTGGTCAGGCTGTTCGGTGTGCTGGTGTGCGCGGCCGTCGTGCTGCCCACGCTGCCGCTCCTCGGACCGGTGGCGGGCGCGCTGGCGGTGCTCCTCGGTGCCGGCGTCGCGTGGCGGATCTGGCGATGGGTGCCGGACTCGATCTCCGGAGGCCTCAGGCGTCGGCCGGTCGTGTCCGTCCTCTGGGCCCTCGCCGCGCTCTTCGCCCTCCTCCAGCTCGGGCGGCTCGCGGCGTTCACCGCCAATCCGGACCGGCTGTGGGGCTCGACGGTCCCCGACCCGGCCGCGGCGAACCATGCCTGCATCTCGGCCTACTTCGTCGCCGCGGACCTCTCACGCCGCGGGACGGAGAACCTCTACGACGAGCGCTACTACCCGGCCTTCGCCGGCGATGCGGCGCGGCTCCTCGCCCCGGCCTCGATCCACGGGCTCTCGAGGTGGATCGAGGACCCCTACGAGTATCCGCCTCCGTTCCTGCTCTTTCCCCGCGCCGCCCTCGCGCTCACCGACGACTTCCCGGCACTGCGGGCGGGCTGGTTCGTCCTGCAGGCGCTCGGGCTCATCGTGGTCGCCGCCTGGCTGGCGCGATGGATCGGCGGACGGGATGGGGAGCTCGGCCTGCTGCTGATCCCCGTCCTCCTCGCCTCGCTGCCCACGCTGCTGGCCCTGCAGTTCGGCCAGTTCCACGTGGCGACTATCTTGGCGTCCGTCGCAGCGCTGATCTGCTTCGAGCGCCGGAGGACGGCGACGGGCGGCGCGCTGCTCGGGGTGGCCACCGTCTGCAAGCTCTTCCCCGCCTTCCTCCTCGTCTTCCTCCTCTCCCGGCGCCGCTGGCGCGAGGTCGGCTGGACCGTCGTCGGGGGCGCGGTGTTCACCGTGGTGGGCCTGGCCTTCCTCGGACTGGCTCCGTTCCAGGCATTCCTCGGCTACCAGCTGCCTCGCATCCAGAGCGGAGAGGCCTTCGCCTTCTACGAGAAGGCGCCGGAGTTCATCATCTCGCGGAACTTCGGCATCCCCGGGCTGAGCACCAAGCTCGCGGCGCTCGGCGTGCCGGGGATGACCCGGGGCGTGGGGGCCGTCCTCGGATGGCTCTACACGCTCGTGCTCCTCGCGCTGGCCTGGATCGCCGGACGGCGGGCTCCGGAGCGGCTGACGGACGCCCGCATCTGGCTGGCGTTGCTCTCGCTCGCCGCGCTCAGGAGCCCGCTGGCGCCGTCGGCGTACGTCACCCTCTCCATGCTCTGGCTCCTGACGATCTCGGCGGGAGAGATCCGGGGCCGTCCTGCCGCGGTGATGGCGTTCGTCGTGGCCTGGCTGGCGATCATGGGTCCGCCGCCGCTGGAGGGGGCCACGGAGTTCGCCGTCGGATTCCTCGGTCAGATCGTCGGGATCGCGGTCTGCGTTCGCGCGGTGCTCGGGCCGCGGACCGCGCCTACCACCGAGGCGGTGCCCGCGGTCTCGACCGGCTGATGCACGCTCACTTCGAGTCGGGTCCGGGCGGCGGGATCGACGACTCCGGGATGCAGGAGGAGACCGCGTACTCCGCGAGCTTGCAGATGTACGTCTCGGTCTTGCCGCAACCGGTGGCCCGGTAGCGCGAGCTGCCGAGCTCCTCCACCTTCACCTGGTCCGCCGGGCAGCTGCTGGACTTCGCCAGCGTGTCGCGGGCGGTCGTGGTCATCACGCCGGTGGCGCAGGCCGCGAGTCCGAGCGCGCCGGCGACGAGGGTGGAAAGGAGAACGGGAGACGGGGCGCGGTTCGCGGGCATGCCCCGGTTTCTACTGCAGCCCGAGCGCCTGCAACACGGTGTCGTGAAAGGCCGGGCGGAACTCCTGGATCCGGAGGTTCTCCCGGCCGAGCGCGGTGCGGTTGGTGAGCAGCGCCACGCTCAGCCGTCGCGCCCGGTCCACCCAGAGGCTCGTCCCCGTGTAGCCGAGGTGCCCGAAGCCACCCGGCGGAGTCCGGCCGAGGAGACGTCCCGCAGAGCTGGACTCTCCCGAGGGCGTGTCGAATCCCAGGCCGCGCGCGCCGCTGCCGGTCGGGGTGACCGCGCGCTCCCACAGCGAGGCCGGGGCAAGACGCCCTGCCCCGTCCAGCTCCTCGAGCACTCGCTGGCCGAAGCGCGCGACCTCGGTGGCGGTTCCGAAGAGGCCCGCGTGACCCGAGACACCGTCCATGACCCAGGCGTTGTCGTCGTCCACCTCGCCGGGTCGCGATGGCTCGCTGGGGAGCGACTCCCAGCGATTCTCCTGTCCCGGAGCGGGCGGTCGGGGCCGGAGCGCTCCGGTGGGCGGGAGCGAGTCCCAGCGTCCGTCGCAAGGATCGCGATCGTCCTTTCCGCGCGTGGAGAGGCGATGGAAGTGGGTCGCCACGCCCAGCTTTCCGGAGAGGCGTGCGTGGAGCGCGTCGAGCGGAGTGCCGGCGGCCTCGGCCAGCATCTCGCCGGCGAGCAGGAAGCCGACGTCGCTGTAGAGCGTGTGCGTGCCGGGGGGCGCCTCCAGCGGAGAGCGGGCGGCTGCGTCGCGGACCTCGCTGCGCACGCTGAGCCGGGTCGAGGCAGTGCAGTCGGCGCGCCGGAGCTCGGGCACGGTGTGGAGCACCACCGCGAAGAAAGGAACCCAGGCCGGGAGCCCCGAGCGATGCGCGAGCAGATCGCCGAGTGTCACGCCGTGCTTCGCCAGCGGGCTCCCGTCGATCCACCGCGACACCGGGGCCGACGGTCCCACCTTCCCTTCGGCCCAGAGCGCGACGAACGCCGGGGCCGTGCAGAGGATCTTGGTCAGCGACGCCAGGTCGAAGGGCGTGTCCACCCCGGTGCCGACCGCGGCGCGGCCCACCTCACGCCCCTGGTGGAAGACCGACGTCTGGGCGGCCGGAAAGGCGCCGTCCCGGACTCCGGCCTCGAGCAGCGCCTGCAGCTCCGCGTTCAAAAGCCGGTCCCGGGCAAGGCCTTCGGCGGAGGCGTCCCTCGGCGGGTGCAGACACGGGTCCCTCCCTCCGGCCAGGAGCACTCGTAGATCGCGCTCTTTCCGCACCCGTCGGCCTGGTAGCTGCCACCGGTGAGCTCCTTCACCTCGATCTTGTCCTCGGGGCACTTCAGGTCGCTGGACATCGCGCGGCGCACGCTGGGCTGGAACCCGTGGCAGGCGAAGATCCCGACCACGAGGAGCCCGAGCGCGAGCAGGGACGCGGTCGGGGAGCGCTTCACGTCGTGGCGGCCTCGAGCGGCTGCAAGATGCCCTGGTGCGCATCGAGACGGTGCCGTGCGCCGAGGGCCACCGGGGCGTTCACCGCGCCATGGCCGATGGGCAGCTCGGAGATGCAGGGGAGGCCAACCTCGTTGGCCAGCTCCACCAGGACCTCTCGACACGTGTGCGGGGCGTAGCCACGGTCGCCCGCCTCGCAGTCCAGGAACTGGCCGAGGGGG
>Ga0081540_1000909_pt1 | contig 26706 bp, 29 predicted proteins | sample TabmetS2T1R1_FD_71024 | JGI IMG/M metagenome (GOLD analysis project Ga0081540, IMG submission 71024) | Tabebuia heterophylla rhizosphere microbial communities from the University of Puerto Rico - S2T1R1 | ecosystem: Host-associated > Plants > Roots > Rhizosphere ...
GCCTGGTCGGCGGCCTCCTTGTCGCCCATGCCGATGCGCCGGGCGGCGGCGAGGGCCGCTGCCTCGGTGACGCGCACGAGCTCGAGGGCGACGTTGCGATCTGGACGGGTGGTGGTCTGCCTGCTCATGTCAAATCGTCCCCGGTGGCTTGCGGGCGCGCTCGTGCTCGGAGGAGCGAAGGGCGGCGCCCGCGATCATCATCAGCGTTCCCAGCAGCGCGACGAACCACCCGACCTCGAGCGAGATCGCGCTCGACGGCTCGCCCGGACGGTCGATCACGCCGTTGTAGAGGATCAGGCCGAACGCAGCGATCGAGGTCACCGCCGTCATCTCGCCGCGCGCCCACGACAGCTGGATGTCGTTGGCGATGATGTAGGCGAGGATGAACGGCGCGACCGCCGCCGCCAGCAGCAGCCAGCGCAGGACCGGATGGACATCCCAGCAGGACTGCTCGCCGCGCTTGCCGTCGATGTTGGCGAAGCGGTTGGAGGCGTCGGTCCCGTACCAGGGCAGGAACACGCTCAGGGCCAGCAGCGCGCCGCCGAGCATGCCCACGTACTCGTTGCGGTGCAGTCGGGCCGTCACGCGGACCCGCACCCTATATCGACCGCGCCAGGGCGAGCAGGGCGTCGAGCTGCCACGGCCCCTGGCCCGTGAGGCGCAGGTGCAGGCCGTCGCGTTGCCAGCGCAGCTCGGCGACCGGGCGCAGCGAGGGCTCAGCCTCGGTGAGCGGTGCGGTGCGGATGGCGAAGCCGTCGCGGTCCTGGGGCTCGGTCGGCTCCGGCAGGTCGCGGTGCGGGGGCGGCTCTGTCCCTGCGTAGAGGGCGAGGCGACCGGGGGCGCCGGCGCGCGTGTCGTCGAGGTTCCACGCGACTTCGACGCCGCGCTCGGACACCTGGGACACATCGACCCACCGGCACAGCGGAACGGGCACCGAGGGAAGCGGGAAGGGGCGCCCGAGCACCGCGTCAGCGCCACCGATGCCGTCGAGCGGCTCGTGCATGCGCCGCCACCCTACGCGGCGCGCAGGCGGCGAACGTCCAGGAGGCGACAATAGGGTTGTCAGGTGGCTTACGTTCGCGTGGGGTTGACGGTGCCGTTCGGCGGGGTGTCGCTCGCCGATCACGGTGAGCTGTTCCGGCGAGCGCAGAGTGCCGGCTACGACGACCTGTGGAGCGCCGAGACGCTCGGCGCCGACGGGTTCACGCCGCTGGCCGCCGCCGCGGTGCAGACCGAGCGGATGCGGCTCGTGACCGGGATCGTCAACCCGTTCACCCGCGGGCCGGCGCTGCTGGCACAGCAGGCCGCCGCGCTCGCCGACCTCTCGCGCGGGCGCTTCGTGCTCGGCCTGGGCTCGTCGTCGAACGTCATCGTCGAGCGCTGGAACGAGGTGCCGTTCGAGAAGCCGCTCACGAAGGTGCGCGAGGCGGTCGCGACGATGCGGTCCGTGCTCGGGGGCGGCCGCGGACCCGGCGGGTTCAAGCTCGAGACCCCGCCGTCGTACGAGATACCGATCATCGTGGCCGCCTTGCGGAGCAAGATGCTCGCGCTCGCCGCCGAGGTGGGCGACGGCGCCTTCACCAACCTCGTGCCGCTCAGCGGCCTCGACCAGGTCGTCGAGGCCTACGGCGCGCCCGGCAAGGAGCTCGCCTGCCGGCTCTTCTGCCTGTCCGGGCCCGAGGACGAGGCGATCGGACAGGCCAGGTTCATGTTCGCCGCCTACGGCACCGTGCCCGTCTACTCGGCCTTCTACCGGTGGCTCGGATGGGGCGAGCGGGTGGACCCGATGATCGAGGCCTGGAACGCCGGCGACCGGGCGCGGGCGCTCGAGCTCGTCCCGCAGGACCTCGTTCGCGAGATCTTCGTCTTCGGCTCGCCGGAGGCGATGCGAGAGCGCCTGGAGGCCTTCGTGCAGAAGGGCGTGAGCACGCTCGTGCTCACGCCCCTCTGCGACCCGCAGGACCTACCCGCCTTCGTCGACGGGCTCGCTCCGCGACGAAGCTAGGCGGCCACTGGCTGGACGGCGGGATCGACGACCGGCGCGCTCTTGCCGCGCGGCAGCAGGAGCGCGACCAGCGAGCCGAGGGCGACGACCGCCGCCGCGACCCACAGGGCGGGGACCACGCCGTCGACGAACGCCTGCGCCGAGGACAGCGAGCCCGACTGGCTGAAGATCGTCGACAGGACCGCCACGCCGAACACACCGCCGACCTCGCGGATCGCGTTGTTCGTGCCTGAGGCCTTGCCGGCCTGCGCGGGGCTGACCACGCTGAGCAGCGCGCTCGCCGACGGGGCGAACACCATCGACATGCCGGTACCGGCCATCACGAACGCCGGGACGATCTCGCCGAAGGTGACCGTTGTGCTCGCCGTCGCGGCGAACCACGCCAGCGCGGCGGCCTGCAGCGCCAGCCCGGCGGCCATGAAGCTGCGCGAGCCGATGCGCTCGGACAGGATGCCCGCGATCGGGGCGACGATCATCGACGCGCCGGTCCAGAACAGCATCCGCAGGCCGGCCTGGAAGGGGCTGTAGCCCATGATGTTCTGCAGGACCTGGGTGAGCAGGAAGATCGACCCGAACGTCCCGAAGTACATGAAGAACGAGACGCCGTTGGTGACCGAGAACGTGCGGTTGGCGAACAGGTGCATGGGGACCATCGGGGACTCCGCGCGGCGCTCCCAGGCGACGAACGCGCCGAGGAGGATGACGCCGAGGGCCAGCGACGCGACGATCAGCGGGCTCGTCCAGCCCTCACCCTGGCCGCGCACGAGGCCGAACACGAGGGCGAACAGGCCGCCGGCGGCCAGCGTCACGCCGGGAAGGTCGATCTTGCTGGAGGGGCCACGGCTCTCGCGCAGCAGCAGGGCGGCGACGGGCAGCAGGACCAGGCCGATCGGGACGTTGATCCAGAAGATCCAGTGCCACGAGATGCCCTCCACGACGGCGCCGCCGACGAGCGGCCCGAGGGCCACGCCGGTGCCGCTGATGCCCGACCAGATGCCCAGCGCGGCGCCGCGGCGCTCGGCCGGGAAGGCGTCGGCCAGCAGGGTGAGGGTCAGCGGGGCGACGATCGCGCCGCCGACGCCCTGCAGGGCGCGCGCGGCGACCAGCGCGCCGGTGTCGGGCGCGAGCGCGGCAGCCGCGCTGGAGAGCGTGAAGAGGGAGAGACCCGTCAGGAACAGGCGCTTGCGCCCGAAGCGATCCCCGAGCGCCGCGCCGGGGATCAGGGTGACGGCGAACGCGAGCGTGTAGGCGTTGATCGTCCACTCCAGCGACTGCAGCGTGGCGTGGAGGTCGGCGCGGATCGCCGGAAGGGCGACGGTGACGATGAGGTTGTCGAGGACCACCATGAACAGCGCGAGCGAGACGATCGCGAGCGTGGCGCCGGTTCGGTTCGAGCGGGTTGCGGGTGACATCGAGCTGGCCTTCCGATGGTTGTTAGTGACTGCTAACTACTTGCAACTTAGCGCTCACTAACTACACTGTCAAGGGCAATGGCGACCAAGCCCGAAACGACCACCAGCCCGGGGCCAGGCGAGGACGCCGGCCGCGCGCGCGGCGAGCACGCTCCCCGCCAGACCGCGTCCGCGCGCCGCGATGCGCTCATCGACGCCGCCGTCGAGCACTTCGCCCAAACCGGCCTGCACGGCACCGCGGTCAGCGCGATCACCGACGAGGTCGGGATCACCCAGCCCTACGCGTTCAGCCTCTTCGGCACGAAGAAGGGCCTCTTCCTCGCCGCCGTCGAGCGCGGCTTCGACCGCGTCGAGGAGACCTTCCGCGAGGCAGCCGCCAACGCCGGCGAGGACGGACCCTTCCAGGCGATCAAGGAGTCCTACATGGGCGTGCTGAAGGACCGCGCGCTCCTGCTCGTGCAGCTGCAGGCCTACGCCGCCTCGGGCGACGACGACGTCCGCGACGTCGTCCGCCGCCGCTACGCCGAGCTCTACGCGCTCGTCCGCGAGCTCAGCGGCGGCGCCACCCCCGACGAGCTCGCGCAGTTCTTCGCCGCCGGGATGCTGCTCAACGTCGCGGCGGCCCTCGACCTGCCCGACCTGCTGCTCAACGACACGTGGCTTGAGGACTGCCTGCGCGAGCAGCCGTGAGCGCGGCCATGCGCGCGCACGCGTGGCGGTAGAAGCGCAGCTGCTCGCGGCGACCGAACAGCCGGAAGCCCACGCGCACCAGGAGGCTGTCCGTCGGCGCCGGCCGCGAGAAGGCGTGGATGTGGAACTCCACCGCCCCGCTGTCCTCCCACTTCCAGACCTCCCACGCCAGCTGGCCGGCCTCGAGGTGGCCCTCGAGGGTGCGGTAGTTCCACCCCGCCACCCGCGCCGGCCGCCCGTCGACGCTGCGGTGCTCGTCGTAGACCTCGCCGACGCGCACGCCGACGGCGAAGCGCAGCCCGCGAAAGCGCAGCTCGAGCGCCATGGTCCGGCCCTCGAGCGGCTCGTCCTCGTCATAGAACGCCCGCACGATCGCCGGGTCGGCGACCTGGTACTGGCGCATCAGCCGCGCGGCCGTCTCCCATGTCCCGCCCGGCACCGGCGGCCCCGGCGGCTCGGCGGCCAGCGAGCGCGTCAGATCGTCGACGTGCCAGCCCGCGCCGGCCGGCGGCGAGCCGAGCGCGCCGGCATCGAAGTTCACCGGGCGCTCGCGCAGGTCGTCGAGCAGCGCGCGCGCCCGCTGCGCCGTGAGCTCCCGGTCACCGAGCATCTGCGCGCCGCGTGCGGATCTCGATCCCGCCGGTCATCCGCCCGCCCGACGCTCGGACCACGCGCTCGAGCACCGAGGTCCACATGTGCAGCTGGATCTCCTTGGCCATGCGGATGCGGTCGTAGAGCAGGTCGGACAAGCGGTCGCCGCTACGCGCCCACGACTCGATCGCGAAGACGAGCAGGCCGTCGTCGCGCTCGGCGCTGAACTCGATCTGGCCGGCCTCGAGGTGACCGTCGAGCGTGACCAGCCGGAACGATGTCGGGGTGACCTCGACCACCCGCACCGGGCCGTCCCACGGCCCCGGCATGCGGACCACGAACTCGTCGCCGACCGCCATCCGCTCGCCGTTGCCGCGGACCTTCTGGAAGGTCGCCATCTCGGTCGGCACGACCCGGTCGGGGCGGGCGGTCACGAAGCCGATGAGCTCCTCGGGGGTGCAGCGGGCGTCGCGGATGAGCGTGCGGTACCGGCGATGGAAGAGCGCACCCGCGCCGTGCTCGGGCAGCTGGACCTCGTCGCGAGCCACGCCGGGCGGCAGCGGCGGCGGGCCGTCGCCGGGCAGCGAGCCGGCCACCTGCGAGCGGTGCATCGGCGTGGTGCGCCACATGTAGCTCCACGATGTCAGCGCGATGCCGACCGGCCAGCGGGCGGCGGTCGCCAGGCGGCGCGAGCGCGATTGTCGGCGCGGCATCGCAGGGTCGTACCCGGCGCCCGGCGCGGGTACCGCCCCGGCCATGCTCACGAAAGCACTTCGCGACGCCGGCCTGCGCCCCGACTACCTGCACGCCGCGTCGCTGGGATCGATCGGGCTGTGCATCGGCCTCTGGATCAGGGCCAAGACCGTCGACCAGGACGAGCGCGGCAACGCCGAGCGCCGGGCGTTGTTCGTCGGGCTGTGGCCGCCGATGTTCTGGCTGATCGGCGACTCGATCGAGCGTCAGGGCTGAGGCGCCTGCCCGCCGTGCCACTCCCGGAAGACGGCGCGCAGCTTGTCCTCGGCCTCGCGCGACAGCTCGTCGGCCGGCAGGGTGCCGAGCACGACGATCGTCTCGCGCATCTGGCGCAGGTAGGCCTCGCAGCCGTCGCATCCGGCGATGTGCGCGTCGAAGCGCGCCCGGTCGGCGGGCGTCAGAGCGTCCTCGAGGTAGTCGGTGACGAGCTCGACGAGCTCGCGGCAGGTCAGGCCGTGGTCGCGGCGGTTGCGGTGCAGAAGTCGGTTGAGCAGATCAGGCATCGGCGTAGTAGTCCTCGAGTGCCTTGCGCACCTTCGCCCTTGCGCGGTGCAGGAGCACTCGTTGATTGGTCTCGGAGATGTCCAAAGCGCTACGCACCTCCGCAGATGACATCCCGTCGACGTCGCGCATCGTGATCACGGCCCGCTGCGATTCGGGGAGCTTCTCGATCTCCGATTGGATGCGCGCGACCGCCTCGGCCGAGTCCAGCGCGCGCTCCGGTTCCTCCCACCAGCGTACGGGCGGCGAGGCCCACGCCCCGATGTCGCTGCCGCTGGAGACGAACCGCGTGGGGTCCACCGCCTCGAACCCGTCCTCGCTGTCCTCTCGGGCGAGCGCCGCGAACGGGATCGTGCGCCGCTCGCGCTCGCCGCGGGTGCGGGCGCGGTTGACGAGGATGCTGAAGACCCACGTGCGCAGCGACGACCGGCCCTCGAAGCGATCGATGCCGTTGAGCACCCCGAGCCATGTCTCCTGCACGACGTCCTCGGCCACGGCCTGGCTGGGGACGTACATCCGCGCGACGCGCAGCATCGAGGGCGACCACTGGCGCACGAGATCCATGAACGCCTCCTCGTCCCCGGCGCGCAGGCGCTCGACAAGGAGGTGGTCGTCCGCCACCCGGGGGACCGTACATGGTCGCTAACGTTGCATGGGTATGGGCGAACGGCTGATCGGCGTCGACGTCGGCGGCACGAAGGTGTCCGTGGCCGTTCTCGAGGACGGCGTCCTCTCCGATCCCGTCCTGCGCCCCACCGAGCTGTCCTCGAGCGAGGCGCTCGTCGACCAGCTCGCGGTGGCGATCGACGAGGCCGGCCCCGCCGACGCCGCCGGGATCGGCGTGCCGAGCGTGATCGACTTCGCAACAGGCACGGCGCGCACGTCGGTCAACATCCCGCTGCAGGGCGTGCCCCTGCGCCAGCAGCTCAGCGAGCGCGTCGGCATCCCGGTGTTCGTGGACAACGACGCGACCGCCGCGGCCCTCGCCGAAGCGCATGACGACGACCTCAACCTCATCGCCGAGTCGCTCGTGATGATCACCGTCGGCACCGGCGTGGGCGGCGGGATCGTCCTCGGCGGGCGCATCTATCGCGGCGCCACGGGCGCGGCGCCCGAGCTCGGCCACATCCTGATCGGCGCCGACCTCACGAACGGCGCACCGCCCGCCGCCGTTCGTCAGCCCCATCACGCATCCCTGGAGTACCTCGCCGCCGGCCGCGCCCTGGACCGCCTCGGCGCCGAGCGCGGCGTCGGGGACGGCCACGCGGTCGTCGCCGGCGCGCGCGACGGCCAGCCGGAGGCGCTCGAGATCATGCGCATCGTCGGCGAGCGGCTCGGCGTCGGCATCGCCAACGTCGTGAACATCTTCGATCCCGAGCTGGTGGTCATCGGCGGCGGCGTCTCGGTCGCCGGCGAGCTCCTGCTCGGCCCCGCCCGCGACGCGGCGTGGCGGTTCATCCTCCCGGGTGTCGGCACGCAGACGCGCATCGAGCTCGCCCGGCACGGCCCGCAGGCAGGCGTACGCGGCGCCGCACTGCTTGCTGGGCAGGAGCTCGACCGGGAAGGTCTCCCCTTGCAAGCCGAAACGAAAGAGAGCTGACACCCATGGCCACCCAACAGGTCAACGAGCGCCTCGCCGCCCTCACCGCGGCCGGCACCAGCATCTGGCTGGACCAGATCAAGCGCAGCCTGATGACCACCGGCGAGCTCCAGCGCCTGGTCGACGAGGACTCCCTGCGCGGGATGACCTCCAACCCCACCATCTTCAACCAGGCGATGCTCGGCTCCGACGACTACGACGACCAGCTCGCCGAGCTCGCCCACGCCGGCAAGTCGTCGCGCGAGATCTACCAGGAGATGGCGATCCGCGACATCCAGGACGCCGCCGACGTGCTGCGCGTCGTCTACGACCAGACGGACGGCGCCGACGGCTTCGTCTCCTTCGAGGTCGATCCCGACATCGCCTTCGACACGCAGCGCACGATCGAGCAGACGCGCGACTACTGGGCGCGCGTCGATCGCCCGAACCTGATGATCAAGATCCCGGGCACGGCCGAGGGCGTCCCCGCGATCGAGGAGATGACCTACGAGGGGCGCAACATCAACGTCACGCTGCTCTTCGGCGTCGAGGAGTACGCGGCGGTCGCCGAGGCCTACATCCGCGGTCTCGAGCGCCGGCTGGACGAGGGCAAGCCGGTCGACATGAAGTCGGTGGCGTCGTTCTTCGTCTCGCGCGTGGACACCGAGGTCGACAAGCGCCTGGAGGGCACCGGCCACGACGACCTGCTGGGCAAGGCCGGCATCGCCAACGCCCGCGACGCCTACCTGCGCTTCAAGGAGATCTTCTACGGCGACCGGTTCGCCAGGCTGCGCGAGGCCGGGGCGCACGTCCAGCGCCCGCTGTGGGCCTCGACCGGCGTCAAGAACCCGCGCTACCGCGACACCATGTACGTCGAGGACCTCGTCGCGCCCGACACGGTCAACACGATGCCGATGGCGACGCTGCTTGCCACCGGCGACCACGCGAACATCCAGGAGGCGACCGCCGACCAGGACCCGTCCGCGGACCTGAAGGCGCTCGCCGACGCCGGGATCGACCTGAAGGACGTCACCGACCAGCTCCTGCGCGAGGGCGTCGACAAGTTCGTCGAGCCGATGGAGAAGCTGCTCGATGGCATCGACGCCAAGCGCGAGGCGATCGTCACCCGCCGGCCGCAGTCGATCCAGGCGTGGCTGCCCGACGACGTGGAGCCGAAGGTCGCCGAGCGCGTCGAGCGCGCCGCGCGCGAGGACGTCGCCCGTCGCATCTGGCGCAAGGACGACACGCTCTGGGGGCCCTCCGGCCAGCCCGAGGTGGCCAACCGGCTCGGCTGGCTGACCGTCACCGAGCAGATGCGCGATGCCCTGCCCGACCTGCTCGCCTTCGCAGACGAGATCCGCGACGCGGGCTTCGCCGACGTCGTGCTGCTCGGCATGGGCGGCTCGTCGCTGGCGCCCGAGGTGATCCGCCGGTCGTTCGGCGACCAGGAGGGTCGGCCCAAGCTGCACGTGCTCGACTCGACCGACGCCGGCGCGATCCGAGCGGTGGAAGCGGCGATCGACCTCGAGCACACGCTGTTCCTCGTCTCGACGAAGTCGGGCGGGACGATCGAGACGCTGTCGCTGTTCAGGTACTTCTGGTCGCGCCATGGCGACGGCCAGGCGTTCGTGGCGATCACCGATCCGGGCTCGGGCCTCGAGGACCTCGCGCGGGAGCACGGCTTCCGGCGCACCTTCCTCAACGACCCCGACATCGGCGGGCGCTACAGCGCGCTGTCGTACTTCGGGCTCGTGCCCGCCGCGCTCATGGGTGCCGACGTCGCAGGCCTCCTCGACACGGCCGGGATCGCCGAGCACAACTGCCAGAACTTCGACTCGGGCGACATCTCCAGCGGCCTGTGGCTGGGGCTGGCGTGGGGCGAGCTGGCGCTCGCGGGCCACGACAAGCTGACCTACGTTGTCGACCCGCCGCTGGAGAGCTTCGGCCTGTGGGTCGAGCAGCTCATCGCCGAGTCGACCGGCAAGCACGGCAAGGGCATCGTCCCGGTGGTGGGCGAGCCGGTCGGGGACGCCGAGTCCTACGGCAACGACCGCACCTTCCTGCACCTGCGCCACGCGGACGACCCCGACGAGGCGACCGACGCGAAGGTCGCGGCGCTGCGCGATGCCGGCCACCCCGTGATCGTGCGCGAGATCGCCGGCCCGACCGACCTCGGCCGGATCTTCTTCTTCGCCGAGTTCGCGATCGCCGTCGTGGGCTGGGTGCTCGAGATCAACCCGTTCGACCAGCCCAACGTCCAGGAGGCCAAGGACAACACGGCCCGCGTGCTCGCCGAGGGCACCGGCGACCAGCCGGATGCCACCGACGACGAGCTGCGCGACCTGCTGGGCGACCTCGGCGGCGCGGGTGGGACGTACTTCGCGGTCATGGGCTACGTCGAGCCGTCAGAGGGCTTCGACGCCGCCGAGACCGAGCTGCGGGCGGCGGTGCGCGATGCGTGGAAGTCGGCGACGACGTTCGGGTACGGGCCGCGGTTCCTGCACTCGACCGGCCAGCTGCACAAGGGCGGCCCGGCGGTCGGGCGCTTCCTGCAGCTCATCCACGACTCCCAGCCCGATGTGCCGATCCCCGGTGCCGACCACGGGTTCACCCGGCTCAAGCACGCGCAGGCGATCGGCGACCTCGCGACCCTGCGCGGCCACGATCTGCCCGCCCACCGCGTGACGCTGGAGGGCGACGACCCGGCCGCGGCCCTGCGCGCCCTCACCGAGCGGCTGAAGGGGCTGATGTGAGCGCAGTCGCCGAAACCACGGCCGAGAACCCGCTGACCGCCGGCCTCGAGCGCCTGCCGATCCATCCGACGACGCTCGTCATCTTCGGCGCCACGGGCGATCTGGCGCGGCGCAAGCTGCTCCCGGCCCTCTACAACCTCGCCCACGAGGGAGCGCTCCCCGAGCGCTTCCAGCTCGTGGGCGTCTCGCGCTCGGAGCACTCGCACGAGGACTTCCGCGCCCAGGTGGAAGAGGCGATCAAGCAGTTCTCGCGGCGCGAGCCGGACCCGTCGGTGCTCGAGAAGCTGCTCGAGGAGGTCCGCTACGTCCCGGGCACGTTCGACGACCCCTCGGTCTTCGAGACGCTCTCGGGCGTCCTCGACGAGTTCGATCAGGGCGCGGGGATGCGGATGAACCGCTGCTTCTACCTATCGACGGCGCCGGCGTTCTTCCCGGTCATCGTCAAGCAGCTCGGAGACCGCGGGCTGGAGCGGCTCGACGGGGCCGAGGTGCGGGTGGTCATCGAGAAGCCGTTCGGGACGACGCTCGCCGAGGCCGAGGCGCTCAACCGCGAGGTCCTCTCGGTCTTCGACGAGCACCAGGTCTTCCGCATCGACCACTACCTGGGCAAGGAGACGGTCCAGAACATCATGACGTTCCGGTTCGCAAACGGGCTGTTCGAGCCCGTGTGGAACCGCAACTACATCGACTCGGTCCAGATCACCGCGGCCGAGGACATCGGCATCGGGTCGCGCGCGGGCTACTACGACTCCGCGGGCGCGCTGCGCGACCTCATCCAGAACCACATGCTGCAGCTGCTCTGCCACGTGGCGATGGAGCCGCCGGTGCACTTCGAGGCCGACGAGGTGCGCAACGAGAAGGTCAAGGTGCTGCAGGCGATCCACGCGCCGACCCCGGAGGACGTCGACGAGATCGCCGTCCGCGCTCAGTACTCCGAGGGTGAGTCGGGCGGCGAGCACGTGCGCGGCTATCTGCAAGAGGAGGGCGTCGGGCCCAACTCGAGCACGGAGACCTACGCAGCGCTGCGCCTGGAGGTCGACAACTGGCGCTGGGCCGGCGTGCCGTTCTACCTGCGGACCGGCAAGCGGCTGGCCCGCAAGGTCACGGAGATCGCGATCACGCTCAAGCCCGTCCCCCACCTCGCGTTCTCGCAGGAGGGCTCGCTGGGGGTCAAGCCCAATCAGCTCATCCTCACGGTGCAGCCCAACGAGGGCGTGTCGCTGTCGCTCGGGGCCAAGATCCCCGGTACGCGCATGCGCATCCGTCCGGTGCACATGGAGTTCCTCTACGGGACCTCGTTCATGTCGCAGTCGCCGGAGGCCTACGAGCGGCTCATCACCGACGCGATGCGCGGCGACGCCACGCTCTTCACCCGCAACGACGAGGTCGAAGCGCAGTGGCGCATCTGCGACCCCATCGTGCAGAAGTGGGGAGCGACGCCGGGGCCGATCCCGCAGTACGAGGCGGGCTCGCAGGGGCCGGCGGACGTGAGCAAGCTGCTGATCGACGGCCAGGAGTGGCGCGCCATCTAGGCGGGGGGTTGGGATGCCAGGCGTCTCCGACAGCCGCTGGGCCGCGGAGGGCACGACGCCCTCGCAGATCGAGAGCGCACTGCGCGAGATGCTCATCGAGCGCCATGCGGAGAACGAGTCGTTCACCCCTGCGCGCGTGCTCAACATGGTCTGCATCGTGGACAAGGCGTGGAGCGGCGAGATCGCCAACCGCCTGCGCCTGGTGGGGCGCTACCACGCTTCGCGCCTGGTGGTGCTCGCGGTCGAGCCCGGACGCGACCGGATCGACGCCGTCGCCACCATCGCCAGCGACGTGCACCCGAAGCCCGGCGAGTTCGCGCTGCTGCGCGAGACGGTGATCGTCGACGTCGGCGAGAGGCATCTGCCCGGGCTGGCCACGATCGTCGACCCGCTCGTGGTCAGCGACCTGCCGACGGTGCTGTGGTCGCCCCACGGCCAGCCCGAGGCGGTCGACGAGCTGCTGCCGCTGGCGCAGGTGGTGCTGCTCGACTCGGTCGACGAGCCCGACCTGCACGAGGCGCTGGAGCGGGCCGCCGAGCTCGCGCAGAAGGTCTACGTCGTCGATCTCGCGTGGCTGCGCTCGACGCCATGGCGCGAGCGGGTCGCGGCGACCTTCGACCCGGCGAACCTGAGGCCCGACCTGAGGACGATCAGCACGGTCACGATTCGCCACCACCCCGACTCGACCGCCGCCGCGCTGCTGCTCATCGGCTGGCTCTCGTCGCGCCTGGACTGGCAGCCGTCGAAGCTCATCGCGCGCAACGGCGGGCTGGTCGGCAAGGCGCACGGGCGCCGGCAGGACGTGGATCTGCGCATCGATCCCGAGCCGGCCCAGAGCGTGCGCGGGCTGGCCGGCCTGACCCTGGAGACCGCCTCGGGCCGCCACCTGGAGCTCGATCGCGGGGCGGGCGGGCTGCGGGCCAAGTACCGCAACCGCAAGGGCGACGTGCGCGAATGGACGGTGCTCGGAGCCTCGCGCGGCGAGGCGGGCATCCTCGGCGAGGGCATCCGCCAGGCGCTGCTGCGCGATCCGACGTACACGCCGTCGCTGCAGGTCGCCAACGCGATCCTGCCGTGAACCCTCGCCGGCGCGCGCTCACCGACCAGCTCTACGCGACGAGCCGCGCGCACGACGAGGCGCAGGCGGACCGGCTGGCGCGGTGGCGCAACGTCGAGCCCGAGACGGCGTCGATGCTCGGCGTGCTCGTCCGGGCGACGGGCGCGCGGCGCGTGCTCGAGATCGGGACGTCGAACGGGTACTCGACGATCTGGCTGGCCGATGCCGTGCAGGACGTCGGCGGCGTCGTCGTGAGCCTGGAGGTGCTGGCGGAGCGCAGCCAGGCCGCCGCATCCCATCTCGCCGCCGCCGGGCTGGCCGACGTCGTGGAGCTGCGGGTCGAGGACGCAGCGGTCGCCCTGCCGGAGTTCGGTGCGGGCGCGTTCGACTTCGTCTTCCTCGATGCAGAGCGCCCGGCGTACCTCGGGTACTGGCCGGAGCTGGTGCGCGTGATGGCGGCGCCCGGGCTGCTGGCGGTGGACAACGTGCTCTCCCATGCCGACGAGGTCGCGGCGTTCCGCGCCGTCGTCGCGGACGACGAGCGCGTCGTGTCGTCGCTGGTGCCAATCGGCGCGGGCGTCCTGCTCGTGACCCCGGCCTCGGTCTAGCCGGCGCGGGCGCGCGCGTCGCGCAGGGCGTCCGCGCGGCTGCCGTGGCTGCCGGCGCCGGCGACCTTGCCGTCGGCCACGCGATAGACCCACCAGCGCTGGATGTTCTGGACGCCGTCGTCCTTGTGGCGCACGCGCAGGACGCCGCTGACGATGACGCAGTCGCCGAGCGCCTCGAACGAGTACGGGTGGGCATCGAGGAGCCGGCCGCGCCGGCGCAGGCCGTCGAGGTACTCGCGCAGCGCCGCGCGGCCGCGCAGGCCCGGGGAGACGACCGCGGTGGGGCGCCAGCGGACGTCGGAGGTGGTGAGGCTCACCAGGACGTCGACGTCGTTGCGGCGTGCGGCGGCCCACAGCATGCGCACGATCTCGACCTTGTCGGCCTGGGACATCCCGGTGGGCGCCGCTCCGTCGGGCGGCTCAGAAGTCGCCGCCGCCGAAGTCGCCGCCGCCGAAGTCGCCGCCACCGAAGTCCCCGCCGAGGTCGCCGCCGCCGGGGTCGGCCGCGTCGGCGCCCCCGCCGTCGCCGCCCGCGTCGCCGCCGTCGCCCTGGTCGCTCCCGTCGCCCCCGTCGTCGTCATGGTCGCCGTCGAACAGCTGGCCGTCTGCGAGGTCGCTGAACAGCGCCTGCGCGGCGAGGGTCCCGGCGAAGGCGGTCACGAAGGAGCCGAGCAGGCCCGAGCCCATCCCGAGCCCGCCCACGCCCATGCCGCCCATCGAGCCGCGGCCGAAGGCGCGCTCGACGGTCCCCGGCTGACGGATCTCCGCACGCGTGGCAAGACGGGCCAGCGATCGCGGGTCGTCGCCGGGCGGGCGCTCGTCGGGGATCTGGCGGCTGAGCTGCTCGAGCGCGAGGCGGCGCTGCTCGGGCGTGAGCCTGGCGAAGGCCTCGGCGTGGGCCTCCTCGATGCGCTCGGGCGGCGCCGTGCGCACCAGGTAGCGATAGCGTTCGAGCGCGCGCCCGTCCTCTGTGGAGGCCGCCGGAGCGTCTCGCAGCGGCGGGTCGTTGTCTCGCTCCGGCGGGCTGCTCTCGCGCCCCAGCAGTCGATTCAGGAAACCCATGGGCGCGATCTTCGCATTGCGCGATGAATCGCGGCCAGTGCAACGGTCCTATGCACGTGACCGACCGAGATCCCGCCCTCGAGGCATTCGACGCGCTGATCGGCACGTGGGACACCGAGGCGGTCCACCCGCTGGTCGACGCCGTCGTCCCCGGCACCGTCACCTTCGAGTGGCTGGAGGGCGGCCACTTCATCGTGCAGCGCTCGCACAACGAGCACGAGCTGTTCCCCGACGCGATCTGCGTCATCGGCGCTCCGGAGAGCGGCGAGGGACTGGTCATGGAGTACTTCGACTCGCGCGGCGTGCGCCGGACCTACGGCATCTCGCTCGAGGACGGCGTCCTGCGCATGTGGCGCGACGCGCCCGGGTTCGGCCAGCGCATGTCCGCCACCATCGACCCGGAGTGCTTCGAGGCCCTCGCCCAGCTCTCCGAGACGCCCGGCGAGTGGAAGGACGACCTGAAGGTGACCTATCGCCGGCACCAGTGCGCCGACCAGTGAGGCCACGGGCGCGACGGGCCCGCCCGCGGGCGAGCATCGTTGTGCGCACACTCAATCCCCGGAGGAGCCCATGTCGGCGACCGATGCTGCAGTTCGCCCCTTCCAGATCGACTTCCCGGAGCCCGAGCTCGACGACCTGCGCCGGCGGATCCAGGCAACGCGATGGCCCGAGCGAGAGCCGGTCGACGACGATTCCCAGGGCGTGCCGCTGGCGATGATGCAGGACCTCGCGCGCTACTGGGCCTCGGACTACGACTGGCGCCCCTGCGAGGCGAGGCTGAACGCGCTGCCGAACTTCCTGACCGAGATCGACGGCCTCGACATCCACTTCATCCACGCGCGCTCGCAGCACGAGGACGCCCTGCCGATCATCGTCACGCACGGCTGGCCGGGCTCGATCATCGAGCAGATGAAGATCATCGGGCCGCTCACCGATCCGACGGCTCACGGCGCCGACGCGGCCGACGCCTTCCACGTGGTCATCCCCTCGCTGCCCGGGCACGGCTTCTCCGCCAAGCCGACGGCGACCGGTTGGGATCCGCCCCGCATCGCGCGTGCCTGGGTCGAGCTCATGAAGCGCCTGGGCTACGCCGAGTTCGTGGCGCAGGGCGGCGACTGGGGCGCGGCCGTCACGCAGACGATGGGCACGCAGGCCGCGCCCGAGCTGCTGGGCATCCACTCCAACATGCCGGGCACCGCCCCGCCTGACATCGCTGCCGCGTTCCAGCGCGGCGACGATCCGCCGCCCGGGCTCTCGGATGAGGAGCGGACCGCCTACGAGCAGCTGCGGACGTTCTACGCCCTGCACGTGGCTTACGCGAACATCATGTCGACGCGGCCGCAGACCATGTACGGGCTGGCGGATTCGCCCATCGACCTGGCCGGGTTCGCGCTCGACCACGGCGACGGCACCGGCCAGCCCGGGATCGTCCAGCAGGTCCTCGAGGGCAACCTCCAGCGGCCGAGCGACCTCACGCGCGACGACCTCCTCGACAACATCACGCTGTACTGGCTGACGAACACCGGGGTCTCGGCCGCGCGGCTCTACTGGGAGAACAAGGCGAGCTTCTTCGAGGCCAAGGACGTCACGATCCCGTACGCCATCAGCGTCTTCCCCGACGAGCTCTACCAGGCGCCGCGCAGCTGGGCCGAGCGGGCCTACCCCGACAACCTGATCCACTACAACCGGCTCGACCGCGGCGGCCACTTCGCCGCCTGGGAGCAGCCGCAGCTCTTCTGCGAGGAGATGCGCGCGAGCTTCAGGTCGCTGCGCAAGTAGCGCGGCGAGCTACTCCCCGAGCGCCTAGGCGATCGCGCCCTCGAAGCCGAGGCGCCGCCTGCGCGCGCGGCAGACGTCCAGGCATCGGGCCCCGTGGCGCGCGCGGGCCGGGGCGAACGCAGCGCAGCAGGCGCTGATGGTCGCCGAGGACCTCGGCGTAGCCCCCGCGCAGACGCGTCGCCGCGTGTCAAGTCGTGACGCGAACCTGACCGCGTATGTGACCCGGACCTGACGCGCAGTCCGTCACCATGCGCCGCCGCACTGCGAACGCAGACCGACCGCGATGTCCGAGATCCTCGTCGAGATCACCCCGCAGGCAGTGGCGCAGGTGCGCCGGTGGCTCCTGCTGCTCGCGTCGGCCGACGCCGCTCCCGCCTGGGATCCGGCGGAGGACTACCCGACGCCGCGGCTCCTCCAGGCGACCGCGCGGTGGCTGGTGGCCAACGGCCACGGCGACGGGATGGACATCGATCTCGTCGCCGTGCTGCTCGCGCTGTTCAGCATCGATCTGCGGTGCAAGCACGACGGAGCCGGCGACGTCGCGCTCATCGACGTCGAGCGCCTGGAGCGCGAGTGCCGGCTCGGGTCGCGACGCGAGTCCGGGCACGGCTGACACGGCGCGGTTACGGTCCGCGAGATGGTCGCGGTCGACGAGCTCGATGCCTTCGCCGGGCGGGTGCTCGAGCTCGGCACGGCGCCCGCGCTCGCCGTGGCGATCACGGACGCCGAGAGCACCATCGTCCGGCGGACGTACGGGTCGGCGCAGCCCGACGCGCTGTGGCCGATCGCGTCGATCGGCAAGTCGTTCACCGCGGTGGTGGCCCTGCAGCTCGTCGAGGAGGGGGCGCTGGACCTCGATGCGCCGCTCGCGCAGTACGTGCCGTGGCTGGACATCGGGAGCGACGCGGCCCCGATCACGCTCCATCACCTGCTCACCCACACGGCGGGTGTGATCGAGAGCTCCGACATCGCTCCGGCGTCGACCTACGACGTCCTCGCGCTCGCGCGCAATGAGCTCGGATTCGCCCCCGGCGAGCACCGGTGGTACTCGAACATCGGCTACCGCGCCGTCGGCGTCGTGCTGGAGGCGGTGAGCGGGGTGGCGTACGGCGAGCTGCTCCAGCGCCGGGTCCTCGACCGGCTCGGCCTGCGCGAGACGGTGCCGGTGATGCGCCACGACACGCGCCGGCGGCTCGCCGGCGGCCACGCCCCCTTCTACGACGACCGGCCGTGGCGGCGCGAGCACGGCCTCGTCCCGGCTCCGTGGGTCGAGTCCGCCGAGGCCGACGGGTGCCTGTGCTGCAGCGCGGAGGACCTCGCCGCCTACCTGCGCTCGCTCTGGCGCGGCGAGAAGCTGCTCTCGGCTCCGAGCCTGGCCGCGATGAAGACGCCGCACCCGCCGCCTGACGAGGACCCCTACGGCTACGGGCTCCAGATCGCGCCCGGCCGGTTCGGCCATGGCGGCGACATGCTCGGCTACGTCGCGTACATGTGGGCCGACCCGGCGGCGGAGGTCGGGGTGGTGGCGTTCGCCAATGGGTTCCGGGGCGCGCGGTGGCTGGGCGAGGGCGCACTGGCGATCGCCACCGGGCGAGAGCCGCCGGAGCCGCTGCTCTCGGCTGCGGAGGCCTTGGCCGACGACGGCACCTGCCCGGAGCGTTGGCGGCCGTATCCCGGCCGCTACCGCGCCCACGACCCGTGGCTTCCGACCTTCCTGATCGCTTCGGCCGGCGGCGGGCTGGTGATGGGGACCGACTGGCTGAACGGCAGCGAGCGACTCCCGCTCGTCCCGCTCGGCGACGATGGCTTTCGCGTCGGCGACATCCCGTGGTCGCCCGAACGGCTGCGCTTCGACACCGTCATCGGCGGGCGGGCCCAGCGCGCGATCTTCTCTGGCACGCCTTACTACCGGGCGTTCGCCACGTAGCCGGCTGCGCCTACGATCCGCCGCATGCGGGTCCTGGTCATCGGCGCGGCGGGCATGCTCGGCCGCAAGCTCACGGAACGACTGGCGAACGACGGCGCGCTGGGGCCGGACGCCATCTCGCAGCTGTCGCTCGTCGATCTCGCCGCGCCGCACCCGCCCGACGCCGCCTTCGCGGTGGACTGCACCGGCGCCGATCTGTCCAGCCCGGGGGTCGCGACGCGGCTGGCCGCCGCGCGCCCCGACGTGATCTTCCACTTGGCCGCCGTCGTCTCCGGCGAGGCCGAGGCCGACCTGGAGAAGGGCTATCGCGTCAACCTCGACGCTCCACGCACGCTCCTCGACGCGATCCGCGGGTGCGGTGACGGCTACCGGCCGCGCGTGGTCTACACGTCCTCGATCGCCGTGTTCGGCCCGCCGTTGCCGGACGTGATCGGCGACGACCACGCCACCACGCCGGCCACGAGCTACGGCACGCAGAAGGCGATGATCGAGCTCCTGCTGAACGACCATGCGCGCCGCGGCTTCCTCGACGGCATCGGGATCAGACTGCCGACGATCTGCGTGCGGCCGGGCAAGGCCAACCTCGCCGCATCGAGCTTCTTCTCGAGCATCATCCGCGAGCCGCTCGACGGCCGCGACGCGGTCCTGCCGGTCTCCACCGACCTGCGCCACTGGTTCGCTTCGCCGCGCTCTGCGATCGGCTTCCTCATCCACGCCGCCACGCTGGACACCGCCCAGCTGGGCGACCGGCGCTGCCTGACGATGCCCGGCGTCTCGGCCACCGTCGCCGATGAGATCGAGGCCCTGCGCCGCGTCGCCGGCGACGACGCGGTGCGCCGCATCCGCCATGAGCCCGACGAGACGATCATGCGCATCGTGGGCGGCTGGCCGCACGCATTCGACGCGCGCCGCGCCGACGCCCTCGGCTTCCGAGCCGACGCCGACTTCGACGCGATCGTCCGCGTCCACGTCGAGGACGAGCTCGGCGGGTAGCCGAGCTCGTCAGCGCTGTGCGGCGAGCGCCTCGGCGACCAGCGCGTGCGCGCGGTCGTTGGCCTCGGCGGGCACCCACGTGAACACGACCGTGCCGATGCGCTCGGCCGCGTCGCGGACCGCCGCGCAGAGCTCGCGCAGCCGCGGGTTGGCCGGCTCGCGGTCCCCGATGACGTGCTGGACCACCAGGCGCGCATCGCAGCGCGCGTCGACCCGGTCGAGCCCCAGGCGCTCGGCGTGCTCGAGGCCGGCGAGCAGCGCGCGGTACTCGGCGACGTTCGCCCCGGCGACGCCGATGGTCTCGCCGTGCGCGGCCATCTGGGTGCCGTCGGCGGCGGCGAGCACGTAGCCGATCGCCGCCGGGCCGGGATTGCCGCGCGATCCGCCGTCGCTCCACAGCACCGCATGACCGGGGCGCGGCGCCCGTGGCGGCGGCCCGGTACGCCGCCCGCTCGCCTTGGCCAGCGCGCGTCGTTCGGCGTCGCTGTTGGCACGTCCGCGACGGCGCGGGCGCCTGCGGCCCTGTGGAGCTGCCACGGCGAGCGACACTACGCCACGCCGGCCTGCGGCGTGGCCGCGACCTCTCCGCGCGCGAGCAGCGTGATGCTGCTCAGGAGGACGAAGAGCAGGAAGAGCACGAACCCGATCAGGTCGAGGACGAGCCCGAACGTCCCGATCACGCCGCCGAGGCCGAAGCCCTGCAGAAACAGGAAGGCGCCGGCGGCGATCGACAGCCAGGCCAGCCAGCGCGGCAGCACGCCGCTTCGCATCGCCAGCAACCCGGCGGCGGCCAGGAACAGGCTGCCGAAGACGTCGCCGACGCTGTCCAGCGCGAAGGTCAGCAGGTACAGCGTGTACACGACGCCCGGATCGTGCTGGACGCCGTAGGACTCGAGCTTCGCGCCGAGCAGGCCGGTGATCCCGATGTCGCTGACGGCATGCAGCGCGACCAGGAGCACGCCTCCGACCAGCACGAGCGAGTGCAGCGCCCGCGGCGGCCCTGCCCGGCTGCGCAGCAGGTCGTGCAGGCTGCACAGGTAGATCACGAACGCGGCGGCGTAGATCACCGATGCGTACGCGACGAACAGCACGCGGTCGCGGTGCTCGTGGAGCTCCCGGGCGATCTTCGCGGCCGAGTCGTCCTGGTTGATGGGGATCCCGCCCGAGACGACGCTCTCGGCCACCAGCGCGACCACGAAGACGACGCCGGCCGCCCAGGCAAAGCGCTCCCGCGCGATGGACGGCGCCGACGCCACGGCGCGCATCCTCCTGTCGCCGTCCGGTCCTTCGCACGCCGGTGGTCCGATGGCTGACCTAGGCGTTCAATGCGCGCCAGACCCGCTCGGGCGTGATCGGCAGCTCGCGCAGGCGCACGCCGACCGCGTCGGCGATCGCGTTCGCGACGGCTGCGGGGACGGCGATGACCGGCGGCTCGCCGACGCCCTTCGCCCCGTAAGGGCCGTCTGGCGCCGGGACCTCGACGATCTCGACGTCGATCGGCGGTACCCGGTCGATCGTCGGCATCGCGTACTCGACGAACGAGCCCGTCCGCAGCTGGCCGTCGCCGTCGTAGGCGAGCTGCTCCAGCAGCGCCCAGCCGAAACCCTGCGCGGTCCCTCCGAGCAGCTGGCCCTCCACGAGCGCCGGGTTCAGCGCGAAGCCGACGTCCTGGGCCACCACGTGGTGCAGGAGCGTGACGTCCCCGGTCTCGCGGTCGACGCGCACGTGCGACAGGTGCGCCGCCGCGCCCGGCGCCCGGCTGGTCTGGGCAACGCCTGCGTGGCCCTCGACCGGCGCGTACTTGCCGCCGAAGGTGAGGACCTTCTTGGCCAGCTCGGCCACGGTCACGGCGCGGTCCGGCGAGCCGACCGGGCGCACGGCGCCATCCACGATCTCGAGGTCCTCCGGCGCGATCTCGAGCTCGGAGGCGGCGACCTCGAGCAGGCGCTCGTGGGCCTGCTCGGCGGCCCGCTGGACCGCGCGCCCGACGGTGTAGGTCACCTTGCTGCCGCCGCTGATCCCCGCATAGGCCGCCTGCGAGGTGTCGCCCGCGACCACTCGCACCGAATCGAGCGGCAGCCCGAACGCCTCGGCGGCGATGGCCTGGAACGCGGTGTCGGTGCCGCTCATGTCGACGGCGCCCGTCACGACGGTCAGCCCGCCGTCGGAGTCCAGCCGGCATGCGGCGGCCGCGGGCTCCAGGCCGCCGGGCCACCAGCCCAGCGCGACGCCCACGCCCTCGTCCTCGGCAAGCGAGGCGCGGTCGCGCCACAGCGGGTTCGCGGCCAGGCGCTCGAGGCACGCGACGGCGCCGAACACCGGCCACGGCTTGCCGTCGGCCTCGGTGTCGCCCTCGCGCAGGACGTTCTCCAGCCGCAGCTCGATGGGGTCGCGGCCCAGGCGCACGGCCAGCTCGTCGACGAGGCTCTCGATCGCGAACGCCGCCGGCGGCGCGGTCGGCGCGCGGTAGGCCCCGAACCCGACGCGATTGGTCAGCACGCCGTACGCGCGCATGTCGCGCGCCTGCCAGCGATACGGGCCGGCGGTGAGCGTCGCCGCCAGGCCCTCCACGCCGAACTCGTCGTTGGCACCGCGATCGATGACGATCCGGCCGCGCACCGCCGTCATGCGGCCGTCGTCGGTCGAAGCGGCCTCGAGCTCCATGAGCTGCCCGGGCGCCGGGTTGGTGGCGGCGAAGTCCTCCATGCGCGTGAGCGCCAGGCGCACCGGCCGGCGCAGGGCGAGCGTCGCGCCGGCCGCCAGCGGGTCGACGATCATGAGCTTGCCGCCGAACGCGCCGCCCAGCGGCGCCGCGCGCACGCGCACGCGGTCGTGCCCCAGGCCGAAGAGGTCGGCGATCTGCTGACGGGTGCTGAACGCGCCCTGCGTGCTCGTGCTGACGACGAGATCGCCCTCGGGCTCCAGCCACGCGGTCGCGACCTGCGGCTCGAGGTAGCCCTGGTGGATCCAGCTCGTCAGGAACGTCGCCGACGCCGTGACGCCGCCGTTCGAGAGCAGCCCGGCGACGTCGCCGGCCGCCATCCGCTGCGTCCCGGCCACGTTGTCGGAGAGGTCCTCCGCGTCGGCGGCCTCCTCTCCCCCGCCGCCCTCCGCGTGCGCGGCGCCGACATCGGCGCCGTCGCCCTCGGCCACGTCGACGCGCGCGGCCGGCGCGCCCGGCGCCATGGCGGCCTCGAGGTCGAGCACCGCGGGCAGCGGCTCGATCTCCACGATCACCTCGTCCACGCCGTCGGACGCCGCGGCCTCGGTCTCGGCGACGACCATCGCGACCGGCTGGCCGGAGTAGACGACCTCGCTGCGCGCCAGCGGCTGGCCCGCCCGCCCGCCCGCGCCGTCGACGATCGGCAGGTCCTCGGCGACGAGCACCGCCACGACGCCCGGCACGGCAAGCGCCGCCGAGCGGTCGATCGAGGCGATCCGCCCGTGCGCCTCGGCCGCGAGCACCAGCCGCCCATGCAGCAGTCCGTTGACGGGCAGGTCGGCCGCGAACCGCGTCGTTCCCCGCACCTTCGGCTCGCCATCCACCCGTCGCCGCGAGATCCCTACCGCACCGCCCGTGGTCGTCGCCATATCCACAAGCTAGCGTTCGCGCTTCATGCGCCATGTCGTCGGCGATGTCCCGCTCGGCGGGAGCCCGTTCCCACCGATCGCGGACTTCGCGTTCCTGTCCGATTGCGAGTCGTGCGCGCTCGTCGCGCCGAGCGGCAACGTCGAGTGGATGTGCCTTCCGCGCTTCGACTCGCCCTCGGTCTTCGGCGCGGTCCTGGACCGCGACGCCGGCTCGTTCCGCCTCGCGCCGGTCGACACGTCGGTGCCCGCAGGGCGCCGCTACCTGCCGGGCACGATGGTCCTCGAGACGACCTGGGGCACGCGCACCGGCTGGATGATCGTGCGCGACGTCCTGCTCGTCGGCCCCTGGCATCACGACGAGGAGCGTTCGAGGACCCACCGGCGCTCGCCGACCGACAACGACGCCGACCACGTCCTGCTGCGCACGCTGCGATGCGTCAACGGGCACGTCGAGATGCACATGGAGTGCGAGCCGAGGATGGACTACGGCCGCAAGTCGGTCGACTGGGAGTACTCCGGCCCGGGCTACGGCGAGGCGGTCGCCACGGCCGAGGGCGAGGCCATCGAGCTGCACCTGACGACCGACCTGCGCATCGGCTTCGAAGGCGGGCGCGCGCGGGCGCGCACCACGCTGCGCGACGGCGACACTGCCTTCGTCGCGCTCGCGTGGAGCGAGCACGGAGGGCCGAAGACCTACGACGAGGCGTACCACCGCCTCGTCTACACCGCCGACTACTGGCACGAGTGGCTCAGCCACGGCGAGTTCCCCGACCACCCGTGGCGGACCTACCTGCAGCGCAGCGCCCTGACCCTGAAGGGCCTGATCTACGCGCCGACCGGCGCGATGATCGCCGCGGCCACGACCTCGCTGCCCGAGACGCCCGGCGGCGAGCGCAACTGGGACTACCGCTACGCCTGGATCCGCGACTCGACGTTCATGCTCTGGGGCCTCTACACGCTGGGCTTCGACGAGGAGGCCAACGACTTCTTCTACTTCATCCGCGACGTCGCCACCAAGAGCGACGACCGGCTGCAGATCATGTACGGCATCGGCGGCGAGGAGACGCTGACCGAGGAGATGCTGCTGCACCTCGACGGCTACGAGCACGCCCAGCCCGTCCGCGCCGGCAACGGCGCCTTCGCCCAGCGCCAGCACGACGTCTGGGGCGCGCTGCTGGACTCGATCTACCTGCATACCAAGTCGCGCGACGGCCTGGCCGAGTCGACGTGGCAGATCCTCTGCGAGCAGGTCGAGGCCGCGATCGGCTCGTGGCGCGAGCCCGACCGCGGGATCTGGGAGGTGCGCGGCGAGCCGCAGCACTTCACCTCGTCGAAGGTCATGTGCTGGGTCGCCTGCGACCGCGGCGCGCGCCTTGCCCGACTGCGAGAGGACTGGGAGCGCGCCGAGCGCTGGCAAGCGGCCGCCGACGAGATCCACGCCGACGTCTGCGAGCACGCCGTCGACGACCGCAGCGTGTTCTGCCAGCACTACGACACGCGTGCGCTCGACGCCTCGTGCCTGCTCATCCCGCTCGTGCGCTTCCTGCCGCCCGACGACGAGCGCGTCGTCGCAACCGTCAACGCGATCTCCGACGAGCTCAGCCTCGACGGCCTCGTACTGCGCTACATCGTCGGCGAGACCGACGACGGGCTGGCGGGCGAGGAGGGCACGTTCGCGATCTGCTCCTTCTGGCTGGTCAGCGCGCTCGCCGAGATCGGCGAGCACGATCGCGCCCGATCGCTGTGCGAGAAGATGCTCGGGTACGCGTCGCCGCTGGACCTGTACGCCGAGGAGATCGATGCCCGCTCCGGCCGCCATCTGGGGAACTTCCCGCAGGCCTTCACCCACCTGGCGCTCATCAACGCGGTCATGCACGTGATCCGCGCCGACCGGCAACTGGCCACGACGCAGCCGCTCGTGGAGGCCCGCCGAAGGGAAGTACCTGCGCCATGACAGACCCGATCAGGCCCATCGAGGTCAGCCGCTACGCGGACGCCGGCGAGGCCGCCCACCGCGCCGCCGACGTGCTCGCCGCCGCCATCGACGGCGCGCGCACGATCCACGGCGTCGCCCATGTCGCGCTCTCCGGCGGTTCGGCGGTCCGGGCCCTTCGCCTGCTCGGCCCGATGCTGCACGACTGGCGCGACGTGCACCTCTGGTACGGCGACGAGCGCGTCGTCGCGCTGGACGACCCCGAGTCCAACCACTACCAGGCCAGGGCGCACCTCGATGCCCCCGACGCCATCTGGCACCCGATCAAGCCCGAGCTCGGCGCCGAGGGCGCTGCGGAGGCCTACGCGCAGGAGCTCGGCGACACGATCCTCGACGTCAGCCTCAACGGCATGGGACCCGACGGCCACACCGCGTCGCTGTTCCCGGGCTTCCCTCAGCTGCAGGCCGAGGGCGTCTGCGTGCCCGTGCACGACTCGCCCAAGCCGCCGTCCGACCGCATCACGCTCACCCTGCCCAAGCTCAACGAGTCGCGGCGGATCGTGCTGCTCGCGACCGGCGTCGAGAAGGGGCCGATGCTCGAGCGCGTGATCGCCGGCCCCGACCCGGCGGTGCCCGCCTCGCTGCTCGAGCGCGAGCGCCTGGAGATCGTCACGGACGATGCCGCGCTCGAGGGACGCTGATGGCCCAGGAGATCTGGCTGCTGCGCCACGCCGAGACCGAGTGGTCGCGCAGCGGCCAGCACACCGGCAGGACCGACATCCCGCTCACCGACGTCGGCCGCGACCTCGCCCGCGCAATGGGCAAGCGCCTGGAGGGCCGCACCTTCGCCGCGATCCTGTGCTCGCCGCTGGGTCGCGCGACGGAGACCGCCCGGCTCGCCGGCCTGGAGTGCAGCGGCCTGCGCGACGACCTGCTCGAGTGGAACTACGGCGACTACGAGGGCCTCACCACGCCGCAGATCCGCGAGACGCGGCCCGGCTGGTACCTGTGGCGCGACGGCGCGCCCAACGGCGAGACGGCCGACGACGTCGGCGTACGTTGCGACCGCGTCATCGCCGAGGTGCTCCAGATCGACGGCGACGTGGCGCTCGTCGCACACGGTCACATCCTGCGCGCGCTCGGCGCGCGCTGGGTCGAGGAGCACGCGGCGTTCGGCGGGCGCCTGTTCCTGTCCACCGGATCGATCTCCATGCTCGGGTTCGAGCGCGAGGTCCGCGTGATCCGGACCTGGAACTCCTAGCCGCGCGCCCGCAGACGCACGATCGCAGCGTTCTATTCCATGGCCCGCCGGCCCCTGTAAGACGGCGCGTGCGCATGGTGTCGTGATGCGCGATCGGTGGCATCCCACGACCGGTGGGAAGGGTGACCCGCCCAGCCCGATCGCAACGGTCCAGCCCGAGGGAAGGCCGGCTGCTGCATGCGGATCGACTGCCAGACCACGCGGATCGCCTCTATCGCGCCGCCTACGCGCTGTGCGACACCCGCCACGACGCCGAGGACCTCGTGCAGGAGACCTACGCCCGCGTGCTGCGCCGCCCGCGCTTCGTCCGCCGAGACGGCGACCTGGCCTACCTGCTGCGCGCGCTGCGCAACACCTGGATCGCGATGCACCGAGCCAGGGAGGCCCGCCCGCGGACGGTCGAGCTGGTCGACGACGGCCCCTGGCTCGCGGACCCCGGCGCGGACCCCGGCATCACCGCGCTCGAGGTCAGCGCGGCCTACGAGGCCATGCGCGAGCTCTCCGATCCGCTGCGCGAGACGATCGTCGCCGTCGACGTCGTCGGCCTCTCCTACCGCCAGGCGGCTCGCGCCCTTCGCATCCGGGAGGGCACGGTGATGAGCCGCCTGTCGCGTGCGCGCGAGCGGGTCGCGGCCGCACTGGAGGGAGGCGCGGCGTGAGCCGCGAGATCGGCAACGAG
>Ga0081540_1000910_pt1 | contig 26697 bp, 26 predicted proteins | sample TabmetS2T1R1_FD_71024 | JGI IMG/M metagenome (GOLD analysis project Ga0081540, IMG submission 71024) | Tabebuia heterophylla rhizosphere microbial communities from the University of Puerto Rico - S2T1R1 | ecosystem: Host-associated > Plants > Roots > Rhizosphere ...
GTCGCCATGCGACAAGGCCGCGGGTCCACCGGCAACGCAATTCAAGGTGATGGGCCACATGTCCCGACCATCATTTTTCACGGCGATTGCGACGTTACTGTACACCCAAGCAACGGCGCTCAAATTCTTGAGCAGTCCGTGAAAACGACCTGCACTAAAAAGAAGGTGCATCGCGGGCGAGTACCCGGAGGGCACGACTATACCCGCACAATCCACATCGACGCGAGCGGACGCGAAATCTTCGAACACTGGAACATTCACGGAGCCGGACACGCATGGTCGGGAGGCAGCCTCACGGGCTCCTATACCGATCCGCGAGGACCGGACGCGACAAGAGAAATGCTGCGCTTCTTCCTCGCCCATTCGCTGGGTTGATCGGCTGTGGGCCAACCTGTGAGAGCGCTCAGTGGAGGACTGCTCGTTGGATATCAGCGACGAGGTCGCTCAACTTGTCAAGCGCGCCGCCGAGAAGAATGCGGCCTTCATGCGCGGCGACATGGATCGCTGGTTCGGTCTCGCCTACATTGCGCCGGACTTCACGCTAATGCAGCCGTTCGGTGGCCCAACCAATCACGGGTTCGATGCCAGCCCTGAGCGGCTGGCAGAGCTAGCGCGGTTTTTCAAGAATGGTGAAACCAGCCTGGAAGTCGCGCAAACCTATGCATCGGATAGCCTCGTCGTTCTCGTCATGATCGAGCGGCAACAAGCCGAGGTTGGCGGCTTGCCTAACCAAAACTGGTCGCTGCGGGTAACCGAGGTCTATCGTAATGATGGCTCTGAATGGCAGCTGGTGCATCGTCATGCCGATCCGCTCGTCCATCGCATTGATCTGCAGCAGGCGGCGACACTCGCTCGCGGCGGGCGCGAAAACGATTGATGGTGATAGTGCTGACCGCGAGTTGCCGTCAGGCGCAACCGGTCGGAGAGATCCGTGTGGGAGACTGCCAGCGGATTGCACCGACGTTGCATCAGCCGGCGCTCAGCCGTTCAGCCTGAGCCGCGAGGTGCCCGTCATTTCCGGTGTTGGCCCGTTTGAGACCATGCCGCGAGCAGCGTAGAATGTCCGTCATCGGGGTAGACCGGAAGTAGTTCACGTCGGGTCGAACCGTCGCTTTTGACCTCAAAACGGACATCAGGCCGAGACCGACCAGATGGTCAGCTGCCTCGACGGACAACGGACGCGGACTCAGCCTTCCAAGTCAATCATCACCGCGTGGTTGCACCGGACGCCGGGGTCGCTGGTGCCGGGTTAACGACGCCATAGTGGTCGGCAAGGACGTTGCCGGGATGGTTATAAGGCGCCGGACGCGACCGTTCTGGCAACATCGTGGCGTCCCAAGCCTCCCATTCGCTTTTCAGCCGTTCAAATACGGCTTGCTCCCTGTCCTTGAGATTGGCCCGCTCACGCGGATCATTCACAACATCGAAGAGAAACTCGTTTCCCGCTATCCGCAGATATTTCCGGTCGCCGTCGCGGATAGCCCGCTGCGATCCCGCTTTAAAGCGCCAGCACAACTTCCGGGGATGCGCCCCCGTGCGGCCGGTCAAGACTTGTCCGAGGTCCTCCCCATCGGATGGATAAGCCGCGTCCTGCGCTGTGCCAGCGGCAGCCAGCAGTGTCGGCATCCAGTCCATCGTGATCATTACCTGTTCGGAAACCGCGCCAGGCGCGATCCGTCCGGGCCATCGGACGATCGCGGGAATGCGAATACCACCTTCGAGCAACTCCTGCTTCATGCCGGAGAACGGCCACACTTTTGAGAATCGTTCGCCGCCGTTGTCGCTGGTGAAGACAACAATAGTGTTGTTGGCGAGACCGCTCGCGTCGAGCGCCTGCAGCACACGACCAATATTGGCGTCCAGGCTTTGCACCATCGCGGCGTAGGTTTTCTGCGAACCGCCGTCGCGGTCAAGAAGGCTCTTGATTCGCTTCGACTCCGCCTCGTCATCCGGCCCTTCCCATGGCCAATGCGGCGCCGTGAAATGCAGGCTTAACAGAAACGGTTCCTTCGACTTGGCGTAGCGCTCAACGCTCTGCACCGCTCGATCACCGAGCAGGTTTGTCATGTAGCCATGACGCTCAACCGGTACCTCTTGCTCATGCAGTTTGATGCGCAAGCCCGGGGACCGGTAACATATACGCCCGGAACGCCTCCGCGCCGTGATTGAAATAATCAGCGCAGCAACCGAGTATGCCGAAAAAGTGGTCATAGCCACTTTTCAAAGGACTGAAATCTGGCAGGTAACCAAGATGCCATTTTCCGATCAGCGTCGTGCCATATCCCGCCTTCTTGAGCAGCGATGGCAAGGTGGGGTGGTTGGGCGGCAGCCCGATATCTTTGGGAGTTAAAGGAGTAAGTGGCTCTTCGAGACCAAGCGGCAAGCGAGCCTGATAGCGCCCCGTAATCAACGCCGTGCGCGTCGCAGAGCAGTCAGGCGAATTGGAGTACGCCTGCGTGAACTTCAATCCATCGGTTGCCAGTCGATCTATGTTCGGCGTCGTATAGTCCCGCTGACCATAGCAGCCCACATCGGCGTAGCCGAGGTCATCCGCCAGGATGAAGACGATGTTCGGCTTAGTCGATTGAGCCCAAGCCGGGCGACCACGGCCCATCCCCGCGAGTGCCAATGAACTCGCGGCAGTCGTTTGGACAAATCGACGACGAGAAATCGCGCTCTGCTGAACCATCGTGCCCTCTCCCCTAAGATGATAGGTGATTGGGATGGAACCTAACATTCTGCTCGCTTTCGCGGTAGCTGATATGGTGACCCGCGAAAGCTGAACCGAAGGCACTGAACCAACTAGGATGTCGGGTTCTGGGTCCGAAGCGGGGTCCGAGAATGTCTACTCTTGCGCCGCTGTTAGGTGGATTGTGTTGAAAAAGTCGTCGGTTGCGCGGGTTTACGTTCGCTGATTCAGTCGTTGCGAGAGGACTGAATCATGATGGGACATCAGCGAGTTGAGCGCCGCGTTGTTCTATGAGTTTTCACTCGATCGGCACGTTCCGGCCGATCATCTGTTGCGATCCCAAACGGCAAGGTGCCCGGCCTTTGGAACCGCCCGTGCGGCTCGCCGCGCCGACGAATGAAGCGGCTACATTTGCATGAGTCCGGAAGTGGGCCTCCCATAGCCGACGTAACCAAGCGCGCCTCCCGTGTCGGCTTCCGAGGGCAATGCGGATATCGTCGGCGGGCGGTTGCCATCTCTCCCGCGTAGTTATCCGGCCCCAAACCAATCGAGGGTCCCGCTCTCGCTGTTTAGCCGCGTTTGCTCATACCATGCGACCATACCTCAGACCTCCGTCTCTGACCTTGATCAATGATGGACGAATAGTTGAGGAGGCAATGCGCAAGGAAATGCTGTCGATGGACGAACTCGCTTCTCAGTTGCGTCAGCATCAAGTCGAGAACATTACTGAAATAAAGCTCGCCAAGCTCGAAGGCGACGGGCGGCTCAGCGTGATTAGGCACGAAAACCGTTAGCTCGCCCGACCACCACGTCGACGGCGGATCGTTCGCCGAAATCTTGGTGCACCGAAGCGCGACCAGATGGCTGCGCTTGAATGGTCGCCCTTGCAGCCGGTAGCATTCCTTGCAGCGCATGTATCGCTCCAGCTCATGGACCGGTGTGGTCTTCGGCCGACGTACAATGTCGAGCGCGATAGTTTGGTGCGTGTTGCGGCCAAGGCATTTCACTTCGAGATAGCGATAACCGCCATTCAGAGCGTCACCGAGCGTCGGCGACGGCTGCGCCGGCCCCTGAAAGCCAAGCATGCGCTTGTTCCACGCCTCAACGGCGAGCCGGTCGGCGATCTTGCGCGCTTCCGCCGCCCGCTCTGCCGCCGCCCGGATCGATCCGCCGTGGATGCTCTCGCGCGATTTGGTGCCCATGCGAGAGAGGATCGCCGGGGCATGCGGGGGACGCAAGCCGCTACAGATTGCGGTGGACGGCGTGGCACTAGAAGGCGTCGGCCATTATGGCGGTAGCACATCCCATCTGTTCTCGTGCTTGACTGCCTGCTTCCATAAGATACCGGTCATCGGGTAGTCGTCCGGACGACCAAGCCGAGCAAGCTCGGTGCGGATGTAGCCGTTTACATGCTTTTGGGTCAGAACGAAAAAGCGGTTGTTCGTGTCGTCGGGAACGAATGCCAAGACGTAGTAGAGGCTGTCCCTTGTCGCCTTTTTCTTGATGACCCAAGGGTTCGGCCTGTAGAGACCCTTCACGTCTATCAGGAAACTCTTCTAAGACGTGGGACTCACTACCATCAGGTCGGCCAAGGGGGTCGCGTTGCCCATCGTGAAAGAGACGTCGTAGCCGCGCTTGCATAGTTCTGATGCAACAGCAAATTAAGCGGCCCACTGAGTTCTGTGTGGTGACCTTTTCTCTTTAGCGTCGGGCAAATTATCGATCCCTCGGAGTTCCGCTCTGATCCGCGACCTCGTCGTGGGCCAGCTCGACATCGGTCATCATGCGTCGTGGTTCAATGGAGGCTCGCCGCATTCGTCCGTCGCCTCGCTGCACGCCTCGCTGATCTCGCGCCTGATCTGCATCACCACCGCGTCGATGTTGCGCTGCACCTGTAGATCGTGCGGGCCGACAGGCCGGACAGGTGCGTCAGCACGGTGCCAGCGATCTGGTCGATTAGGTCATCGACATCGTCCCGGCGCACCAGCTCACGCCGCTTCTCCATCAGCCGTAGTTGCAGCATCTCGGCCTTGGCCTTGACGTGATCGGCATCGGCCTCGCTGCGCGGCGATTGCCGTCTCTCGCGTCGCAGGTATTGGATGTAGGCAACCCGGCACTGGTCGAGCGGGAAGCCATCACTTTGGCGCTGGATCACGCCTTCCGCTTCGAGCTTGCCGATGTAGGCCCTGCTGCAATCGAGGTGCAGCGCCAGTGCCGACGCGCTGACGCTCGCAGCCACTTTGGCGACGGGCGGGCCATCCACGGTAGGCGGTCTCAGACATCGTATTGGTCCTGCTGCGTTGCGGCAAGGATAGCTCACTTCCGCTTCCGGCGGCATAGACGACTATGCCCGGACTTGCTAATCCGGTCCCAGGCTCGATTGGCACCGCGAGACTTCCCATAGCTCGTCCATCGCCGCGCGCTGGATGTAACAGCAAGGAACGCAGCAACATCCATACATGACATTACGATCAAGGGCTGCCGACTGTAGAACCAATCGGCAGACAAACGGGAGGATCGATCATGCCAACGACGTTATGGCGTTCATTGCAATTTGCCCTTGCACTCTTCGTTTCAGGTTTCACCGTCGTTCAGCAACTGCCGCAGGCTAAGGCCCAGGAGGGCGGCTGGATCACGCTCTTCAATGGCAAGGACCTCGAACAATGGGATCAGGTTGGGCAATCCAATTGGCATCTGGCGGACGGCACCGTGATTGCCGACAAGATGGACGGCAAAGAGGCCGGCTATCTCGTCAGCAAGAAGCCGTACAAGGACTTCGTGTTGCGCGTCGAGTTCTGGCCGAGCGATGATGCAAACAGCGGCATTTATTTCCGCTGTCTCGATGCCAAGAAGATCACCGACCGCACCTGCTACGAAGCGAATATCTTTGACCAGCGTTCTGATCCGAGTTACGGCACTGGCGCGATTACACGCTACGTCGAGATCAATCAGATGCCAAAAGCCGGCGGCAAATGGAATACGTTCGAGATCACGGCAAAGGGGCGCGACATCACAGTCGTTCTCAACGGAAATAAGACGACAGAACTACGGAATGGAATGTTCGATGAAGGCTCAATCGCTCTGCAACACGGCGCGGGAACGATCAAATTCCGTAAGGTGGAGATCAAGCCCTTATAATCCGTCCGCGCTGAATTTGGAGAGCGAACGGGCGAATTAGCCGGCGACGAGCAAAGGATCGCCATGTCCGGTATGAGCGGTGGGCGTGCGAGGCATGGCGGTACTCCTACTCCTTACAGGCCCCCCGCCATCTGAGAGCCGTTGGGGACGGGAGCGCGGCGGGTGTTCCATCCCATTCGCGTCATTCGCGGCGATGCGGAATTTGGTCGCTATCGAAGGCCGCGTTGCTTCCAGCCCGAGCTTCGGGACACAAGCCGAGAAGCCCGGAATATACTCCCGGCGCGCGTCGGAGTTCCTATTTTTCCCGTTTGGAACATATGCGCTTTACAGGCGTCAGCGTGTGCTTTCGGTCGAGGTCACTGTCCGCCCTCGGCTGGAAGCCAACCTCCGGGTTGGCGCGGCTGGCGCGGGGGTTGGCGGCTCTGGCGCCCGGCGCGGGCGTCAGGGCCGCGCCCTCTGACATCGTCGGGCAGCAGAGCACATAAGAACGGCCGTGACGTCAGGGCCGTGTTGCTTCCGGCTGGAGCGACCGGCGACACAAGCCGCGAAGCCCGCAATTTAACTCCGGTCGCGCTAAAGGCCGCCGGCGTGCTGCGCGGCGGGTTACGGTGCAGAAGCGCTGCCCAAACGAAAAAAGCCCGGCTAAAGCCGGGCAGATTTTGAAATAAGGCTGGGTACTGAAACGTGAGCATCAAACCAAACTGTTTGCGTTGGGTCTGTGTACCAATTCACACTCAGTGATTTTTTGTACGGTGAAGCGCACACGGAGGCGCGAGCGGGTTCGCACGCTGCGGCCCCGGTGCGGGGCTCGGAGAGTACGGCACCGGCGCGGCGGGTTGCGGTTCGTCAGAACTGGTCTTGCACCCAGCTGTAGGCCGGGTGCCGGCGTTTATCTTAGAAATTACGGCCGAACGCCCCTGACGACATAGGGATCGATTGGCCTCCGCACGTTGCCTGCGGTTGATAGCGGCGCTCGAGATGCGAGGAAAACTGGTTGACGCGCAGGCCGAGAAGTCACTGCGCAGTTCATCTCCGGCTACGGGGTCAGCACCCGACCGCCAGTGCGATCATGATGATAACCACCGCGACGAAGATCGCCGCTTGCTGGTTCGACATGCGCCACATTGAGCGCCGCCAATAATGCGTCGGCCGTCATCTTGGTAATTGCTCCAGATTTGCTGCTGCGGCCAACTCGCCATCTGAGATCAGGCGTTAATATCGCTGGCCCTCTCTCGTAAACTTGTCGAACGCCGCCAGATCTTCCATCTGCGCGACCTGTACGCCAGCCGCGCAGCTCGCGCCCCCGCAAGCAAGACGATGACCAGCACCGTGTACTCTCCCGACGAGCCCAGAACCGCTGAAGAGATGGAATTGGGAGACATCCTCCGGCGACTTGCCTACCGGCTTGAGGAAGTCCGCGAGGACAGCGCCGAATACAAGATGATCCTGCGTCAGTTGGAAGGCATCCGGCGCCGTAGCGAATTGGCGGCCTGCTGATGGAGGAGTACGATATGAGCGGCATCAGTGCCGTTAATTACTGGTAGCTGTCCGCGCCAGCGCGCCCATCGCTTCTACTCCACTTCGCCGTAGATAGGGATTCTGGCGCGGACGATACCGCGGCGAACAATCTCTGCCTTCGGCATGCTGGCCTTCTACTTGCCGTCAGCGATCTTGATCGGCAGCTTGAGATCAAGCAGCCGCGCCTGCAGAGGGATAGACACAGCATGTCCTTTGCGTTGACATAATGGGTGCTGTCGCCGGGGTATTGATGAGGAGCGGTCTGAAGGCCTGGCGCGATCAGCGCGGGATCGAGGGAAATTTCCGAGCGCGCGGGGTGGGGAGAGCGATCCTACCGCTGTCGTCGAAAACTGTCTGGCCTCAGCGCGAGCCACCTGTGAGATAATTTCGTCCTTTCGCAGAGAGGCCAGCCGAACGTCGGGAGCGCGCCACGAGGCCTGACGCGATTAGATAACTCCCTCAGCATGTGTCTGCCGCTGGCCGCGAGGAGGGGTGGGGAGACCCCCGGGGCGGTATGCCGGGATTGAATCGCCTTGAGACTCCAGTACCGGTTATTGCTGCATGTTCTCGCACTCGTTCATGCGGGTTGGCGCGGGCGCTGGTTAAGCGATGGATTCTCGTCCGACACCGCTGAGACGCGCTGCTCATTAGCTAATGCTCCCACCTCGATGGCCATCCGCGTCACGCACGCCGCATCGACGGCGAATTGCATCTCGTCCATCATCACGCCGATTTCCCACCCTCCGATCAGCGCACCCGAGATCAGGGCACCGCCGGATCAGGCTGCGCTTGATGTCTGCTCCTGGGGGGAAGACCGGAAGTCAACGACGGAGGGCCAAACCGACGCGTTTGACCCAACTCGGACATTGAGACGACATTCAGCAGCTAACAACCCGTGGAAACAGGCCAGCTTTTAATCGCGCTTCGCGACGCTCAAGAATGACTTCTTGCCGCGTGACTGTCCCATTCCTGCGAGGACCTTAAACCCATACGATCAGCAGCGTCGTCGGGGTCGCTGCCCTCGCAATTCTCTTCGGGACCTACCGGGGGGCCAGGCCAAAGCAGGAGCTGCTTACGCATCTCGGCGAGGCGCGCACGGCAAAATTCGCGGTAAAGCACGTCAAATATGGTGGGCATGATCGAACTCTCCATGTTTGATCATTGCCGTTAACACGCTTCTACGGCATCTGTTGGCGTGCATAATGTGAACTAGATCACACGGTCGCCAAGGGATTTCGCGATCGGTGATGCCGACTTTTGACCCATTGCTAGTCGGCCTTTAGGCAATCGTGCATCTGGTCGTTTCCAATTCCAGCCCCAGCACTACCAGCCATCGGGCGTTCATTCGGCAGATCGGATGCCTCGCGGGTCGATACCTCGGTTCGAGCGACGTAGTCGATCTTGCCCCGCCCAATGCCGATATCCTTGAGCTCCCAGTCCGTCAGGTCGTTCAAGGCCGTCCGCAATCTCTCGCGTTTGCGCCGCTCTTGAAATGCATCCCAATATCCCTTGATGTAGCTGGAGACGTGCCGGGCCGATACGGCCGTCTGACCCAGCCCTGTTGCACCATACGTCGTACCCATGGCGGTATCTCCAGGGGGTGTGTTTCTACCCACGTGAGGGTGCCGGGGCGCGAGCGAGCCCGCTTGACATTCGGCTTACATTTCCCTCACCGACGGCTTATTCTTTGCGTTCCAAGCGGTGCTAGAGCCCCGATCATCGGAGGCCACCCGAGGGATTGGCAGCTTGCGCTATCTCTTCGAGGAGTACGCATTCGACACTGACCGGCGCGAGCTGCATCGCGGGGCGGACGTCGTCTCCGTCGCGCCGCAGGTATTCGACCTGCTCGATTACCTGATCCGCAACAGGGAGCGCGTTGTTAGCAAAGACGACCTCATCAACGCCGTTTGGAACGGTCGTGCCGTCTCCGATGCGGCGCTTACGACGCGCCTGAACGTCGCCCGGAGCGCGATCGGCGATTGCGGCGAGGAACAGCGCCTCATCAAAACACTGCCACGCAAGGGCTTTCGTTTCGTCGGACCAGTGCGGGAGGCTCAGGGGCCTGGAGGCGCGGCAGTCGCCGACAACCCGGTAGAACCGCAGAAACCCGTCCTTGCGCTTCCCGACAAACCGTCCATCGCGGTGTTGCCGTTCCAAAATATGAGTGGTGATCCTGAGCAGGAATATTTCGCGGACGGCATAGTGGACGACATCACCACTGCACTCTCGCGATTCAAGTCCTTGTTCGTGATCGCCCGCAATTCCTCGTTCACCTATAAGGGCAAGTCCGTCGATATAAAACAGGTCGGACGCGAGCTCGGCGTCCGCTATGTGCTCGAAGGCAGTGTGCGAAAGGTGGCGAACCGAGTGCGAATAGTTGGCCAGCTGATCGATGCCTTAACTGGAGCGCATCTCTGGGCAGATCGGTTTGATGGTGGGCTTGATGACATCTTCGATCTGCAGGACAAAGTTGCCGCGAGCGTGGTGGGTGCGATTGCGCCGAAGCTGGAGCAAGCGGAGATCGAGCGCGCCAAGCACAAGCCGACGGAGAGCCTCGACGCCTACGACTACTATCTGCGTGGGATAGCGAGCGTCCATCTCTGGACCAAGGAGGCCAATGCTGAGGCGCTCCGGCTCTTCTACAGGGCTTCTGAACTGGACCCCGACTTTGCCACCGCCTATGGCATGGCGGCTTGGTGCTACGTCTGGCGCAAGTTGAACGGCTGGATGAAGGAGCCAGCGCAAGACATTGCCGAGACGAAACGCCTCGCAGAGCGGGCGGCGGCGCTAGGCAGGGATGACGCGGTCGCGCTATCTTACGGCGCGTGTGCGCTTGTCTACGTCGCCAATGACGCTGAAGGAGGCGCCGCGTTGGTCGATCGCGCGCTCGTCCTCAACCCGAACCTGGCGGCTGCGTGGAACGCCAGCGGCTGGGTGAGAACCTCGCTCGGCGAGACGGACACGATTATCGAGCACATGGCCCGTGCTATGCGCATAAGCCCGCTCGACCCCCTCACGTTCTCGATGCAGGCCGTGACCGCAATTGGTCATATTTTCGCTGGTCGCTATAGCGACGCGGTATTATGGGCGGAAAAGGCAGTTCGGGAACAGCCGAGTGTCATCACCTTACGGGTGGCAGCGGCAAGCTACGCTTCGGCCGGGCGCTCCGACGAAGCGCATCAGGCCATTGCGCGCGCGCTTCAATTCGATCCAGACATGCGCGTTTCCAATCTCAAGGATCGCCTCATGCAATTTCGACCAGAACATTTCGCCAAATACGCGGACGCCTTGCGCAAGGCTGGGTTACCGGAGTAATTGCGGCGTTTGAGGGCTGACCGTCCCTAGCCCCGCCGACGAGAAAATCGAGCAGGTTTGCCTATGAGTCCGTTGTTGGCACGAACCGAACCAACCGGGCCGGTCTGATGATGTCCGTTGATCGGGGTAAACCGAAAGTGGCGGGCAGAGCATCAAACCGGAGCTTTTGACCCAACCCGGACGCGCCATTGGGGACAAGCGGACGTCAATTCTGCCTCATATGACCGCCTCGGTCTGCTCGGCATTGGCGTTCGCTGATCCGGCTTGCCGGCGCAACTTTCATGATCCTCGGCGTCGTCCTGATACGGACGCAGCCGCAGAAGATGATGCGGCCGTAGTCGCTATGGCGTAACCTTGAAACGCCAGCGTCACCACACCACCAGCCAACGGCGCTTTCGCCTGTGAGAGGTCCGGCGATGTCAGCAGATTATGATCGCCATGATACGCGCCCCTTGGGTCGAACCGGCATCCATGTGCTGCCCTTGGGCATCGGCACGAACAAGTGGCGGCGTGCCAATCGTGAGGCCGTGTCGGAAACATACAGAACCATTCATGATGCCGGCCCGTGCATGATCGACACCGCTGAGATCTATTTCTCGGAGCGCGTCGTGGGTGACTGCTTGCGCGCCGGTCCCACCCGCGCGGTGATAGCATCGAAATTCCTTCCCTTTCCGAGCCGCACCTCTCCGCGCCGCCTGATGAGCGCGCTTGACGGTTCGCTCGCGCGTCTGGGCCTCAAGACAATCGATCTCTACTATGTTCATTATCCGCTGCCCTTGATCGACGTGGGAGTGTTCGCCGAAGGTCTCGTCGAAGCGGTGAAGTCTGGCAAGGCACGCGCGGTCGGCGTGGCAAATTTCAATGCGGACCAGATGCGCCGCATCGCCGATCACCTCGCAAGGGCAGGCGTTCCGCTCGCCGCCAATCAGGTCAACTACAGCCTGCTCCGACGAGCAGCGGAAACAAATGGCGTGCTCGAAGCCTGCCGAGAGCTCGATGTGGCACTTGTCGCGTATTTTCCCCTTGCGTCCGGCCGCCTCACGCAGCCGTCGGAAAGCATGGACACGAAAGCGCTGCTGACGTGTCTCGCCGATATTGCCGGCGCGCACGACGCCGACATCAGCCAGGTCGCCCTGAACTGGCTGTTGGCGCGCGATAGTCACGTGATTCCCATCCCCGGCGCGACCAAGCCTCATCACGCCAGGGCCAATCTCCATGCACTCGGTTGGCGCTTGAGTGAGACCGAGTTCGACGCGATCGACCGAGCCTCAGCAAAGAGTGGAACATGAATATCATCGATTCAAGTCTCCCGCCCACAACGACAGAGTGAATCAGTGATCTCCTTCGGCTTCAACGGTCGAGTTTTTCAACACAATCAGGGTAGAGCGGACGCGGGCAGGGGAGGTCGGGATTACCGCTTGTGGACCATAGAGGACGTTACCCCTGATTGCGGCCACGTCCGCTCCTGGGCGCACTGCTGACTACCCCGGCCAATACCGGCGAATAGTCGAGCGATAGCTTCACTGGAGCGAACGGGGGTCTTAAAGGTGGGAGTCTAACACGTTATCCTTTTCTGCACTCCTTCCACATGTTGTCCGAGACAGGGCATCGGCCGCCGGGTCGGCGTAATTTGCTCGTCTTGCGACGCCGGTTGTCTTACTATCAGTATGGAATTGGATGCCAGGTGGACATGCCTTGAAGAAGGGTAACTGCCGTGGTAGCGAAACGGCGTAATTTGCCCGGCGAATTGGCGCGTCGGTGTAGCCATTGTGGCTTCGAGATCCGGCCGACTGCGAACTTTTGTGGCGGGTGTGGACGATCCAGGGCCTTTGGGACCGCGACAGACCAGAACGCCCTCACGTTTCTGCAATCGAGAGTGCCGTCCAAGCTGGCCGAGCGGATTTTGCGTTCTGGCGGCGCCAATTCCGGCGAACGCAAGCACGTCACGGTCTTGTTCGCCGACGTCCGAGGCTCAACAGCGCTGATCGACAGGCTCGATCCGGAAGAGGCGCTCGAAATCCTTGGACCGGTGCTTCAGGTGCTGATGGATGCGATTCATCAGCACGATGGGTTTATGAACCAAGCGCGTGGCGACGGCGTCATGGCACTTTTCGGAGCGCCCATTGCGACCGAAGACCACGCCGTGCAGGCCTGTCGCGCGGCGATCGCCATGCAGGCCGGCATTCACGAGCTGAATCGCAGGAAGACCAGCGATATCTCCCTGCGTGTCGGAATTAATTCCGGCCATGTCGTCATCCATTCGATCGGCAGTAACCTGACAATGAATTACGATGCGGTTGGAAAAACCGTGCATCTGGCTGCTCGCATGGAAGAACTCGCGGCGCCGAACGGGATTATGCTAACCGCTGCGACTCAAAAGCTTGCCAAGGGCTTCATTGTCGCGGAGCCGCGAGGCACAGTTGCGTTGAAGGGCGTGGCGGAGCCGGTCGAGGCTTTCGAATTGGGCGGAATGCGTTCGACCACGCGCTGGCAAGCGCGATCTTCGCGAGGTCTCAACGTGCTCGTGGGTCGGCAGGCAGAACTCGAGGCACTCAGGGGTCTACTGCGAAGAGCCGTGAACGGGAATGGACAGGCGCTGAATGTCATTGGCGCTGCGGGCTTCGGGAAATCGCGGCTGATTCATGACTTCGTCGGCGAGCTTCCCAGCGAGTGGATGGTGCTGGAAACCGCATGCGTTCCTCAGCACACGCAGTCGAGCTACTATCCGATCAGCGATCTGATCCGTCACATGTTCGGAATAGACATCGATGATACGCCCGAGACCGTCGCCAGGCGAATAAAGGAGCAGATCGCTTCGCTGGACCCCACTTTGTCCAGGTACCTCCCGGCAATTTCTTCAGTGCTCGACATCAGTATCGACGACCAGGAATGGAAGAACCTGGAGCCAACGGAAAAACGTCGGGAAATCGTCGAAGCGATTACGGCTCTGATCCTCTTTCAGGAGCGGCGCACGCCGCTGCTGATCATCGTCGAGGACGTCCATTGGATCGATAGCGAAACGAGGATCATTCTTCATAATGTCCTGAGTCTGTTGCGGGGCTTGCGAGTTTTCCTGATCATGACGCAACGCCCGGAAGGCAATGTGGCAGACCCTGATCTCCTTCGGCTCGAATTGTCGGCGCTCGCGGAGGAGGCTTCGCAAGAAATGCTTGATCGCCTCGTCGGTCGGGATGTTACTCTGCAGTCGGTAAGAAGCCGTATCGTCGCTAAAGCGCAGGGAAATCCCTTGTTTCTGGAAGAACTGGTTCAGTCTCTCGCAGAGACAGGCAGCTTCGAGGGAGGGCCGGGATACTATCGTCTCAGTAAACCTTCCGGGCGGATCGAGATCCCGCAGACCATCCACACCGTTCTGGCCGCCCGCATTGATCGACTTGATGGATTGCCGAGGACCTTGTTGCAAACGTCTGCTGTGGTCGGAGCGGACGTTTCGATCGCGCTGCTCTCCGGGATGCTTGAGCTGCCGGCAGGTAAGATATCCGGATACCTCAAGCAGCTCGAGGAAGCAGACTTCCTCCGCAGAGTGAAGCGCGTCGGATCGGAGTATTCCTTCAAGCATGAGCTGATCCGAGAAGTCGCCTACGGAACAATGCTGCTGGGGACTCGCCGCTCGCTTCATGCCAAGGCGCTTGCAACAATCGAGTCTCGCTTTGGCGATCGGCTCGATGAACACATCGACCGTCTGGCCGATCATGCATTCCTGGCGGGGCTTTGGGAAAAGGCGGCGCCGTATCAGCTGCGTAGCTGTCGACGTGCTGTGAGGCGCGGCGCCAACCAGGACGCGATCGGGATCTATCATCGGGGGCTGGAGACCTTGTCGCACTGGCCGGCCTCGGCGGCGAAAATCAGGGCTGAAATCGATTTCCGCCTTGTCGTTATAATTGCGCTGGAGCCCCTCGGTAAGCATCGTGTGATTGCCGATGTGCTGCGGGAAGCTCAGGGACTGGCGGATCCCTCCAACGATCCAATACGCAATGCCGCTGTCAACTGTCAGGTTGCGCTTGCCCTTTGGAGAATTGGTGAGCATGACAGTGCGATGGAGGCGGCCAAAGCTGCGAGCGGCATCGCGCAGCGGATCGGCGACCCCGCGCTCAACTTTGCATCACTGCACCAAGTCGGAATCGTGCTCCACGAAACCGGAGCTTACAGAGAGTCGATCGAGACACACGAAAGATGTTTTGCGTTTGAAAGTCCGGAGCTCGATGCCAAGCGCGCAGGCTGGGCCGCTTATCCAAGCGTTGTGCTTCGTACTTTCCTGGCCGATTCCCTGATCGAAATCGGGGAACTCGAACGAGCCGAAATAATGGCCAATGAAGCTATCAGAAGAGCCGCGGATCATTTCTATTCGCGTGCGAATATATCGCATGTCCTTGCCCGGCTCAGGAATGCCCAGGGCCGGCATGTGGAAGCGTTGTCGTTGCTGCGGGAGTGCTGGCAAACCTGTCTCGAACGCGCCATCGTACAAATGTACCCGATACTCGCGGCGCGGATGGGAGAAGCGTATCTCGCGTTGGGCGATATCAATGCCGCCACCGACATTCTCTCTAAGCCAGAGCGGCTGGATATGCCACTTGGCGAAAACGCCTTTGGCTGGGGTTGGCTTTTCGTAACGCAAGGACGTGCTTTCCTGGCGGCGGGCGATCACGCGCAGGCACGAATTTCAGGCAAGCGGGCCCTGGCGCTCGCGGAGGAGCGCGGCGAACCTCCGCAACAGGCCTATGCGTTGAAATTGTTGGGCGATACGTACTTGGCGAACGGTGGCCGGTCCGAAGCTCAGCCCTGCCTTGAGCGTGCTTTGGAAATCGCAACAGGGTGCGACATGCGGCCATTGATGGACCACTGCCGCCGCGCCCTCGAGTCCGCTCGCACGTCGCGCGCTAGATGAATCAAACGCGACATTGCTTGAGGTCATGCCGCGGCGGCGATATCGCGCAGCGTCCGAAGTCCCGGAAGAAAGAAATAGGCTCCGCCCCGGACCGTGACGAACGGCTTTGGATGGTCGACGCGAAGGTTGGCCGGCCGGCTCTGGATCGTGATTCTTTCTCCATCAGGGAAATGACTGTTTGGATCCGGTCCGCTGTAGAGGCCGTTGAAATGAGGGGTTATTGATCCATGAGTGCTGGATCATCGCAAATTGGCCTGCGATATCGACTTTCAGAGCAATGAACAACATTCCTCTTGTCGGCCTTGTCACCCATGGCATTCGCGCCATTGGGCTCACCTGGTTCTATATGAGTAGAATTACAAACAATCGATGTCTGTAGGCTACTGACCGGCAAGTGCGAAGGGGTTCTGAAATGGCTGAATCGAAATCGAATATACAAATACCAGAACAGGTGAAAGAGATGGTCGAGAAGGCCATCGAGCAGGCGGAAGAAGGTGTGTACCGCCTAATTGAAGCCGCCGAAAAATCGGCTTCAATCGTTCCTAATCCGACAACAGATTTTTCGAAGAAGCTGCTTTCGATGGGAGCGCAGAATATGAATGCAGCATTTGATCATGCGCGAAATTTGCTTCGATGCAGTGACTTGGAGGAAGCTGCAAATCTTCAGGCGCAGTTCCTAAATGCGCAGTTCGAGAGAGCAGGTCGCCAACTGAAAGAACTTTTTAGCGCCCCCCGTTCTGATGTTGAGACTTCAAAAACCTCGATTGAGATCAAGTAGTTTGTGACCATAAGAGCTACCAGGAAGGGGCGGGCTTGCTTGGAGCTATTGGAGCGGCCTGGCCGCCGGCGCTCCGATGCGACGATGAGGTCTTCCCGGTCAGGTTGGGCGGATCAGGTGTGCGAGCATGGCGGTGCAGGCCATCTCGGCCTCAACAAGCGACTCAAAGGGTGAGTCACCGACCTTTACGGCGGATCGGCTTTGACGGATCGGACGCCAAGATGCCAAATAGCCAGTGCGTCCGCGGAGGCCGGGACCGCTGCGAGTTTCAAAGCTGATCACGAAAGAGAAGCCACTGCTTGTCGCGCTCTATATGAGCAGATCCTCGACGGGGCCTCTGACGCGGTTGAACTGCATGATAATCCCACACAAGGCCGTTGGGAGAAAACAGCATTTCGCTGATTCGGAAAATGCAGTTCGGCTGACCTAACGGTGTGCCTCAGCACAGATTGACCACAGCGCGGTCTTCACTTCTTTGGCTCGAGTATTTTGGGTCGGCGAGCGCAGGGGCAAATTTGGCTGACTGCAATCGTCCGCGGTCCGCAGCTTGCACATTTCATTAAGATCCGGCAGCGGCAGATTGGCGCAACTGAGGCGCGCCAGGAGCCGGCCGGGCCGCCAGTCCTTGCGGCAGGTTTATGATTTGCCGGCGGATCGGTCATATAGGACCAAACGGGCAATCTACCCGATGTTCGGTTTATCCGGGATAGCGACCGACTGCGGAGATCCTTGATCCGAGGCGTAACCGCAATACCACACCAACGCGGATTTCGTTCTGATGTGGTCAATATCGTACAGACGCAACTGGAATGATGGGTAAGGTTCGCGTGTAGTGGCAAGGCAGCGACCGGTGCGGACTCGTCGAGGAGCCTCCAAGTCTCGAACGAGTCCGCTCGCGACTGTTGTCGGGGGTGGGATACTGCCATGCTTCTTACCGCTCATAATCTTCGAAGCGATGTTTGAGGTGAACTTTGATAAGCGCAAGGTGGGTGACCCTATGGATTGAACAATCATCCTCCGATTGGGCGGCACCGCCTGAAGCGAATGCCCCACGATGCCTCGCGCGTACCGGTTGAGCGTTACATCTCGCCCAGTTGCCTTTGCTGCACTGATGTCTGCTGGGGCCAGAGCCGGACCCTGTGCCGTTCGATGAAGAGGGTGATGCGACACGAACCGCCAGACTGGCGCGCCCAGGATGGTTACTCGAAAGTTCCATCCGGGAGCTTTCCCATCACTCCGTCTGAATGCAGCGCGAAGCCTATGTTCGCGGCGCCAGCACCGAGCGGGAGAGCTTAAGGACATCTATTTCGCCGAAAAGAAAATTCTTTCGGCGCTGCCCAAGATGGCAAAGGCTGCCCAGTCTCCCAAGTTGAAAGCGGCCTTCGAGAAACATCAGGAGGAAACGGAAGCACAGGTCGAGCGACTTGACCAAGTATTTGCTTCTCTCGATGAAACACCTCGCGCCAAGACATGTGATGCCATCATGGGCATAATCGATGAAGGCAAGGAGGTTATGTCGGAGTACAAGGGAATGCCTGCTCTGGATGCAGGTCTGTTGGCAGCCGCGCAAGCGGTCGAGCACTATGAAATTTCCAGATACGGGACGTTGAAGACCTAGGCGACGGAGCTGGGATATCGTGACGCGGTCAAGTTGCTCGACGCGACCTTGAAGGAGGAAAAGAACACGGACGCTACGCTGAGCCAGCTTGCCGAAGCGGAGGTCAATCGACACGCTGAAACGGCGGAAGCTTCATAAGACCCGAGGGGGCAGGAGCGGGCGTCTGACCAGCATTTCGTGGATCAAGAGAGCGGCGGCAGTAAGACAACCGCCGCCGCAAAGCGATACCGGCCTTAGCGCGGTGAGGGGCACCAAAAAAGTAACCCAGCCTCGCCAAATTTGCCACTTGTTCCCGGCTCGACTTGGCCTCGAGTTCCGCCTTTCAGTCACGCTTGCGATCGACCAAATGGTTGTCCTGACGCTGAAGTGAGTCAGCGATAACCGATCAGAAAGAGCGACCCGAGCCCTTTGCGCCTGTAGGAATCGTAATTGTGCTTGATCGAAACGATCTCGGCCTGTTCATTGCCGCTCAACTCATCGGAAGCCTTCAAGCTATCAGGAAAGGGCGGGCTTGCTAGGCGCTATTGGAGCGGCCTGGCAGTCGGCGGCGCTTCGATGCGACGGCGAAATGTTTTCTGATCGGGTTGGGCGGATCAGGTGCGCGAGCATGGCGGTGCAGGCCATCTCGGCCTCAACCAGCGACTCAAAGGGTGAGCCACTAACCTTTACGGCGCATCGGCTTTGACGGATCGGACGCCAAGATGCCAAATAGCCAGGGCGTCCACGGAGACCGGCACCGCTGCGAGTTTCAAAGCTGATCACGAAAGAGAAGCCGTTGCTTGTCGCGCTCCATATGAGCAAATCCTCGACGGGACCTCTGACGCGGTTGAACTGCATAATAAGCCCACACAAGCCGGTCGGGAGAAAACAGCACTTCGCTGATTCGAAAAATGCAGTTCGGCTGACCTAACAGTGCGGCCACGGCCTGGATTGACCACAGCGCGGTCTCGTCTTCACTTCTTTGGCTCGAAGAGCGTGGGCGCAAATTTGGCTGACTGCAATCGTCCGCGGTCCGCAGCTTGCCCATTTCATTAAGATCCGGCAGCGGCTGAGTCGGGCAACTGAGGCGCGCAAGGAGCCGGCCGGGCGGCCAGTCCTTGCCGGCAGGTTTATGATTTGCCGGCAGATGGGTCATTTAGGACCAAACGGGCTATCTACCCGATGTTTGGTTTATCCGCGATAGCGACCGACTTTGGAGGATCCTTGATTCGAGGTGTAACCGCAATACCAGACTGACGCGGATTCCGTTCTGATGTGGTCAGTATCGTACAGACGCAACTGGAATGATCGGTAGGCTTAGCATGTAGGGGACAATGCAGCGACCGCGGTTGCGGACTCGTCGAGGAGCCTCCAAGTCTCGAACGAGTCCGCTCGCGCCGCCCTTGTTGCGCTTATCGATTGCGCAAGCCATCAAACACTAGCTGGGAAGTTAGACGCCCTTCGGTCAATTTCGCTTATCGGTCACTGAACGATCGGCATGGCGCAAAGCATTGGATAGTTCGAGATGTCGGCTAAAGGCGTGCAGGACAGGGCTGCGCCGCGTGAAGCGAATACCCCACGACGCCTCGCGCGTACCGGTTGAGCGTTACATCTCGCCAGGTGCCTTTGCTGCAACGATGTCTGCTGAGGCCAGAGTTGACCCTGTGCCGTTCGATGAAGAGGGTGATGCGACACGAACCACCAGACTGGCGCGCCCAGGATGGTTGCTCGAAAACTCCATCCGGGCCCGCATAGTCCTGGACCTTCGAGCTTACCCGGGCATAGCCATATCGCATCGCATAGATCATTATGAAAGCCTGAGTTTTGGAATCTAAAAGTTGCGCTGGCACAAGGGGTAATCTAAATTTTTCACAAACTACACTTTTTGAAATTTAACAGGACCATCGTCAGTACTTGGGGCGGGCCACTGCTTTGATCAGAACAGTCTGGCTGAGTCAGCGCCAGCCGCCTGTGCGTTGATTCCGCTCCCGGCGTTTCGTCAGCGGACTTGCTGGCTACGCACCACAGAGCTCCTGACGCGATCAGCGCGTGGGATTGAGGGAACACCGGCGCTCTCCGAGCGCGCGGGGGCGGGGAGCCCCGGGGGCGGTATGTCGGGATCGCGATCGCTTGGGACTCCTGTACCGGTTACTCACCCACATTTTCGCGAAGCCCTACCCATCGGAGCTGGGCACCTATCGTCGTCGTTCCTCTGTTGCGAGCGCTTCGAGGAAGCTAGCCAACGCCCGCTTGCCGGCATACTCGGCCGCCGTCTGTGACTGATAGCCTCCCTCGGTCACCCTCACGCCCATAGGCTGATCGTGACGCCTTAGCTCCCAGCGCCAAGGGTGAGGATGCTCGCCCGTCTCACGGGTAACAATGTAGTAGTTTGGCCTTGTCGTCATTTCTGGCAACAGCAGTGTCGACTTGATGTTCCCTCACCAAGCTATGCGATGACCTCGTGCATAAAAAACAATCAGCCTGCAACCCGCAAAAACACGGGGATGATGCCTAGGCGTCATCCCTCGATCTAGCAACTGAAGATTGTTAAAGCGAGTATGTTCCTGCAGAACGAAAACGGCCCCGGGAGAGCCGGGGCCGTCAGTTGGAGTTTGGACAACGAGTGCCGGATGCAACGGCACAGACGCGCAAGGCAATCAAGGTGGGAGGGGTCCTAACGCGGCGAAGGCCCAAGCGTGGTCTCGCTGCGAACAGTTGGGTAGTCGGGAAGGCCCCGTGCTATCGTTCGTGGATCCGCTCCCACTCCTCGACGAGATGGTCTTGCCGATGACGGCGCAATAGAACGCCCACGCGTCGCGCAACTCCGCATCGTTGGTCCCGCCTTCGGCCTCGAACGGGTTCATGTGCCGCGTGAGCCGTTGGGCCCAATCCAGCCGCGCTTTGTTGAGGTCGGTGGGTTCTGTCATCACGGCCTCCCCCTTGCAGGCCGAAAAAGTTACGCCGCTCGCTATGGCAGTCAAGATCAGAGCCTGCGCCCCTGAAGCTCGCTGTAACGCCGAGCCGCCAACCCCTCGTCCAGTAAGGGTTGGCCTCGGCCGGGTGCAAGGGCCGCGGTGGTTTCCGGGAGAGGACCACTCACTGGCTAATGCTCCACTTCGATTACTGTCCGCGTAGCACACATCAATCGCCACATCGACGGGCTGGCGTCGAAGCGAAGTTGTCGTTTAAGGCCCACCCCCACATGCTGCGTCATGCTTGTGGGTCTGCCTCGGCCAACAAGGGCCACGATACGCGAGCCTTGCAGGCCCACCTTGGCCATCGCAATATCCAGCACACACGGTTCGCTACACCGAGCTGTCACCTGGTCGGGTTCAAGGACTTCTGGCGATGCGTTCGCAGTGCCTACAGAGATTCACTGAGAGTCGTTTGCGAGCGTGCCACGTGATGGCGGCCATCGTTGATGAAACCGCATGGCCCGCTGGTCGATGTCGCTGTAGCTCAGACACACATCCGGCAGGGGCGCGAAGACCGCATAGCGGTGATGGAAAGCGTGCACGTGACATCGCAGACGCGCCGCGGATACTCTCATAAGACGATCAGGCGGCCCGGGGGCGGAAGCCGCAGGGGCCGGTGTCCGCGATCGAAATCGAGCAGGTAGATATACCTGTCATTCCGCCAAACCGGAGGTTCAGCTTTGATATTGGCAGGGTAAAAACGCGTCAGTCCGTGGTCACGCGATCCGGCTTCGCTCGCTTGGTAAGTGGCAGACAAAGGACTTGAGCCATCCGCTTCACGGACGCGACATGGCGTCCGAGCGCACTGGCGATTTCTGAAGATGTCAAGTTCTGCCGCGCCATACCGGTCAGCAGGCGCACCTCTTCATCGGTCCATTGGTTAGGTCGCGGCGACTTCATCGGAAATTCAATCCGAATCGCAAGAACTAATTGGGATGTGTCTGTCGGCGCCGGGGAGGGGTCAGTGGGCAACGAAACTATGTCAGTCGTTCGGTACGAGCCGTTCGTCCCACTGCGCCGCAAGGTTCTTGATCTGCTCGAAATTCAGGATTGCCGGTTCACCCTCGCGGACGATCGTTGTCCGCTTGCGTTCCTTGGGTAGTAATGTCATCGCGCGCGAAACTGCCGCTCGCAGTTTCATCGAGCCGTGATCTTTGAGGGTGACGAACTCTTCCGGGTCAGGAGCCATGGGTCCACGCCTACGCTACCGGCTGGCCAACAAGCCAGCACACGCACCCCAAATGCCCAACTCTCCAGATAATTCAACTTGCTTAATATTTAGTTATCGTTCGGCTCTGTCATCTTGAGTTGGCGCGCTCGGTACATGCGTACTTGAACCTCGATTGATGCGCCGCCCCTTTCAATTGTTCGCGCAAAGATAGGCGGGCGCCGTCAAGCGTTCAGCAGGGGTATTCGCTCGTGTGGCGTCTGCACGGTAGCCCAAGGAACCACCGCAGTCGCAATCAGGCTACCGCTGTCAACCTGCGATCAGCATCCGGATTTGCGCAAAGCAGACGCTTGCGAATGGCCTCTTCAACGAGCGCGAGCGCCTCCGCGGCTTGTCGCGCTTCGGCTTCAGCAGCTTCGGCACGAAGCTCTACGGCCGTCAACTTATCCTTCTGAGCTTCAATGCACGACTGGGCTCGCTCGAGCGCTCTGCACGCATACTGCAGCTTACGTTCGGTGGTGATGATGAGTTCACGGTGTGCCTGTTCGGCGGTCTCCGCTCGCATTTCAGCAAGCCGCAATCTTTCTAAGGCAGTTTTGCAAAGCGACTGGGCCCGGGCTTCGGTATCGCGGGCAAACGACTCCATATCGCGGAATGCATTGGCCGCCTGATACACCAGATCGAGGGTTGTTGCTCCCTTGTCTGGTGCCAGCGGTGAGGGAAAGCTTGTGACGTTTTCCTCCCCTCCAACTGACGCTCTGGAATTACGCTGCGCCATGTAGTTCAAGCTCGTCGCGAACACACGAGCAGCATCATGAATAGCTATGATTAACGGATGGTTAATCAGTTGTATGCCGGGATGCTCGCTTGGCACTGGCCGTTTGGACCTAACTTTTGGACCTTTGGCTGTTGGAGCATTTTCAAGACGATAGCCAGCGAATCGCGTTTTTCTGGCTTCAAGGTCGTATTCCGCCTGAAACCATGGCCACTGCTCCGACGTTTTCCTCGGAAGAACGTGGTATTCCTGCAGGACAGGAAGCGCTTTTGATCTCCGACTGGCAGCAGCAATGTCCTCGTCCGATGGTACAAGTGAAACCAGTGACGCGGCCCGCCGACGGCGAAGACGGAGCAATTCTTTACTGTTGGCCTTGGCCATTGGATTTCTTGTCTTTGGTGCTGCCGCGGGCGCGCTGTATTATGTGTTGCGTCCTGTAACGCTCCGGATTGCCGTCGGACCGCCGGGAAGCGACGATCACAAAGTGATTCTGGCGATGGCCGAGGCCTTTGCCAGCGAAAGTAGGACTGTCAGGCTGTCTCCAATCACGACCGACGGAGCGATCGAAGCCCTCGCTCTGCTTGGTGCTGGCAAGGCCGACCTTGCGGTCGGTCGTGGTGATCTGGAGATGCCGGCCGAGGCGCAGACCGTCGCCATCGTGCGCAAGAACTTTGCTGTGCTTTGGTCACCCTCCGGACTCGCGGGCAAGCGCTCAAAAAGAAAGCCCGTGCCGAAAATCAAGGAGATCGCCGATTTCGCGGGGCGCAGGGTCGGCCTGATCGGCCGAACGCCGGCGAACGGCGCGTTGCTGCGGGTCATCTTGAGCGCCTCCGGCGTCGAGGCGGACAAGATTGCGGTCACGCAATTTGGCACGGACCAAATCGAGGAACTGGCGCGCGATCCGACCCTCAATGCATTCATGGCGGTCGGTCCGCTCGACAGCAAGATCACGTCCGACGCGATCGCCGCGACGGCGCGGGCGCGAGGCGAGCCGAAGTTTCTCGCGATCGAGGCATCGGAAGCCATCGCCCTGAAGCACCCGCGCTATGAATCCGAGGAAATACCTCCCAGCGTCTTCAATGCGAATCCGGCCTGGCCGGACGATAAGGTCGAGACGGTCAGCCTCAGCCACCTTATCGTGGCGCGAAAGGCTTTGTCTGAAACGACGGTGGCGGCATTCTTCCGACAACTATTCGCCGTCCGTCAGGCGATTGCCAGGCAAGTGCCTGGCGCTGCACACATCACCAAGCCGGACACCGAGAAAGACGCCGAACTGCCGGTGCATCGGGGAGCGGCAGCCGTCATCGACGGCACCGAACGCACCTTCCTCGACAGGTACGGCGATTACTTCTGGTTTGCGCTCCTGCTTCTCTCCGGGATTGGTTCGGCCGGCGCCTGGTTGCGTCACTATTTGAACCGGGATGAAAGGGACGAAAATACCACCCATCGCAACAAAATCTTGGCCATGGTTTCCGGGGTTCGCACCGCGGCATCCAACCAGAAACTGTTGGCGATGCAACGCGAGGTCGACGCCATCATAAGTGAAACGCTCGAATGCTACGATGACGGCGCCATCGAGGAAGAGGAACTGGCGGCCTTCGGTCTGGTGCTTGAACTGTTCAATCATGCCATTGTCGAGAGGCGCGCGGCATTGCAAGCGGGCACGCTCGAACCCGCTCACGGCGCGGCGGGAGGCCACGGCCTCACGTCACGACGATGACGTAGCCACGTGCCAACCATGGCGTGTCGGCAGCCCGCCACGGCCCTGATGGGGCTCGCGCGGGAAGGGACGAGCCACCACCCACGTGCCCGGGCTATTCTGGTTAGTGTGAGGCGTTGTCGTCGGTCCGGAAATCAGTCGCGCTCGTCCCAATTTCCTGGGGACTGACGGGGTCTAGTCCAGTCGTAGCCGCCGGACTGGTGGCAGCCGCTGCTGCGTTCATGGTATCGGCCACTGGTGCCATCATCATCTTCCAGGGCAGCATGAGGACATCAGCCCAGAACACGAAAGCCTGCATAGGCCAAAACGCTGGATGCATGCGAGATCTCCTCTTTGCAGTGCAATGCACGACGGGCTGAGGTGTTCCATGTTCGGCTTGGCGCGGAGGAGGAGACATCCATTACAAGAAGCCGCTAACCCCGATGATTTTCCGGTGAATGCGGACGATAAGAAAGTCAAAAGGCAGGATGGCACGCCGATCGCGAACACGAACGATCCGGCCGCTACTGCCAACGTTGCTGAGGGCCTTAACGACGACGAAGCCCGGCGCGAAGAAGATAAGTGGCCAGCCTGACCTCGTGACGATTCAGGTCGTGGGCCGGCGTAATTCTTACTTATTTCCAGACGGACGAGTCAGGGGACCCTAATCGGCGATTCTGGCTGGGTGGGTGATATCTCCGCGCCAGCGTCCTTCACCGCATGGAATGTCGCGCCGGGCGGAGCGAGCGGCGGTCATCCGTCGATGATGAGATTTGTATGTTTGACGATAATCAGTGTCACTGCGACCGCCGCGATCGCGACGATTTTCGGGTGCTCATTGCCATACAGATCAACGGCTGATGCAGCGGGGTTCCAAACTTCGGATCTCGTGATCATGCGTGGGTGCGCGATTTGCGTGTATCAAACGCAGATGCGGGCTCCGCCAGACGGCCCGCGATAGCCCGAGTGAGTTCGGCACCGAACAGGAATATCTGAGCGCAGTAATATGCCCACAGCAAAACGAGAACCAGCGCGCCCGCAGCCCCGTACCCCGAACTTGCGGCCGTCGTGCCGAGATACCAGCCGATTAGGGATTTGCCGATCGTAAACAGCGCTGCTGTGATGAGAGCACCAATGCCTACGTCGCGCCAGCTGACAGGCGTATCGGGAAGGACCTTGTAGATCGCGGCGAATAGGAGAGTAAAGAGGCCAAGGGAAATGAGCGTATTGAGTGCCGCAAGAAGCAGCGGCGCGAACGAAGTCAGGCCGTCCAGATAGGTGCCGAGCGCCGCAAGCGCTGTACTTGCCGCCAACGACACAACGAGCAAAAAGCCGAGCGCCGCGACCAGCCCGAGACTGGCCGCGCGGGCCCGCAACATCAGGAGGACGGGCTGATCTGGAGCTTTGACCTGCCACGTCTGGTTCAAACCGGCCTGCATCTCGCTGAACACGCCCGAGGCGGTGATCAAAACCGCTACCGCTCCCAGCACCGATGCCGTCGCCCCGGATTGTTTATCACTTGAGCTCGCTAGCATAGTCTGGATGAGTTCGCCGCCCTGTTGGCCGAACAACCCGCCTAGCTGCTGCACCAAACTCCCGCGTACGGCATCCTCGCCGAATACGATGCCGGCAACAGCGACGACGATGAGCAGGACAGGTGCAAGGGAGGTTACGACGTAGAACGCGATAGCGGCGCCGCGACTGAGAGCGCCATGCGCGATAAATCCCTCTACGGCGCTTTTAAGAACGCTCCACACGCTGGAAACCCTCCAAGGTATTCAATAACGACCTTTCACCTTGGTCCAATTTCAATGCGGTGCAGGTGAGGGAGTTCCCTCAACGCCGATTTTTCGCTAGGCTCGTCATCCATCACCCGTCGGATGTTAATGGTGTCAGTCCCTCCTTCCTTCCGTTCGGTCCTCGTTGAAGGAGGCGGCCAAGACCGGTCGCCGCGAGGAGCGTTCCGATCGGCAACGTTTATGGCGCTTTGGAAACCCGAACCGTCTGGGTAACCATCTGGCATTGCTTATCGGAGGTGAGAAACGCGATATCGGAGGCGTCGCGGCCGCTTCCGATGCGTACAATGCCCTCGATTGGAGCCAACCGGGTTGGGTCAATTAGCCACCAGCCGTTCGCTAGGTA